>Ga0209737_10004164_pt1 | contig 10167 bp, 2 predicted proteins | sample TergutCu122P3_FD_187284 | JGI IMG/M metagenome (GOLD analysis project Ga0209737, IMG submission 187284) | Cubitermes ugandensis P3 segment gut microbial communities from Kakamega Forest, Kenya - Cu122 P3 (SPAdes) (version 2) | ecosystem: Host-associated > Arthropoda: Insects > Digestive system >...
CCCCAAAACCCCAAAACCCCAAAACCCCAAAACCCCTATGCATGAGATTATAAATGACAGTCTTTATGCATGTTGATAATAAATACAGATATACTCAAAATATATTAGAATAGTAATGAAAATTGATGAGAACCCAACAAAGAATAAAAATACTCTTGATCATAATGTAATGTCGTTTGTTCTAATTAATAGTCACCCTATTATAAGTATATGATGGCAATATTGAAGGCAATGAAGGAGAGCCCAGAAGCAGTTCTTAATGAGTTGGAGAGAGTACTACCGAATCTAAGAGAGGAATCTGCAAGAACAAACCTCAGCCACTGGATTGAAGTTCTCAATTATATTGATGAGCTCCTTCAGAAACTCATAGAGCAGTTTAAGGGATTATATGGAACATATAAAGAAGTCGAATTAAAGGAGATAGCAAGCAAAATAACAATAATATTGGATTTGACAAAAGCTTTATTACAAAAAGCACGCAACAGAAACATCTACAACTCAACTAACCTCCTCCTAGAAATCATTAAACTCGATGATTGGTCCCTAGTAATAAAGGCCTTACTCATACTAGTCTCTATAGTAGATTTGTCCAATAGATATCAAAACGATACGAGAAAGAAGAATACTAATGAACTAGACGAATGGTTACTTAATATGGCATTTGGGTATAGTCTTAAGGATGAGAAAAAGCTTACATTCATTGAAGTATTAAAGGATTCGAGTCTTATTTGCGCCGATTTATATTTCCAGTATTGCACTTCTGGAAAAGACCCGCCTACTGTAACTATAATAAAACTTGCTAATCTCTATACTGATCCTAACTCTTCTGAAGCTATCGCTCGGAAAATTGCTAGTGAGAATTCTACTCCATCAGAGTTATTCAACGCTTTATGGTGCAAAACTAGGTTAGCTAAAACAGTGACTAATCCTGCAATCAAAGAACAAGTTATTGTCGCCTCATTACTTTCCTATGCTGCTTTCCTCTTCGGCTCCAACAGCACCTTCCTTGGCAGCCAATTTATAGAAACAGAACCAAAGATAAAGTTAATACCCAGTTTAATTCAATTATTGAAAGAAAAGGTCTCAGCTGTAATTCATGTATGCACATTTGAAGTATTGACATCTCTTTTAATGGTAAGCAATAATAGTTCTATTGGTATTGATCTATTTTCAACAGTTACAAGCCAAGTAGCTATATTCTCTCCTAATGGTCTAATACAAAAAATACTTAAAGACATTACAAGTGTTAAGGTTATAAAAGGAAGTGAATATAAAGCTATAACTAATCCTGAAACTATACCAAGAGAAACAGCTGAGAATTGTGAATTTGCTTTAAGTACTATTAACTTCTTATCTACATTTGAAAGAAGTATTAGCAGAGGTCATCCAACATTTATGAATGGATTAATAAGTTCTTTATGTAATTTCCTTAATCCACCTGTTGATAATCATTATCAATTCTATCTTCCTGTAATAACAAAGGCTATGTTATTGCTTAATATGTTTATGAGACATAATATGGAAGATTATTCGATGACTGATTTGATTATTAAGAGGTTATGTTTGGAATTGGAGAGTATATTGGATTTTAAGAGAGAAGTTCATTACGCTGAGAAAGAACTTGAGGTCTTTAAATCTTATAAGCAGAAACCTAAAGATGAACATCGTCTAGAGCTCTGTCGTAGTCTATGCCGATTACTTTCCTCAAGTATAAGGATGAGTCATCAGATGAGTAAGTATGTGATAAATTGTTAGATCCTGCTTTACAAGGAGCTTTAACTAATCAAGCAGCCGAAATGCAAAGAACATTGGATAGACAGCGTAGAGCAGCACATAGAAGGAGACAAGCAAGGGCAAATGAAGTACAAGAACAACAACAACCAGAACCAGAGGAAGAAAGCAAAGACGAATCAATAGCAGTATCAAGACGTATTCTCGAAAGCAACTTAATACAACTTGCTATACAAATCTTCAAACACATAGATAAGAATGGTTCAAGATTATGTAATGCTGTATCATATCCAGTACTTACTTTGTTAGCAAGTGTTATGAGAGATATACCAACAAGCATTCCTGATTTAGTAGAGAAAGGATTAATCCCTGCTATAATTAAAGCTTATTCTGAATGGATACCTCCTGAAGAAAATTATCTTAAAGATATTTTATTAGGAATGAATGGAATTGTATTACATTGTAAAGGATGCGATTTAGCAGTGGAAAAGAATATTGTATATTCGATATTGCAGACATTATTAAAAGAAGAATATTCAGGTATAATAAGTTGTATACATGGTGAAGCTTGTGATGATGCTACTAAACAATTATTGTCACTCTATTCACAAGCGGAACCTTTACGTTCCGCTATTTCTAATTGTCTTAGGAATTTCTTCCTTGGTCTTGATAAACGATCTGAAATGCACATAAGGGAATTAGCTGCATCTTTCAAAGAAGATCCAAGTAATACTACAAGAAAGGAAGAAGCCTTAGAAAAGTGTAAAAGGTATCTCCAATCCTTGAAAGGAATAATAAACTTTATCGCTTTATTGAATCAGAACGAAGGAAGTGCGGACCACAAGAAATTATTGAGTTCACTTAATGATGATTGTATGCTAGTAAAGAGCGTATTGAAACTATTAAGTCCTCTAAGTATATTGGGATTATATGTGAAAGGACAAAGAAAGACTGTACTTGGTTTGGCTTATATGCTTAAATTGTATATTAATGATATATTCAGTAATAAAGATAATACTAATGGTGTTATGAGACTTGTTAGTGAGCGTATTAACGAGTTTAAAGAATTATTAGGACCACTTGAAACAATCAAAGATCTCAGTTCAGTTCTCAATGGAACTAAACATCTCAACCCTAAAGAGGAGGATCCAATAAGGTGGTTTCCAGGACATGAGCAGATAACGATAATGCTAGTAAGTTTTGAATATACGTGCGAAGTAATAAGGGTACTAGGAATTGATTACTATGAGCAAGAAGCTTTAATAGATAAATTAAACATGTATAATAAACTCTTACTCAGAGAAATCGTGAGGCTATATAAAGAAGAACAAGCAACTATTAAATGGGTATTAGAAGAAGGTAAGAAATCTAAAGAAGAACAAAAACATTATACATTTGATTTGACTAAAGATAAAGAGTATAAGACACAATTAGATCAGACGTTTCAACAAATGAGAAGATTTATATCTTTGTTAACGAGAGCAGCTAATTCTAAGAGAAGGTTTGAGTCTGGGAATGAAGGGAAGTATATCAAGATATATCAACTAACAGGAAGATTAATAAACAAGAATTTAGAGGACTTAATAATTCATTTACAAAAACTTAAACACATCGAAGGAAAGACAGAGCAGATGGGACATGTATTATATGAAGTATTGTCTTTAGAGGATATTAAGAATGCTTTAATACATGATTCAAGTAATACTCAACTCATAAACAATTTTGTCAAAGCAAAAGGAATAGACAATATCTTTGAATTGTATCAAGAATTGGTAACACAGATATTCAATGAGAGTAAAATGAAAACACTAGACGAAGAAGTAACCAAAGGACTAAATCTAATGCTAACTATTGTTATGTCAATTTTTGAGAAATTCCTTGCCCCAGAGAATATAAAAAATCAGCTTATGTTGCTCAAAACAGCATTCAATGAAAAAGGGTTTAAAACACCTGAGAGCTATATTTTTTCTATAGCTCTTTATATTTGGGAAGGACTATTATTAAGAACTAAGTATCATGATTGTGATTGTGTTAAGTTTCTTGCTGAATATAGTAAAGATACATTTGAAGTCTTCCTAGAAATATTAGGAAAGAATGCTGATAAAAAGAGTACATCAGCTATTATGCTTGATTCTAAAGGAAGAAGAGAATCATTCTTTCCGAGAGGGTTAAATTCGAGAGAGGAAATAAATGCACAACCTATGAAAGATGTTGAACCGAAAGAGGAAGTACTATCATCGGCTAATGAAGAACCTGAATTGAAGATTAAAATTATCGATGGCAACAATTTTTCCTTAGGAATATCAAAGCTACTTGCTGAAGTGTTTAAATCATTGTATAAAGAATTATATTCTATTCATTCACAAAAGTTCAAAAGAATATTTTATAATTTAGTAAAATCACAAGAAGGTACAGGAATATTCAAAGTAGAAACACTTTTTACACAGTTACTAAATGAATTACAAACTGTCTTATTTAGTTTAGAGTTTACTTTTTCTGCAAATTTAATACCAATAGAAGAAGGAGTAATATTCCCTGAAATAGATGAAGTTCCTAACACCAAAGAAGCAGTTGCTATAATAAAGATTAAAGCACTTATAGAGATAATACTTACTTTCATTAATCCTTTGAGTGGTGACTATTCGAAGACAGGAACTTTGGTGAAGATATTGTGCGACAATAAATGTTCAGGTATATTCATCGCAGCCTTACATATTATAACCAAACCTAATGTCATTTTGGATAATAGAGAACTGATATCAAAGATACTTGTAATACTCTCGAGAATCTATAAGGATACAAACTCACAAATACAAATAAATGTGGAAGTAAAAGATAAGGATACACCAGATAAGGATGAACCAATGACAACTTCATCAACAGAAGAAATAAAACAACTAATGATAGCACTTAAGCAGATTATTGAATTCGAAGAAAATCCAAATAAAGATCCTATATTAACCAAAGAAGTACTTACACTAATACTTCTTCTAATACACAACGTAGCAAAGAATTATGAATGGGCAAATGAAGTACAGAGTAGTGGAATAATGACTAGCTTTATGACAGTGAAAAGTAGAAATCAAAGAGAAAAAATACCTTCAAAGTTATTTATTAATACAGTGTCCAATTTGTTTGAGTCACCTGAAGTGTTATATGCTTATATGGCAAGGATTGTAAGTTCTGTATTGTTTGCTAAGGCGAAAGCTAGTAGTGATAAGAAATTGAGTTTAGAAGAATTATGTGAACATTCTGAAGTGCTTGTTGAAGACTTTATTGAGAATATGAACTTTATATCAGTGCGTAATCCTCAGATATTTGTTAATGTATGCAAGGATATAACAGAACTACATAAAGTTACTACCAAGAAAGGTGATACAATTAAAGAACCCAAATATTACATCGCTCTTAATAAAGCCTACATCAGCAAAATTATCAAGGATCGTAAGCAAAAGATACCGGAGATACTATTGAATTCACCAGAGATGCATACAGGAAAGGCAGCAACTAAATCATCTAAAGCAACAACAGAAACCAAGAATCTAACAGACTACAAATCCTTCCTTCAAAACGCTATGAAAGATGGTAACACTTTCCTTTCTAAAACAAATACAACCATCATACAACAAATGATGGAAAGACTTATTGATATGCATTTCCTTGCTATGGGTGGGTCTGAGAATAAACAACCTACTCCACCTCCTGATTATGTAGTAACACAAGATAACTTACTTGAAACATTAGGTGAACTTGTAAAGACTTATCCTGAAACTATATCTTTCTTTTTCTCTTTTAAGTCTACAGTTCACCCTAAGATTACTGGTTCAAGCCTTGTGTCCTTCTTTATACGCTCACTCTTTTCTTGGAGATATATTGATTTTAGTAAAGGAGAACCTAATATTGTTGATAATGAGTCATGGAGGAATACTGTGTTAGGGTTTATTAAGCATATTACATATGAGGCTAAAGGGGTTTTAACTAATCGTCAAAGAATCTTGTTCTCTGAAATGCGTAGGCGAATCCTTTTAGAGCTGCTTACTTCCTTATCCACCGAACGAAGACCTGAAACCACCTGTAAAGGACTTGCTCTTTTCTACAGCTCGTTGAGTATATTTGAAGGACTTTTTTACAGTGTTGACAATAGTCTTATAGCACCTTTATCAAATGCTTATACAGTTAGTCGTTTGTGTGTATCAACACCTGGATTATCACTCATCAAGATCTGCATGGACATCCTTCGAGGTCTCAACTTTAATTCTTCGCAAACTGGAATGCTATCTGTAAAGATCGCCAAAGTACTTGAAAGACTCACACTTTTCAACACTCAAGGCGCAAAAGCAAAAGGAAAAGAAGATGAAGGTAATGTATTAATGCATAGTGAAGATTCAGATAACATGCAAGATCTTAATGTAGATCCAATGGTAAGAGAAGTAGTAGAACGTGAACAAGAATATGGATCGGAGAGTGGAGAAGAAGGGATACATTCAGAGGAGTATGTAGAGAGTTCAGAAGAAGTGTCTCCTTTTGATAGCGAGCCAATGGATGCAGGAGAGTATGAACATTCAGTGTCGTTTAATAATAATCGGAGCAGAAGTGTAGAGAATGAGATGAGTAATTCGATGGAGATTTCAGAGAATAGAAGTGAACAGGAGCAAGAGGAGGATAAGGAAGATGAAGAGCAGGGTCCACAGGCGATAATAGGTGAGCCAGATTCAGGTGAAGATTCGCCTGAAAGAAGTGAAATGGAGATTGAAGAGTCCGGATTCATTAATGATACCGAAAGTGTTGCTGTAGAAGAATGGGATATACTCGATGAAAGTGAAGATAGTAATACAATACAGATAATAGTGCCAGAGAGGCTTGATTCTTTAAGAGGTGGGAATGATGTACACTTCAATATTCATTCATTGGATGGATGGCATTCTTCTGAACAGTATTCACAGAATATAGGAATTGATTTACCACCACAACGAAGGGAGGTGAATTCAGTGAGGTTTGCAGATATTTATGAGAGGACATTAGAAGAACCTTTGAATAATCAAGTAGCTCCTTATATTCGTAATATTATTGCAGGAGAAGATGAATCTGCTAATGTTCCCTACCACAGAATATATCTTCGAATGCAGCTGATGAGGAACAATAATGTACCAGTATATATAAATAGAGCAGATGGGTCAAAAAGAAGAGATGTAGTGCAGAGTAATTTGTGTGGGGAAGGAAAGAATAAAGAGATTATTAGTGAGTTTATAAAGAATCAGATAACAAGTGGATCAATAGAGTTAGTGGAAATAGAAAGAGAAGAGAAAGATGATATGAAAGTGATAGAAGAAAAGAAATTAAGTCCTGAAGAAGCGAAAAGAAATGCTGTAGAGCCAGTTAAGAAGACTGAAGAATCAAAGAGAGAACCACAAATCACAGCCGAACAATTAGCTAAACGAAGAACTGAACTCGAAACCATTGTACCTGGAGTTCAATTTGATAATTCATTGTTAGCACAAATAGATCCAGACTTTTTGAGAGCTTTACCAGAAAGTTTTAGATTACAAGCAATTGAACCACTCATTCTTGGACCACAAAATTCTGAAATAGCAGAACCTTTACTAAGTATTGGCTCAGACTCCGAGATATTCTCTATGGGAAAAAGAAAGGAAGCAAAGGAGGCAAAGAAAGAAGAAAAGGAGAAATCACGTGAACCATTAGAAGAATATTTAAAGAAAGCTAATGAAGGAAATCTAAGAGAAAGGGAAATAATAGAGAGTGTAATAAAGACAATAAAAGAGTTTGATGATAGAGGTATAGAATCAATATTACGTTTATTATATTTAAATACAGCAACAAAGATACCAATAAACGCTCTTATAGGAAATATATGTCATAATAAGCAAATAGCTAATAAGGTTATTGATGCTTTACTATTTATTCTTGTGCATCATTCTACTGAAGAAGTTAAAGAAAGACATAATCAAAATATAACCACTTCTGTTCACCGTATCACTCTCACTGATTTTACTTTTCCTCCTCCGTGCTTGTATAATGGGATGGATTTATCGAATTTGACACATTACATATTGCCATTGAGAATATTCTCTTTGATGTCTTATTTACTTCGTCTTGCTCCTGTGGTCAGATTTTTCTTACCCAAAGACCAAAGCAAACGTACACAGCTTCCGTCTTTAGCATCTATAAAGAAACTGAAGAAACAAATGCCAGTGCAAACAACAGAACCTTTAGCTCTTGCTCCTCTTACTAGAGTACTTTCGCTTGCTGGTACTTCAACGTTCAGAATGAGTATTCTCCACCTTGAAGCTCTCATACAATTCATTGTTGATTTGTTTAAGCATTATGAGGAGAACATAAAGAAGAATGAGGTATCAAGGGTAGTACCAAGAATAGATAGTACAATAGTAAAGCTAGTGTTTAAGATATTCTTCTTGGAGATATTGCCTAATAGAACTTATAATAAGCTAACTGAGTTGTTGTCTAAAGCTTCATTCCTTGGGATTAATGCTAAGATAATTATAGAGGAGACTGGCAATGCAATGGTGATGATTTGTCAGGAGTTGTTAAAGGATTGGCAGAAACAGTTCCAGTATATAGAAGATCGTAAAGTAGAAAAACCAGAAATTGAACCATTCAAAGAAGAAATAAGTTTAGAACACAAGCTGGTGAGGATAATAGGGTTGTTGAAGAGTCTTTATAAGACACATACAAAAAAAGAAGAAGAAGAAGCTAAAAGAATGTTCAAATTCACTTTCGAGGAAGAAGACTCCATCAGGGAAGTATCACCACCACCTTTCAAAAAATCTACAGGAGAACTAACAGAGGAGGATAAACTTTCCTTTGAAATACGAGAGAAGGTGATGGCATTGTATGATAAACCAATATTAGCTGATACATTCTATTTCTTAACAGAGCTCATATCAACCATAACCAGTGAAGGAAGTAAGGTAGAGATAAATGAGAGAAATCAGATATTGTTAAAACTTACTTCAGCTATAGAAGCTTTGATTATCGCTTACAATCACATGTTCAATGATCCTATAAAGGGACATGAATTCATGAGACAAATAAGAGCAGCTAAAAGAAACAACGAATTTAAATTCACTAGTAAATTGGCTAATGCTCTTTATAAATTCTTAAAATACAACAAGAAGGCAGTAAACAATCTAATAAGACAACTTGAAATACAATCATTCTTATCGTTAATTAAACCTTTTATTGTAAGATTCCCTTATTTCCTTGACTTTGATAATAAAAGAGCATATTTCCGTAATGAGTTAAGGAAATCTCATAAAAGATCGGCAATAAGACTTAATGTAAGTCGTTCTAATGTGTTTATTGACTCCTATACTCAATTGGCATCTAAACCAACAGAAGAGATGATGGGTAGATTACGTGTAAGTTTCAGAGGTGAGAATGCTTTTGACGCTGGCGGTGTTACTCGTGAATGGTTCACCATCCTCTCTCGTGCCATGTTCAACCCTGATTTCTGTCTCTTCAAACGTTCAGCACATGGCAACACATATCAGCCAGATCCTAAGTCAGGGATAGAGACAAATCATATAAACTACTTCCACTTCATAGGAAGGATTATAGGAAAAGCATTGCTAGAAGGAATGTACTTGGATTGCTTCTTTACTAGAGCATTTTATAAGATAGTAGTAGGTCAAGCATTGAATGCACATGATCTAGAAGATTCTGACGTTGAACTCTATAACAGCTTAGCTTGGCTTCGTGATAATGATCCTGCTATTCTTGATGCTACCTTCTCCTACACCTTGGATTACTTTGGAGATATACAGACGCGTGATTTGAAAGAGAATGGAAGAAATATACCAGTAACTAATGAAAACAAGAATGACTTCATCATGAGAATGTGCAAAGCTAAACTCTACGAAGAGATCAAACCTCAAATGGAATCTCTCCTCAAAGGTCTCTATGAAATCATTCCCAAGAAGCTAGTGAGTATATTTGATGACAGGGAGATCGAATTACTTATATCAGGATTACCAGATATTGACATATTTGACTTAAAGCGTAATACAGAATATCATGGTTACAATGGAAATTCAAATATTATTAAGTGGTTATGGGAAATACTTGAATCATATTCAACAAGAGAACGCGCAGAGTTTCTTCAATTTGTTACAGGGACATCAAAAGTACCTTTAGATGGTTTTAAGAGTTTACCAGGTGCTTCAGGAATACAGAAGTTCCAAATACATAGAGTACATGGAGATATTAATAGATTACCTGCTGCTCATACTTGCTTTAACCAATTAGATTTACCTGAGTATCCAAGTAAAGAAGTATTACAGGAAAGATTATTGAAAGCCATAAAGGAAGGTTCAGAGTTTATGGGATTAATATAAAACAATTAATTGATGTATTGGCTACATACATTAGAATGTGTCTAATATTGGGGTTTTGGGGTTT
>Ga0209737_10004165_pt1 | contig 10166 bp, 5 predicted proteins | sample TergutCu122P3_FD_187284 | JGI IMG/M metagenome (GOLD analysis project Ga0209737, IMG submission 187284) | Cubitermes ugandensis P3 segment gut microbial communities from Kakamega Forest, Kenya - Cu122 P3 (SPAdes) (version 2) | ecosystem: Host-associated > Arthropoda: Insects > Digestive system >...
CCCTAAAGACGGTCACAGCTACCAAAAATCGTCAGGGGTTTGTACATGTCGCTCACCCAACACAAGAGGCGACAGTCCGTGCTACTGCCTAAGCATAGCCGGCCTGTACATGCAAATGCACTTCTCCCCTCCCTTCAAATTTTTTTTCTTTTGATCGCATTTGAGCTTGAGAAGTCACTCTGTTTGTTTAAGTAGTCCATCAACATCCTAGTCAAACTGCATCAGTCTTCTGTTACAAAGTCACATTTCCACTGGACTGGTCACAGTATGAACACTGCCTGATATTCTGCAGTAAGAAGTCTGGATATTTATTGTGTTCTTTGTTATCCACAATATTTTGCAGGTTTTGTATTGGTTTGCACTTTGTGTTCAATTCAATTGGGTATGGAGTCTTTGCAGATGTGAGAGGATAACTTGATACACATAAGCAATCAGCACATTTGTTTGTATGTAATTCTGCCTTTCACCTTACATTGTTCCCCTTATTAAACTGCTGTTTTTTTTATAATTCATGTTAGTGTTAGTATGCAAGCTTGCACCCCTGACTTTCCACAGTTTATTCAGTTTGCTTAATTTTGAACAGCAACACATTTTCAAAAAGAGGTGATACAATTCTCAATTTGTTTTATGCTCATTCTGCCTAAGGTGAGTGATCACATACTCTCAGTAGTTTATATAATTGGTTAACATATTTCAGGTAACATAAAATCTGAGACTCTGTAAATGTTTTAATGTGATCAGAAAATCTGAAGTCTTAACTAACTCTGTACATGATGCTTTATTTAAAGACTGCTGTTAATATATTTCCAAGATATGTGTTTTTGTTAAAATATCATAAATAGTTTTACCTGAGACTGCAGAACACATTTCTTTCAACGCTCTTCTCAAGCTGCACAAATTAACAATATACAGTAAAAGTAAATGTTTCTAAGTGAGATGTGTTGTTGGAAGTATTAGACATTGGGCTAACTCCCTGAAACACCAAGATATTCCTTCATAAGGGGAATTTTCCTTTGTTCCCATACACTGTATCATCAAGGCATTTTTATGCAGTGATATACAAATCTATGCAGTGTTAATTTTGACTCTAACTTTGGCACCACACACTAAAATGGTCACATCTGTAATCAAACTGCTTAATATTTGAAATGTCAACTGTAGAAGAGGCTAGCTGAATGTAGCTGTCTAGTGTGGTGAGGGAGTTAAAATTGGGAACACTGCCAGAAACTTTGAGTTACACTACAAATTTTAGGAATGTGACATTTTATGTGTCATGTTGCGGATTTCAAAATTATGTATATAGTGTCAGACACTGTTTTCACAGCCAGTGTTGTGAAGTATATTTTCTTTACCACTGAATATAACGTCTACTGTAAATTTTACCTGTATTTGTGTGTATGCACATAAGTTTACACAGGAACCTAGACAATTCTTAATAAGGAAAACTGTAACAACATTGTATTTGACTGAATTTTTGTAAAGTAGAACACAAAATTTGTGATTTTGGACACATATATGTGGCCTCATTATAACTACCTAGCCTAAAATATTTTTCTGTGTAGTTCTACTGATGAAGGACTGTGGAAATTTATTGTATATGATGCACAGAATGTAATATACAATAGTAGACTGCTATCTACTTAAGGGAATAAAAAGACAACCCCACATACACCATCGAGAGTCTTCATTTACAACAAATACTAATGAAATAATGAATTTAAACATGTACCAAATACCACATATAGTGCTGTATGAATCTACAATTTCTGGATTTTATTTACATCCAAAGACTTTCATTGCATTTCCCCAAACCACTTTCCTGTCCACACGACCACCCTGATCACGCATAATATATGCCATATATGTATTACATCCAAATAAAAGCCATAACATGGGGCTGAACCAAATAAAAAACATAAAGCCCATTATAGTTTTAATAGTACCTTATTTACACAATGGACTAAAAGCCATTTTGTGGTGCAGAATTTAGAAAATCATCATAATCTTTGATTCTGAATCTGAATTTAATTAGGTTTTCACAATTTTTCAAAACACTTTCTCTCCTTCTTATGCAACAACTCTTTGTCAGATATGTGACATGGAAGTTTAGGAACAAGACTGGTTATAAATTACATACGTGATTAGAAATTATTACACCTTTATAAACAGAAAGACACTTTTTTATAAGAATGAGTGAAGGACTGCCAACCATTCAATGCTAACCTCTGTGCAATGTATGGACCTTTAATTATTCGTACTTCCAGCCTTAGTACACCATACAATTGTCAAAGTACTTAAGATAAATTTAAAATTCCTCTGTCCTGGGCAGTAGTTGGCATTTAAACCCCAGAATCTCTGAAGGGTTAAATTAATTTCCTTGACCACATACAGGAAGATTCACTATAAAAAATGTGTTCAGTTCTATGAGGGCTGTCATAATAAGAAATACAGCATAGATGAAAAGAAAAATAACTCCCACTTTGCGGTCTACTTTGAATTCACTGAATAAGAAAGTAGCATAAAGAAGAAATAATGCAGATAAGAGGGAAACAGCACTGTATCCAATGCCACCAGAATGAATCCCTACATAATGTTGACCTTCAACTGCAGGTAGAAATGAACACTTGATCAGCCAAGGTAATCCAAGACATAGCAAAATATTGAATGTGTTAGAACCTATAGAATTACTGATTCCCATACTGCCATGACCTGTAACAGAATAATTCAAATTATGGAAGAAATGATTATATTGAAATGGAATAACTGGATGGAAATTAACAGAAATACTTTCAGACAAGATCCCTAATGTGAATCTTCTGCACTAGCTTATATGGTGGCACATGTGTATCTTTGCTAATCTTGGAACAGGCTATCCCTGTTTAATAAATGGTAGCACATGCCTTCAGCTGTAATCTAACACCATAATTATCAAATAACTATTTTAAAATTTCCAATATATGAGCCATGGAATGATTCAGTATGACAGTTATCCAGTGTAGAACACTGAAACATGTTCAATTATGACACCGTTTGCAACAGTGCACTATGTAATGTGTAGTTACAGAACTGGAAAATTTGAGTTAAATTTCTTATATTTTTGCTCACTTACACTAATACTCTTTATAATGGAATACTGAATATCGAAAACAACAACTGAATTCAGAATAGATTTTACTGCATGTCTGCTGCTTACTCTGCCTATCACAAACTTGTAGTAATTCTGTACAGTGTTTAAACTGCAGTGGTTAAAAATTTCAGTTGAAGTGGCAGGACAATTAAGAGTGGACAGCAGGTGAGGTTGCAAAAGTCATGGTCTCTTTCATGGTACTATCTGGACATTCATCTGGAGAGGTTTAGATTAGCCAGTACTCAGCAAAGATTTGAATTGTACATTTACTGAATGCAAGTTTAAAGTGACTGATGCAACCACACCGAACTTCTCAATAAAACTTCTTACTTACATGACCAAACAACACACTTAAGAAACAGTCAAGGAACATACCTATGGTGATAGCTGTCTGGACTTTCACTGTGTGCTTGAGCAAGATCTCATCTGAGTGCACATTGTGTTGAAAGTAACAGTAATATGCCTGCATATCATGCAACAAGTGCACAGGGTAGAAAGAAATGCTACTTCAAACATTCTGGAATTTGACATTGATGGCAGTAGTTAACTCCATCTTCCAGTCACTTTAATCAGAGTTGTTCTGGATGCAGTAATAACAAAAATCTACTGTCCCTACTGGAATATGAACTCCGGAGTGCTAACCATGATTGTCAGTTTTACTCAGACAGATGTGATGGCTGATTTCTAATGTCCTAAGAATGTTTGAGAATCTGTTTGGGATACTTACATAGAAAAAACTAAGTATTTATATCTCATCACCAAGACAACAGCTTAGTATGGTAGAGACTATAGTTGGCTGAGAGATCTTTTGAAATTGTGGAAAGTTTAAATAGGCCAGAATTAATATAAGGAGTCAAAATTACTATTCACAATGAAGATAGAAGGAGCTTATATTTGGGGAATGCTTTCTGCTTTTCAGACCAGAATAATTTGTCATCTCACTTCGTATCTAAAAAGATAAAAATTACACTCATATTACTACAGTTTCACCTGATATTTTAAACTGGCTTAAAATTTGGTTTGCTACTCTAATGGAAGAACACAGAACAGCATTTGAAACTATTTGAACCTAAGAGAAGAGAAGAATGCAGTTTGAGGCGCTTCTTATACCTAATATTATCAAGGTGACAAAATCTGTTAAAATGAGACAAGAAGGGTATGTTACATGAATGAGACCATGTCAAATGCATACAAGAGTCTAACCAGGAAGTCTGAAGAGAAAAGACCATTTCTGGCATGAAGGTCAAACTGGGAGAACTGATGTTACACAAAAGGGGTGTTAGACCCCAGACTTGGTTAAACTCATTGCAAAATCCCCATGTGTTTTGAACATGGTAATAAACTGGTTGCAAACCCAATATTTGATCCCTGATACACTACAATAAATTGACATAGCAGGACTCTTACCATAATGTTCCTATGTAACAATTACTGGAATATTCAAACAACCCTATCAGTCAAACACCAACTAGTGCACATCCAACACATGCACTACTAACAGGAGGCAACACAACACTATTTTCATACAGACATAAAGGACGTAAAATAAAAGTTTAAATACTAAAATAAAGAACAAACATGTGAAATGTTTCAAGAAACTCATAATAAAAAAGTAATCAGGGTTTCTAGAAGATAAAAACCAATGGAAGGTACAACAGTGCATCACTAGGGTTAATAAGATCAGTATAAGTGATAAACCTACATATATCATTCTTGGCTTACAAAGAAAATGACTTTAACACCAGGACTAATATATTAGTGTGTATAAACTGACACTGAAAACTTTTAGAAAATCTTGTATTTGTAGGATCTTACAACAACAGCATCAAAACTCTGATTTATGGTAATATTCTCAAGAACAACAACAGTGCTCCCTATCTACAAAACCTTTTTATTTTCTCAGTGTCAGTAACTTTAACCTTAACTTTCAAAGTACCAAGCACTAAAGACAGCATCCCTTATAGCCTGATTTAAATTCCACTGTTGTGTTTGTCTATGTCATTTCATCTGCTGTGGGCTAACTTGATATCACTGCTATGGCTTAAAAGCACAGTAAACTTTTAAATGTTACATGTAAAGTTTAACCCTTTAAATGCCAAGTTAAATTCCATCTGCAATTTGCTCACCCTATTCTCCATGTTAGCAGGAGAACTTAATGTGAATGATAATATAATGTCACATTGAGAAGGGAGTGAATATGCAAGAACACCTGATGGTCATATAACTGTGCCAAAACATGTAAGGTTACATAATTCATGTTGCAGTAATCCCACAACTTACACCATTCTGTACTTCAGTTGTTTGTCCCAGACCCAGCATATTAAGCTTAAATTGTTCCATACCGTTGTGATGATAATAATTATTGGAGAAAAAATATCATCAATCACAATTAAGAATGTTTTATTATGTACATGAGAAAACTGCTTACAAAATGTTTGTGCCGAAATGGGCCATCATCAGGTAAGATATAATTTTAAAATATACTGAGAAGAAATATTGCACCCTACGTTGTATGAATTTAAATGAAATCTCATTTTTATAATTAACCATTTTACACTGACAGTACTGCAGGGCATGTATAATTATAGGTTATATGGTAGCCTTGGATGGACAGTAGATAGGGAAAATTTTCTTGAGTGTTCTGTAGATTATGAACAATGATGATCAAGGTAAGTGCTGATTAGATGATGAATGTATTGGAATAGGCTTGGGTTCTGTGTAATCTTTAAAGGAGATTAGTTTAGTGTTCTAGACTTCTGAGCTGCTTGTGGATAAGAGGTGTAGTATTCAGATTAAGTGCTGAATGAATGATGATTCTGTAAAATAGTAAAGTAAAGAGGGATGAATATATCATGTGATGGCATATATAAGGAAGGACATACTACACATGAAAATTCCTATGTATGATTTTGAAAATGTTTTCGAGTTGCTGTACTAACATAATCAGGAGTTGCCACTCATTGACCTTGTTCAAATATAGAGGCAAGACGCCCTTAAAGAAATTAAGAAACCTCAGCCTGGGCCTAAGAATCATGGCAGTTTTGAAGTTAACTGAGGGGCTTAAATTCAGTCAAGCTAGCATCGAGGTGATGAGGATATTGATTTGCATGAAAAGCAAGCAGCAAAAACTAGAAGAGGGATTGTGAGGAATCGTGATTGCTATGAGGAGATTCTAAAGAAGAAAAGATATCTTTGTCTCTACAGACTTAAGTGCATTATTTCTTCAAACCATTTTCAGGGACTCGTGCATTATTATCCATATTACTGGACACTGGAGCAGATGATCCAGATGATGTACCTACATATCAATAGGCAGTGCCTCCTACTGAAATGGTGATTTGTAAGATTTCGTACATTTGTAAATTTTTCTTAAGTATAAATATACATTTTTCTTTGACAAACACATTGTCTGGAACCATCATCCAAAGTTTATCATTGTGTTTACAGGAAAATTTCTCTCAACTTACATCATCTCAACGAATGCCAGTAATCTCAGAGCCACACATGTATTTCTGGGGGAAGACTATATATATAAAATGCTATAATGTGACTGAAATATGTGGTAAATTCATTCAGTCCCAGTGTTTTCTAAACATGGTAATAGATGGATTCAGCCCCAGTGTCTTACAAACATAGTAATATATTAGCTGAAGTGCAGTGTGTTGTGAACATGGTAAAAAACTGGGCAAATCCCAGTCAGTTGTGACCATAGTAATATACTAGTTAGGTCCAAGTGCCTGTTAATAAATTAGTTTAGTCCCAGTGTCTGGTGAACATGGCAAGAAATTGGTTAAGTCCCAGGGTCTTGAGGACATAGTAATGTCCCATTTTATAATTAAAACCTGGTAGTAAATTTAAAATCCAGTTGGTTATTGTTTTATCCTTACCTTGGTTAGTTACAATTACACTTGAAACAGCTTCTGGTATACTCATTCCTGCAGCCAAAAATGTAAGGCCAAGCACAGAATCTGGAATCTTCAGTGTGTCTCCTGCAAGTGAAGAGTAACATTTTATTCCAATTACAAGCTCCTACAGACAAAGTTTTCTACTTATCACATCATACAAAACGAATTAAAAGTGAGAACTGGTTCCCGTTAAAGAGAACAGAGTTTGATCTGGTGTCAAACGTTATATGTGCAAATGAAACTATCGTCTTAATTTGTTGTCAATTTCAGCCTTATCACTAAGCTATTAAAAGTGGCTGGCATATAATCATGTGATGGTTCTATGAAACTTCACATTAAATTTGTAAGTGACAATAAGTTTTTTTAACATTATAACGTAGACTATATTGGTTGTTGGAAGACAGTATTTTGCTCTTTGGCACACCTATAATAGTTATCATCCATGATACCATATATGAAGTTACTCCAATCCATACAATACACATGAAGAAGGTCACCATGTAGAATCTCTTACAGAATTCTGAATGGCAGCTGGGGATTGTTGTGGCCAGTAATATGGCAATAGGTCTAACAAGCATCCACCACAATTTATTGCAATAACTGTCATTTGATGGCCAATCACATAACCCAGCTTCATTCCCTGAAACAGTGAGAATAATCATAAATGTCTGATGTGACAGCTTTTCATATATGGTGGAATGTGTGAAAGAGGAAGACAAAAATTCTTTCCAGTAAAAAGTTGTCATTTATGTGTATATTTCATGTTGGAAGGAGACACAATTATTTAATACACCAGTGAACCTGAACTGAATTTTAGTGTGAAGTTTCACACAGTAACTTTTCTATTGATATCAGTTCTAATCTCTTCATTAAAATTCCTTTCAACATTATTTTTAGGCACATTCACAAAATTGTTACACGTACTACATATACACATAAAAGCAGATATTTAATTAATTATTTATTCATTTTTGAGCAGTTTGAGTCATGTTCTCGCAGCCTGTTACAAGTATACCACTTGTCAGAATCTACCTACCTATTTATAATCTATTGTTTAAACTTGCAGTAAGAGTTGTAATACCACATATGTTACAGAAGTTTCAATTTCTTCATTCTGTTTCTCTCAAAATCCTGTAAAAATTGTGTTGGTCTGTGTACATCTTCTGTCTGCATTTTATAATTTGCTTTAGAATTCTGGCAGTATATTTTAAAATATTTGATTGTATGGTGAGTTTACCATAGAGTGCATAATTACTTGTTTAAAAGCATATTATATTAAATATCAATGAATGAATGAATGAGTCAATCAATCAATCAAAATTAAGTAGGGCCTACATACTTAATACTGTATACCATTTTGGCATACCATATTTTCTGGACCATAAGACGTACCTTTTTCCTGGAAAATATCATATCAGAATAAAATCTGTGTTCATCTTTTGGTACAAAGGTGTGCCAATATGACCTTCAAAGGTTTGGAAAATAGCAACAGTAATGATGAATATGACAGTAGTTATGAAATTTTAGGGGATTCTGTGATGCTTAGGAACTTCATACTTTACTGCAATTTTGTTGTAGTATTTGTGAATTGGTAGGTCTGTCTTTTAATATCAAACACATATAATGCTTCCTTTTATGAAAAGCTTATGTTGGGAATGTTGTAATATTCTTGTACATTTTCATGCCTCAATACTTACTCATTAACTAATTACTTCACAGAGAAGAGTTCATCTTTAGAAACAGACAGCTGGTCAACTAACTCATACATCCCTACTTTGTATGAAACCCATATATTCATCAACATCTTCATGACAGCTCACCATTGGTGTTCATCCTAAGCTACACATTCCAAGCCTATTACTTTAACATTAATTTTAACATTGCCCATAAATCTGTGACCCAGTCTGTAAGTGATGACATCCCTGGATCCCTCCGTCTCACTGCAGACTTCCTCTTAATTTTGTTAATTCTATTTTTTCATGTATTACAATTTTATAAGTCCTTACCTGGCATATTCTTGTCAATAATAATGGCAGTATTCTCTGTGCCTTTTAAATCTTCAACATATTTTGCACATCCATTCTCTGTAAAATGGCAAATTTACAACATATTGAATGTTACAGACTGCCAATCCTATTTTCTTGGTATTGAAAGAACCCAGAAGAGAACAGAATATACAATTGCAAATTATATGTAGGCCTTCTCAGAGAGTGAAGACAATTATGGTGCTTCTACACAGAAAAACTGACTGTGATGTAAGAAGACAACATAAATGCCTGTGGACACTTCTAATGTGAAATGTGAGAGCTCCAGTATGTGGGTTATGGCATAACACATATGACTGGCAATGAATGATGTTCTTGAAAAATGTCTGTTAGAGATAAAAACTGAATTGCTTTCTTGGGTCACTGGTGTTAAATAACATAAAATAAAATGCCATTTACATTAAATTTATATCTTCTTATTAATTATTTGTCTACTTTGTGTCTTAAGGAAGGAAAGTGGTCTTGTGAGATACTCATGCTGACATAGTCGCCCATTTAACTTATTGAACAGCTGATTTGCATGAAATTGGTATTACATGATTATACTATCATTGTTATTAGTGATACAACTCAGAAACCTGGTTGCAATTCTGCAAGTTGCTAGGTTATATATAAAGACAATTTGTTGATTTTCTGGTAACATGCATGCATGTGCATAGAACACAATGACAAGACCAAATTTACAGTATATTGAGTATTGACAAATTTTAATAAACTATAATATGTTTGTATACAGACCTCTATTTTGAGACCAAGATGGACACCACAAGAAGTATTAAGGGGATGTGCTAAATCTCATTTCAGTAATTTTCAGTGTATCAAAGATGCCATTATCACTATCATTTCATTGTTTATTAGTGTCAAAAGTAAGCCTGGCAAGGCCAGTTTGTGAAAATTGTCTGGTTTGTAGGTGTGCAATTTGTGGTAAACTCAATGCAAACAGCCTGATGTGTAGGAGTGATGAAGGCAATTGCTCAAGCTCTAATTGACTCCCTTATCCTGCTAATGTGGAGAATAAGGTGAGCTCCTAATAATGCCAGCAAATGGCAGATGAGATTTAACTCAGCATTTAAAAGGTTAACCATTGTG
>Ga0209737_10004166_pt1 | contig 10165 bp, 5 predicted proteins | sample TergutCu122P3_FD_187284 | JGI IMG/M metagenome (GOLD analysis project Ga0209737, IMG submission 187284) | Cubitermes ugandensis P3 segment gut microbial communities from Kakamega Forest, Kenya - Cu122 P3 (SPAdes) (version 2) | ecosystem: Host-associated > Arthropoda: Insects > Digestive system >...
GTACCGCTGTCAGTTACTGATGCTGTTACCGAAAGCGCCGCAACGGTTGCGTTCTGGTTGTACGTTGCTGATTGAGGATGCGCGGTAATATTTGGCATTTGCGCATTTGTTGTTCTCGTAAAGGATTTCACCACTTTTATCTCATCAAAAAGGCTAATGGTATCATCACTGAGAACTTCGTAGGTATATATCACAATAGCATCAGTAGAAACTGTCATATTGCTGAAAGTAGGATTTCCAGGTTGACCAAAACGTCCAGTAAATAAGTTCTGGTAATTTGTTATACCTGTTAATTCCTCATTATCCATTTGATTAAGTGGTTTTGGAATGTATTTGTGCGGCCCCATGCTACTATTCAGGAAATACAAAATACCTTCCGTAGTATTGAACGTTCCGCCAAGTTTACCGGTTAAGTTATTGGTAGTATGAACAGGTACTGTTTGCTGATTAGTAACTGTGTTGCCTACTAACTGTTTGTTTTTTACAGGTCCAATCACTTCGTAAACATGTGCATGGCCCTGCAAAGCAATATCTACTCCCAATTCATCAAGGACGGGAGATATCCTGTCGCGCCATGACCTGATTTCCGAACTGGCTTGGTAGTCATTACTTCCTGTATATGCCGCTGTATGAAAGTATGCAATACGCCATTTTATATCGGAATGCTTTGCTACTTCAGTACGCATCCACGTAGCTAAGGCATTGTAATACGAACTCACCTCATGCGAATTGATGGCAAAAAATAACGCATCACCATATACATACGAATAAGTACTACCCGGGGTTCTGGCGCTATTTGATCCATTGCGTTCAAAATCAGGGTTATTGGTGTGAAAATGCTTGGTAAAAAGCGGTTCAGACGCACCATTGTCATGATTACCGGCAATAGGTGCAAAGGGATACTTCAAGAAATGTACCTGTTGCATTTCAAAAAGTTGTTCCCATTCCCATGTCGCACCTGTTCTGGTTTGACACAAATCTCCGCAATGTAACCAGAAACCAGCATTGGGATTTGTTTTGAATGCAGCGCTTGCTACAATCTGCACTGTTTGAAATTCAGAATATGTTTCAGATTGCGAGTCGGTGACATAAATAAATGAAAAAGCATTCTTATCATTTCTTGCAGTGGTGAATGTGCCGATTTCAGACCAAAAGCCTTCTTTCCCTACACGGAAGGAATAAGTCGTATTTGGTATTAAGCCGGTTACCAACGCTTTGTTTTCGGTGTATGATTTTTTTGTATTGTCTGGAATTCCTGCCAAACTACTTAAATTGTTACCGGATACATTGTAATTCACGTTGTTTAGCGGAGTACAAGTTGCATTAACAGATACAAAAGGTGTTGCAAAAGCGCTTTCATTGGAAACCTTGCCCTGTACAATCTGAACCTTGCCGCCCGTAATACCGGCATTGGTAATCCAATTGAATGCCATTTTGGAGGTGGGATCATCGTAAAGGTTCATCACAACATTGTAGGGCATTTCTTTTGCCCTCAAATTGTCGATAGCGGTTTGACGTGCGTTTATTAACGCAGATGAAGGGTTCGATACATTTGCCGCTGTATACCGTCTTCTCAACTCCGTAAATGACGGAATGGTATAATCTGCTTCGTAATAGTCAACATTATTAATGCGTAGTGGATTAATTTGAGGATAAACATAATAATTCCCATGCAAAAGCCCGACGAAAAAAAAGCAGATGAAAAACCTCTTATGTGTTTTCATGTTCCTGAAGTTTAGTTTCTATCTATATTTTCAAACTGCAAAAATATACAAAACAAAAATATTTTCCAATTTTTTTGGACAATATCAAAAAAAATGAAGTCGATTTTTAAATCATAAAACCAATACCATTTTTGAACCAGTTTGTTGAATGTTATATTACTTTTGTCATTGTTTTTAAACAATTGGTCAAAAAAAATTTTTTTATTGAAAAATGTTATGTATCATTGCAAAATAATTTTAAGTTTAATTTTTTAAATAGTAATGACAATGAAAACATTAATTATTTCAATTGGATTGTGTCTGGTTGGTTTGGTAACTATGGCACAGAATGTAGATGAGGTCAATAATGCGGCTTACGTCAACAAACGTGGGGTATATCTTTTGCCGCAAGCAGGTGATTTTGCACTGGGTATTGATGCAACTCCATTCTTGGACTACTTGGGAAATATTTTTTCGGGCAGTTATGCACCTTATTTTGGTGCCGAGTCAATTTACGGAAAATATTTTCTGGAAGATAATCGCGCCCTTCGTGCAAGATTAACTTTGGGTTTATCAAACATATCCAGTAAGGGAGTCTTACCCGACGATGATGGCTCCGTAGGAGCAACGGTTATGGATATCCGGCATGCGTCGAAAGCAACTGTCGAATTGGGTGTTGGGCTAGAATTTCGTCGGGGTCGTGGCCGTGTGCAGGGATTTTATGGCGGCGAAGTTTTTCTTGGCTTTGGAGGGGGAAATGGAAAGTATGACTATGGCAATCGTATGACATCCAGTAATCCTGATCCGACTACATTCGATTTCGACTCATGGTTGGGCTCTTATGCCCCCGAAACCATTCGACCAACCAAATATAAAGATGGAATAACATTCAATGCCGGTATTGGAGGTTTTATCGGTGTTGAATATTTTGTCGCTCCTCAAATGTCAATTGGTGGAGAATTAACACTTGGATTAGGTTTCAAAACAACAGGCCAGGGGAAAACGACTTATGAAAAATGGGATACTATTGACGATGAAAAAATAATCCGAACCTACAGTAGTGAAGAATACCGGCCTGAGGCTTTTAGTATTAGTTTTTATACCTATCCGAAAGCCAGCATATTTCTTATGTTCCATTTTTAAAAGCACTTTGTGCCAGGTCATTCATATCATGTACTTGAATCATTAATACACCCAAAAAATGAAAACAAGAATTATCATCGTTGCACTGATACTGTGCACAAGTTATATGGCTCACGCTCAGGTAGAGCAGGTAGTTCAGCAACTGGCTGAAAACGAACATCAAAAATTTGCCAGTGAATTACCCGATGCACTTGCAAAAGGTAAAGTTGACCTGCTTGGCAATGCAAGAGCGGTGAAAAAGCAGTTTTTCCTGGAGGAAAATGCAAATACATTTGCTGATTTTTTAGGGTGGAACAGTAAAACATATTCCCAAAAAACCTTAAGCAAAGTGTTTAAAGCTCTGTCGGATAATGTAAAATCGGGAAAGATTTCCGTTAAAATCGATTTTCCGGTTCAACCGGCAGAATGCATTGTTACAATGCAAAAAGAAAAAAGAGGCACTCCCAAAACACAAAAGAAAGAAACAGTTACCTATGTGGCAACAACCAAAGTCAATGTAACGGTTGAAGCCAACAAGCAAGGGGTTCAGACGAGCTTAGCACACAATAATGTGGCTTTGATATGGGATGGAAAAGTTAGACTCGTCAACGGCATGATTGATGAGAAAAAAACTTCACCTCCCGTATTGCGATCAATTATTATCAGTAATGTAACCGGGCCAAAATTATCCAGTGCAGAGCAAATGAGAGCCAGGGCGATCGATTTGATTGAAGAGTACTATAGAAATCTTCAAATGCCCACCAACAAAGCATTTGTCTTAGCGCCTGAAATTCCAAATCGGGCAGAAGTGGAAAAATGGCTTGATAACAGTATAAAGATTGCAATCAATGGATCTGTAAATGTCCATCTTCCCGCTACTACAAGTCAAACCATTGTGCTAAGTAATGTTCCGGGCGTTCAAATTCATGTTGATCCTGTTCCCTTCATGAAGGATGATATTCAGTATATCAAGCCCGAAGCATACCATCAGATTGCATTGACTTTTACGGTCGATTTTCAGGCCGATAGAATCACCAAAGTAGTATACGATGGTAGGTTGATTGTTCCCGAACCTGCTCCAAAACCGGTGTTCGTCGAACCGGAACCTGTCAGGCAATCTGAACCTGTTTTCCAACCAGTTGTTCCATCAAGACAGGGTGAATACTACAAGGTTCAGATTTTGTTCCGTCAAACGTTTATTCCTTTTTCCGAATTGCCCGAAGTATTCAGAGTGCAAAACTTAACCGTGGAAAAATACACCGATGGTGACAATACATATTATAAATATGTAGTACCAACAAAATCCATAAGAGAAGCGTTTGCAATCAGGGATCGACTGGTTGAAAAAGGTATTGATGACGCATGGATCGCCGTTTATGAAAATGATGTGCGCATCCGTCCGTTACAGGGTAGACCGGAAACGGTAAATGAATAATAAGGTAACAAAACAAAAACAAAAGAGTGAAACTAACGCTGAGAAATGGCCAGTCGCAAAACGTCTGGCTGTTTTTCCATTTACTTATCGTCAATGTAAACCATCATTATCGAAAGCGGTCAAGGACGTCTCTGTGGTAAAGAAAAACCTTCAGGCAGTGGCTTTGCCGGTATTTTACCTGTGTCCATGGCGGCTGACATTATCAGGCAGGCGACTATGGCAGCATTGTACTGCAAGTCGGATATAATCAAGCGTTCAGAAGTGTCCATTGCTGTGTGGTAGCCGCGATTATACTCCAGTTCGTCTTGAATAAACTGAAAAGCCGGTAATCCTATCCGGTCAAACGTCACATGATCGGTGCCTCCTGTCTTTCGAGGCGACAGAACTCCAAAACCTATAGATTCCAGCGCTTTGATCCATTGTTGGAAAAAAGGGAATGCCATATCATTTTCTTCCAGATAGACGCCTCTGAATTTACCGGATCCATTGTCCATATTGAGATAGAGGGCAAACTTGTCATAACCTTTTCGGGGTTTATTAATGGTTACATCGTAAAGGAAGTTCTGCATATATCCTCTGGAGCCGATCAATCCCTGCTCTTCGCCGCCCCAGAGAGCAATACGAATGGTGCGGCGCGGTTTGACACCAAGAGTTTTAACAATGCGTAATGCCTCCATCATCACTATGCAACCCGATGCATTGTCGGCAGCGCCGGTTCCGCCATGCCATGAATCCAAATGTCCTCCTATTAGCACTATCTCGTCTTTCAACCTGGGATCGGTTCCGTGTATCTCGGCAATTACATTATTAATTACAGTATTGTTGTAAAACTCATTTTTGATTTCGACCTCCATTGAAACGGCAATATTTTGTTTGATCAAACGAATCATACGTCCATGATCTTCTACCGGAAGAACCAGTTCTGCAACAGGCTCAGGATCGCCGTATCTGTATGCGACGCTCGAAGAGCGCGGTACATTAAAAAAACCTCCACCGCTGATAATTACAGCGGGTTTTTCTTCTGTCAGCAGGGTGGTGATATTGGGTTGTAATCCCATTCTTCCTGCTGGTACACGATACGGGTTTTGAGCATGAGGACGGGGATCGGTAGCCAAACGATTCAGATTTTCGTCGGTAAGACGTGTGGCAAAGGGTGTAAACTGCATCTCGTATTTGGATGTTTCAGGCATCAGGACAATTTTACCGTTGAGTTTGCCCTTGTAGTTGGAAATATCTTCCTGGTTATTGATATCGAGCAAAATTACCTCACCTTTTACTAATCCGTTGGTACTGCCCGACCATGCCTTGGGCAAAGCCATAAAGTTGCAGTAGTAGGGAGCAGTCATGGCGACGTAAGTTTTGAGGTTATCCCAACCACCTTTGGGAAAATCTGCGGCTTTTTCTATCCGTGGGTTGGAAAATCCAAATTCGGCAAATTTTTCTTTGGTTAACAATTCTGCCCGTTCACAAAGTTTTGAGGCAGCAAGGCGTGGTCCTGCATAATCAGTCAAATAAAAAGCCAAGGCTTCTATTTGTGAGTTTTGAAATGCTTCGCGTTTGATTTTGAATACAATATCTTCCGATAGCGTTTGCTGGGCAAATGAAGTGAACGCAAAGAATAAAATGGCGAGTGCGCCAGTAAATAATTGTTTCATTTTTAGGAATTTAAATTACGAAATATGTTTTTATTTTTCTACAAAAGTACATATTTTATTAGATAATGGTAGTAGAAATGAACTTTTCTTTGCAAGAAATGGTAACTTTGCCGCCTTTAACAAACAATCGAAAATCGTCAATGTGATGGTTTCAGTGAATCAAATATCGGTATCATTCGGCGGTACATACCTGTTCGACAATATTACCTTCATTGTCAATCCGCGTGACAGGATTGGTTTAGTCGGTAAAAATGGTGCAGGCAAGACTACGCTGCTGAAAATCTTTGCAGGTTTACAGGAAGCGACTTCTGGAACTGTAGTTGTACCACGCAATGTTGATGTGGGTTATCTGCCGCAACAGATGATACATCAAAGTGGACGTACTGTTTTGGAAGAAACACGCACTGCTTTTGACCGTGTTTTGAGTTTGTTGCAAGAAATCGATCGTATTCATGCCGAAATTACCGAACGTACCGATTACGAATCGGACGCATATCTTGATCTGCTCCACCGCATGACCGATCTTACAGAACATTACGAAATGCTGGGTGGCGCCAGCGTGGATGCCGACATGGAAAAAACGCTAACCGGTTTGGGGTTTTCCCCTGCGGATTTCAACCGGCAGACTTCAGAGTTGAGCGGCGGATGGCGGATGCGCATCGAACTGGCTAAAATACTGCTCCGGCGACCGAACCTGTTACTGCTTGATGAGCCGACCAATCATTTGGATATTGAATCGATACAATGGCTGGAAAATTATCTTATAGACTTTGCGGGAGCAGTAGTGCTGGTTTCGCACGACCGCGCTTTCCTTGATAATATTACGCAACGGACAGTAGAAATATCGCTGGGCAAAATCTACGATTACAAAGCGCCATATACACAATACCTCGAACTGCGCCGCGAGTTTCGCGAATCGCAATTAGCCGCCTGGCGCAATCAGCAAAAGATGATTCAGGATACGGAGGAATTTATCGAACGTTTTCGCTACAAGGCTACGAAGGCTGTGCAGGTGCAGTCGCGCATCAAGCAATTAGAAAAGGTGGAACGGATTGAAGTTGACGAAGAAGACCTGTCGGCTATCCATGTGAAGTTTCCACCTGCGCCCCGTTCGGGTACTGTCGTGGTGGAAATTGAAGATCTGGTGAAACGCTACGGAACTAATACCATCCTCGATGGCGTCGACTTCAGGATACTCCGCGGTGAAAAGGTTGCCTTTGCCGGTAGAAACGGCGAAGGAAAATCAACCTTCTCAAAAATCATTATGGGTGAAGTGGATATAGAAGCGGGAACAGTGAAAACAGGACATAATGTGAAAATCGGATATTATGCACAGAATCAGGACGAAATCATGGACGAAAATCTGACTGTATTTCAAACTGTTGACCGGGTTGCTGTTGGCGATATACGCATCAAAATGCGCGATCTGCTTGGCGCTTTTCTATTTCGGGGCGATGATATTGACAAGAAGGTGAAAGTATTGTCAGGTGGCGAACGTTCACGCTTGGCCATGGTCAAACTCCTGCTTGAGCCATTCAATTTGCTCCTGCTTGATGAGCCAACCAACCATCTCGACATCCATTCGAAGGATATCCTCAAACAGGCGCTGATAAAATACGATGGAACGCTTATTATCGTATCACACGACCGTAATTTTCTCGACGGATTGGTGGAAAAGGTATATGAGTTTCGAGGCCGGCATATCAGGGAACATATCGGCGGTATTTATGATTTTCTACAAAAATTGAATTCCACACCTCCAGCTTCTCTGCAAAAGAGAGGGGAACAAGACCGCAAACCCGACAAACAATCCACTGTTACGCAAATTGCAAAGGTGTCAAAAGAAAGTTATCTTGAAAAGAAGGAATGGGACAGGCAATTGCGAAAAGCGACGTCGATGGTGGCTGAAGTGGAGGAACGCATCGTCCGGATCGAGCGTGAAATGGAAATCACCGAACATTTTTTGGCTGTGCCGGAACATCTCGATGTTGTGGAAATTGAAAAAATGTCGGCACAGTACCAACAGTTACAGGTCAGTTTGGAACAAGCCATGACAGAATGGGAGCAGTTGACAGCCGAATTGGAAAGTATGAAAAATTGATAATCATCTTTTTACAATGAAATATGATTTTAATGAAATAATTCCGCGCAGAAACAGTGATTCCGTCAAATGGGATTTGGCGACAAATGATGGTGTTTTGCCTTTGTGGGTGGCTGATATGGATTTTCGGACGGCGCCATCTGTCATTGAAGCGCTTGAAAGAAGAGTTCAGCATGGTATTTTTGGTTATACCAAAGTACCACAAGCCTATTATGACGCTGTAACCGGATGGTTTCAACGAAAGCACAATTTTACTTTTCAGAAGGAATGGACGCTCTACACCACCGGAGTAATATCCGCTATATCATCTATTATCAAGGCGCTGACTGTTCCCGGCGACAAAGTGATTGTGCAGACGCCCGTTTATCAATGTTTCTTTACTACCATTCGCAATAATGAGTGCGAATGTGTATTTAACCAGTTGATATACAAAAATAAAACATATACAATTGATTTTGAAGACCTCGAAGAAAAAGCCTCCGACCCACGGGCAAAACTGATCATTCTTTGCAGTCCGCATAATCCTGTAGGAAGAGTTTGGCGCAGTGAAGAATTGACACGAATTGGAAATATTTGTTTGAAAAACGGCGTTACTGTTGTGTCGGATGAAATACATTGCGATCTCGTTTTTCAGGGATACCGGCATCTCCCTTTTGCATCGCTCAACGACGATTTTTGTTACCGGTCTGTAACATGTACTTCGCCGAGCAAAACCTTCAACATAGCAGGCCTGCAATGCGCCAACATACACGTAATGGATGAAAACATCAGAGAAAAGATCGACAAGGCTTTGAAAATCAATGAAGTTTCTTCGATTAGTCCCTTTGCTGTAGAGGCGTTGATTGCTGCTTACAATGACAGTGAAGAATGGTTCGAAGAACTGAAAAAATACCTTTATGGTAATTACCTTTACTTGAAAGATTTCGTTGAAAGACGCCTCCCGCAACTTTCTATTTTGCCTTTAGAAGCCACATACCTTGTGTGGATGGACTGTTCAGAATTGAAACGGTCATCGAAAGAAATAGCAGAAATACTATTCGAAAAGGAAAATCTTTGGATAAATGCAGGTACGATGTATGGTACAGGTGGTGAAAACTTTATCCGGTTGAACATTGCCTGCCCCAGACAACTTCTTGATGAGGGTTTGCGAAGAATTGAACATTGTATTCTGAAGGGTTTATAAATAATTTCGGAAACGATCCGGTTGTGAACTGGAATATTTCTCATATTCACTTCAAACTCCACTCCGCTCCATCTTTCCTGTCTTTCACCTCAATACCTAATTTGGTAAGCATAGTCCGTATCTTGTCAGATGTGGCAAAATCCTTGTTTGCTTTTGCTTGTTGGCGTATTTCGAGAATATGGTTTACCAATCCTGTCACCAATTCCATCTGATTTTGGCTTTTTTCTTCTTTCAATCCGAGAATATCGAACGCAAAATTGTGGTATGTGCGTTTCAGTTGTTCGAGGTCAATTCCAGAAAGTGTTTCTTTACCATCATGCACCAGGTTGATGATGCGTAACCCGTCGAACAGATGGGCAATCACGATGGGGCTATTGAGATCGTCGTTCATTGCCTGATAACATTTTTCTTCGATATTGTCTAATGCTATCGTGCTTTTTTCTGACGGTTTGAGTTTGTCCAATGTCTGGATACCTGCCATCAGCCGTTGTAAGCCCTTTTCGGAAGCCTGTAATGCTTCGTTGCTGAAATCGACAGTGCTGCGGTAGTGCGCTTGCAGGATGAAGAATCTTATAGCCATTGGACTGAATTCTTTTTCGAGTAACGGATGTGTTCCTGCGAAGAACTCGTTCAAAGTGATGAAGTTCCCCAACGATTTGCCCATTTTCTTACCATCGATGGTAATCATATTATTGTGCATCCAGTAGCGAACGGAATCATGCCCCAGCGCGGCGTTTGATTGTGCGATTTCACATTCGTGATGCGGGAAAAGCAAATCCATACCGCCGCCATGTATATCAAACGTTTCGCCAAGGTAACGGGTACTCATGGCGGTACATTCGAGGTGCCATCCGGGAAAGCCGTCGCTCCACGGAGAAGGCCAGCGCATGATGTGTTCAGGCGCCGCTTTTTTCCACAATGCAAAGTCGAGTGGAAAACGCTTTTCGTCCTGTCCGTCGAGTTCTC
>Ga0209737_10004167_pt1 | contig 10165 bp, 2 predicted proteins | sample TergutCu122P3_FD_187284 | JGI IMG/M metagenome (GOLD analysis project Ga0209737, IMG submission 187284) | Cubitermes ugandensis P3 segment gut microbial communities from Kakamega Forest, Kenya - Cu122 P3 (SPAdes) (version 2) | ecosystem: Host-associated > Arthropoda: Insects > Digestive system >...
ACGGAATAAGTGAATGTTCCGTCAAGATTGTCTGTTAGGTTGATTGTGGTGCCGCTGTAACGCAATGATATCGCTAAAGACGAGTTAGACCATGTTGTACCGTCCTTTTCTACCGTGATGGTTGCAAGGAATTCATCCTCCGTCGCATATGCTGTCAGGGTCAAAGCATAAGCGGGCATTGTTATTGTTGCCGCTGATATTGAAGGAACAGGCGTCCATGTTGCTGGATCTGCCTCCCACTTGTCAAATGTGAATCCGGTCGTTGGTGTTGCCGAAATATTTGCTGTCATTCCCGAAAGGATCGTTCCGCTTCCGGTGACCGATGCTATTCCCGTGCCGGCTGTTACGGTCAGCGTCCAATAATCAAGGATCGCAGAATTGGTGCCGATGCTTGTTACTGTGAGGGTCCTTCCGGTATCAACACCGCCCACGAATATGTTGTATGTTCTTGGTACAACAGAATAAGTGAATGTTCCGTCAAGGTTATCGGTGAGATTGATGGTCGTACTGTTGTAACGCAGGGATATCGCTAACGACGAGTTAGACCAGGTTGTTCCGTCCTTTTCTACCGTGATGGTTGCAAGGAAGGCATCCTCCGTCGCATATGCTGTCAGCGTTAACGCGTATGAAGGCATTGTTATCGTTGCCGCTGATAATGAAGGAACAGGCGTCCAGGTCGCCGGGTCTGCTTCCCACTTGTCAAATGTGTATAGGGCAGTCGGTGTGGCTGAGATATTTGCTGTCATTCCCGAAAGGATCGTTCCGCTTCCTGTGACCGATGCTATTCCCGTGCCGGCTGTTACTGTCAGCGTCCAATAATCTAAGACGGCGGAATTAGTGCCGATGCTTGTTACGGTCAGTACTCTTCCCGTGTCGACTCCGCCCACGAATATGTTGTATGTTCTGGGAAGCACCGTAGCGGTGAAGGTTCCGTCAAGATTGTCTGTTAGGTTGATGGTCGTACCGCTGTAACGCAGGGATATCGCTAACGATGAGTTTGACCAAGTTGTTCCGTCCTTTTCTACCGTGATGGTTGCGAGATAGGGGTCCTCTGTTGCATATGCCGTCAGCGTTAACGCATATGAAGGCATTGTTATGGTTGCTGTCTTGGTCGTCGGAACAGGCGTCCAGGTCGCCGGGTCTGCCTCCCACTTGTCGAATGTGAATAGGGCCGTCGGCGTTGCTGAGATATTTGCTGTCATTCCCGAAAGGATGGTTCCGCTTCCAGTGACCGAATCTACTCCTGCTCCAGCTGTTACGGTAAGGCTCCAATAATCCAGTATAGCAGAATTGGTGCCGATGCTTGTTACGGTAAGTACTCTTCCCGTGTCGACTCCGCCGACGAATATGTTGTATGTTCTTGGCAGAACTGAATATGTGAATGTTCCATCTAGGTTATCTGTCAGATTTATGGTCGTACCGCTGTAACGCAGAGAAATTGCCAACGAAGAGTTGGACCAAGTTGTTCCATCCTTTTCAACGGTGACAGTTGCAAGGAAGGTATCCTCCGTCGCATATGCTGTCAGGGCCAAAGCATACGCCGGCATTGTTATGGTTGCTGTCTTTGTTGTCGGAACAGGCGTCCATGTTGCTGGATCTGCGAGCCACTTGTCGAATGTGTATAAGATCGTTGGCGTTGCTGATATATTTGCTGTCATTCCCGAAAGGATGGTTCCGCTTCCGGTGACCGAATCTACTCCTGTTCCGGCTGTTACTGTGAGACTCCAATAATCCAGTATGGCCGAATTAGTGCCGATGCTTGTTACTGTGAGGGTCCTTCCGGTGTCCACACCTCCGACGAATATGTTATACGTACGTGGGAGAACGTCGTGAGTGAATGTTCCGTCGCTGTTATCGGTCATTGTGACTGTCGTACCGCTGTAACGCAGAGTGATCGCTAACAACGAGTTTGACCATGTCGTGCCATCCTTTTCTACGGTGATGGTCGCAAGGAATTCATCCTCTGTGCCGTATGCCGTGAGCGTTAACGCGTATGAAGGCATTGTTATAGTTGCTGTCCTGGTGGTCGGAACAGGCGTCCATGTTGTCGGATCTGCGAGCCATTTGTCAAAGTGGTAGGGGTTCGGTGTTGAAATTGCAGTGGCGGATATGTTCGCTGTCATTCCCGAAAGAATGACACCGCTGCCTGTGACCGATGCTATTCCCGATCCCGCTGTTACGGTAAGACTCCAATAATCTAATATGGCCGAATTGGTGCCGATGCTTGTTACTGTGAGGGTCCTTCCGGTGTCCACACCTCCGACGAATATGTTATACGTACGTGGGAGAACGTCATAAGTGAATGTTCCGTCAAGGTTATCGGTCATTGTGACGGTAGTACCGCTGTAACGGAGAGTGATCGCTAATGAAGAATCTGTCCAGATCGTTCCGTCCTTTTCTACGGTGATGGTTGCAGTGTAAGCGTTCTCTGAGCCGTATGCCGTAAGCGTTAACGCGTATGAAGGCATTGTTATTGTTGCCGCTGCTGTTGAAGGAACAGGCGTCCATGTTGTTGGGTTTGGTTCCCATCTGTCGAAGCGGAACGGGTTCGGCGTTGATTCCGGCGTTGCTGATATATTTGCTGTCATTCCAGCAAGAATGACCCCGCTGCCGGTGACCGATGTTATTCCGGTTCCCGCTGATACGGTCAGCGTCCAATAATCAAGCGTCGCCGAATTTGCGCCAGAGCTTGTTATTGTCAACGTTCTTCCGGTGTCCACACCTCCGACGAATATGTTATACGTACGTGGAAGGACCATTGCGGTGAATGTTCCGTCAAGGTTATCGGTGAGGTTGACCGTGGTGCCGCTGAAACGTAGGGATATCGCCAATGAGGAATTTGACCAGGTCAAGCCGTCCTTTTCTACGTTGATGGTTGCAAGGTAAGGATCTTCGGAGCCGTATGCCGTGAGCGTTAACGCATATGAAGGCATTGTTATCGTAGCGGCAGCCGTTACCGGTACCGGTGTCCATGTTGATGGAGTGGGGACCCACTCGTCAAAATGATATAAGGGCGGCGGCGTAGCTGAAATGTTAGCTGTCATTCCGGAAAGGATGGTTCCGCTGCCTGTGACCGATGTTATTCCGGTGCCGGCTGTGACAGTAAGCGTCCAATAATCGAGCGTTGCCGCATTGGCTCCTGACCCGTTGACCACCACCGTCCTTCCCGTGTCGACTCCGCCGACGAATATGTTATACGTACGGGGAAGGACCATTTCAGAGAATGTTCCGTCAAGGTTATCGATGAGGTTGACCGTCGTACCGCTGAAACGCAGAGAAATTGCTAATGAAGAATCTGTCCAGATCGTTCCGTCCTTTTCTACGGTGATCGTCACTTCGTACAAAACAGTGATAAATACAACGGCGCCCCCTGGCCCGGTGAATGTGTTCGAAGGATCGGTCCTTATGTAAACATAACCTTGGCCTGCGGCAGCACCGGTTATGACAATGGTCTGGCCTTTGTATGCTCTGAGTGTGAAGTCCCCGCTAGAATCAGAGACTGCGTCTGTCTGCGGAACACCGTTGATCTCCCATGAAACATTGATGCCGCCCTTGACGTCCTCAGCGCCGAGGTCGTATACCACTCCGTCCACTTGGAATGGGACCCCGATGTAAACGGAAGCTGACGAACTTGTCGTGAAGGTGTTCGATGGGGTCGTTGTTACGTATACGTACGAACCGGGCGCGGAGGCACCTGTGATCACGATGGTATCTCCCATGAAGGCGTTCAGTGTGAATGCTCCGCTTGAATTGGATGTGACTCCGGTCTGCGGTGTTCCGTTTATGGTATAGTTGACGGTGGCTCCGGAGACCGTGAGGTCTGTTCCGATATCATATACCGTTCCGCTGACTACGAGAGGGATCCTCTCGAATTCCACCGTGACCGTCAAGTTCGAGGACAGGTTGGAGATGGCATATTGTGCGCCGGTGTATGGGAGGCTTCGAGCATTTGTGAGAGTGACGCCGTTCACCGTCCATTCCTTTATGCGCCAATGCGTCACCGATGAGGGAAAGGCGGTGAAAAGGAGATTGCTTCCTGCATTGACCGTTGCCGGCGATACAAGATTTACCCCTCCGGCGCCGAGGGTCTCTCCCGTCAGTGTCCCGCCGGTCGTGTCGCCGACGACACTGAACGTTACCGTATACGGGATCAGCTGGAACTCCACGGTAACATTGGCATCGGCTGACAGATTGGTAAGGGTGTATGTGTTACCTGTTCCGCCGGTGACCGTGCCGTTCAGCCTCCATGCCCTTACCTCCCACAAGCTGCTGGTGGGTGTCGCTGTGAATACAACATCGCTTCCAATTGTCACAAGGTCGCCGTTGGAAATGGGCGTACTGTTGACCGCTGCTGAAATCGATCCGCCGATCAGATTGAATACCCCGAACGTAACGATGCGTCCGTTGGATACTCCCGATGCTGTGATGACCACATCAGCGGTGACCGAATTGACAACAAGCGTAGCGATATTCGTTGAGGTGTTGATGGACCATGTATAATCTGTGCCTGCTGTGAGCGTCGAGCCTCCCATGGTCACCACTATCGTTGAAGGAAAATCGAAACCCATGGGCGGAATGAATTCCATTGTCAGAGAATTCGTGTCGGTCACTGCCGCCGACGAAGGGCTTATGAAATGATAGTTCAGATTTGTTGCATTGACCGTCACTATCCACACATTCAGGATCCTGTTCCATCCTGCGGTCAGGGTCGTGTCGCTTACTACATGATCTGTTGAGAAATTCCATGCGACAGAGGACGAAGGGGCATACCACCCGGTGAATGTCCATCCTGGGCGGACTGGGTCGGCGGGTTTTGCCACTAAGCTAGACACTGTCAGATCAACATCGACGAACCATGTGCTGTCCCCGTTGGCCGGATCGAATGTTACTCTAAATGTAGCCCTCATTGTGAAATCTTGTATAATGGGGTCATCAACATCGTTGGTCAGCTCATGGAAGCGGGGCGGCACATACGGGGGAGGAGGGGCCAACACATCATTTAAAAGGTAGCCGTCCCTTGTTACATCGGTTATCTCTAACCATGTCCAATAATCCACATCCATGTAGAAACCTTCGGCGGCTTCCACAATTACCTCATAGTATCCGTTGACGTCGGTCACCCTGCTTCCCGTTCTTATCACCATGCCGGGACTGATGGGCATTCCGTCGGCGTCGGGGTTTGTGTCCAGCCTTACGGAAAATTCAACGGATACTCCGGCGATCGGGTTCCCGCTGGTGTCTTTAACGACCCCCTGCAACTTATGGAAAGGTGCTGCGTACCTCATCTGGAAGTCTACGTCAGTGTGGTGCTGGTTCATGAGGCTTGGGCCCCAGAGATGTCCGTGCTGCTCTATGTATCCGTTAGCAGAGATGGATACTATCTCGACCATCGATCCTGCCGGTGCCGATATCGTATAGAATCCGTTAGCGTCGGTGAATGTGGTCCAACGAGAAGGTACGCCGTTGATGATTATGTCATATTCGACCACTACGCCCTGCAGCGGGGTGCCGTTGATCTCGTCATTCCCGTACACTTCATCCCACAGTACGATCGTTCCCGTTACAGTGAAAGGATGGAGCGGGTTGTAGCTCATTTTGAAACTTGTGCTCGGGGCAGGCACCAATATATTGTATGTGAAAGGCCCCAGAGGCATTTGGTTGGGAGGATCGACCATGTAACCGTACAGCGATGCGCCGGTCACATTCATCGTATCCCCTCCGATGAAGAATATGTCGAATCTTCCAGAAGAATCGGTCGTTACCCCGGGCCAGTTCGTTACTGCGCTGGTCCCGCCGTCTATAGTGCTGTATAATACCAGCACTCCGGCAAGGGGCGTTCCGTTGAGTGGGTCGGAGGGGTTGCTTGTGTTGTAGAATGTCACTACGCCAGAGACCTGACGTCCTTCATGGATCATCCATTGTATAGTGAACGGAGTGTTCGTGCTGTCGGCCCACATGAAATTGCTTGGGTTTAGAAGAGATATTGTTGCTGTGTAATTGTCCTCTACAACCCCGGTGTTCCCCGTGATACCCATGGTTGTCGGGTCGAAACCGACCAATGGGAGCGTCACTGTCGAACCTGAGGCGGCGAGCCTCGTTGAGATCGGCACCGGTTTATCCAACGGCGCCGGAGTGATCTGCAATGTCACGATGGGAGGGGATGTGGATGAAGGCAGACTGTATCTTTGCTGAGTAGTGAGGAATGATATCTGCACGTCGTATGTACCGGCGTTCGTAGGAGGTGTGGTGGTCCAGGGGTTGCCCGAACCTGCCAACCTGTATTGGTAAAGTAAGTAGTCTGCATTGTTGGTGGGCCCCATTCCCGTAATGGCGCCGACGATGGTCGTCGTGTCTTCGATAATTGTCTGCGGGCTTCCGTTGTACACTACAGTCTGGTTCCCCGCGACGATCTGAGCATCCTCCTTTATCACATATTGATAGATGGTGATGTAACCCGCCCCGGTGTATGCCGCTCCGCTGAGAGGGGTCAACAAGGCCGAGTTGTAACTTGAACCTCCGCCTCCTCCGCCTCCCGAAGCATTGCCCTGGCCGGCGCTGGAACCTCCGCCTCCGCCTCCGGTGTAGCCTCCGCCTCCTCCGCCTCCGCCTCCGGCGCTGGTATTGGTGCCTCCTGCACCGCCGATACCTGATCCCGCTGCGCCGCCTGCAGCTCCGGCCGCTACCGTACTGGTCCCTGCTGTTCCGCCGGAAGCGGTGCCTCCGCCTCCGCCTCCGCCGTTTGTAGTGGTACCGGCGGTACCGTTGTAAATGCCTGATGTGGGAGTTGCAGTGGGAACGCCCGCGCTCCCGCCCGCACCTCCGGATGTACCGTTGTTTGCCATGCCGCCTGCGCCGCCTCCGCCGCCCGCAACAATCAATATTGTGCTGCCTTGCGAGAATGAAGAAGCGCCTCCGCCTCCGGCTCCGGGTGAACTTGCGACTCCTCCGCCGCCCGCTCCACCCGCACCGTTTCCGGATCCACCCGTGCCGCCTGCGTTACCCGAAGCGGGACGATCGGCTCCGATGCCGCCTACCACGTAATTGAATGTGATCGGGTCGTTCTCCCAAACCAGATTGACCCAAGTCTTAAGCATCGTTCCTCTTCCGCCTAAGGCTGTTCCTCCTGAACCGCCTGTGAACGGAGCACCTCCGCCCGAACCGCCCGCTATCTCAACCTGATAGATATATCCTGGATCCAAAGTAACGGTGCCGCCGCTTACCGGTATCGTGCCGATCAGAAGGAAATTGCTTGTGCTGATAGGAGTTCCGTGATTGTCTACCAGCCTCCAATCCGCGGCCGATACTTCCGAGCTTTGAGAGGTGAAGAGAGCCCCCGCTATGCCAGCCACCAAAAGTACCGATGCTACAAGATAGATACTGCTCATCCCTGGCTTCATAATAGCCCTTTTTCCGATACTCTTGCTCTTTCCAACGATATAGGCTGCGGTTCTGCTCTTCGTAATTATTCCCCCTATTCCCTTCTTGCCAGATGCTTTACTTAGTGTGCATTATAAATAAGACGTAATGCGTGTGACATTATATATAATATGTACAAGAAAAGTAATAATTTTCTTCTTATATCGTGTCTGGACGACGATCCTGCACCCTCGGCCGACCCTTTCCAGAAGGATCATTTTTGAAAGCGGCACTCTTGACAGAGTGGGTTGGGTAAATGAGGAAATAGTTCGCTCATATTCTCAAAATCACGAGTGCGTGACTCGATCCGAGATCGTGTTTTTTCGCCCTCATATTTCTGATGTGCCAGCACAATAAAAATAACTTCGATTTCTTCATTCACCGCAGCGATCGGAAAGGCTGCTGCGGTTCGGATCTCTTCTCATACTTTTATTTTACGAGGAGGCACTTTTTTCTTTGTTTTTGTATATCGGGCGGGGATCTCCCCGCCCTCTGTGATTCATTTTACTCTGTTTGGCCTTCTTTATTCTCCTCGGCCGCATTTTCTTCGTTCTTTCTCGCCTCTAAGAATTTAGCTTTCATGGTGGGATTGTTGTATGTGAGCTTCTTCACAGTGAGATCGTCCGCCTTGTCGTTGGCAAGGCGAAGCTGGTTCTCTGACTTGAGCAAAGCGTCCTTGATTTTTTGAAGCTGGCTCATCGTCTTGTCGATGCCGTCGATCGCTTCTGCGAACCTCTCGCTTGCCAGCTTATAATTTCTTCCGAATGCTGTTTTGAAGTCGTTCAGCTCTTTCTCAAAATTCGTTATATCGATGTTTTGGCTCTTTATCAGTGCAAGCTCCGCTTTGTACGACATCGCCTTCAGGGCGCTGTCCCTGAGGATCGTTATCAGCGGGAGGAAGTTCTGCGGCCGGATGACGTACATCTTATCGTGACGGTACGACATATCAACGATCCCCGAATTATACAGCTCGTTGTCCATCTCCAATAACGACACAAGAACAGCATACTCGCAGTTCTTTGCCTTCCTGTCCTTGTCCAATTTGTCGAGAAAATCTTCATTCTTTTTCTTCGTCGCCGTCTCATCGGACTCGTTCTTCATCTCGAACATTATCGAAATAATTTCGTTGTTCGCGGCATCCTTTTCGCGGTAGATGTAGTCTCCTTTTGTTCCGCTGCTTGCGTCGTTATCCTTCTCGAAATATGCGTTCTTGAACGCTGTCGCCCTGTACCTGTTGAACTCGATCTCGCAGTGCTGTTCCAACGTCTCGCCCACCATCTTCGTCGATTGTTTGGCTTTGAAATCTTTGTAATAAGCGATCTGCTCCTCCTTACCTTTCAGCTCCGCATCGTACTTGTCCTTCAGCGTTCTGACGGACAGTTCTTTCTCTTTTTCTTTCGTTGAGATGTCGAAGTTCAGCTGACCGATCGTTCTTTCAGCCTCGGCCATCTTCTTGTTGATTTCCAACTGATTGGTTACTTTCAACTCCTTGATGTTCCCCTCCAGGTCGCTGATGACCTTTTCCTTCCTTGCCATCTCTGTGACCAATGCCGCATTGGCTTTGGTCATCTCATCCTTGAGCTTGTTGAGCTCGCTCTCCTTCTTGGCGATGGCCTCGCTCACCGCCAGCTTTTCTTTTATCTGAGCTTCGCTGAGCTTTGATCTCAGATCGTCAAGCTCTTTCTCTTTTCCCGCTGCGACCTGGTTCACCGCCAGCTTTTCTTTAGCTTCCGCCGCTTCCAGTTTGGCTTTCAGGTCGGCCTTCTCCTTCTCCTTTCTGGCGATCTCTTCTCTGAGAGGGTTCTCCGCTTTTCCTATTGCTATCTCGATCGACTTCTCTTTGTCGAGGTTCCACATCTCTTTCATTGCTTCGAGTTCGCTTCTGAACTCCTCGTCGCGGACCTGTTTGATTATCTCTGCCATCCATGATTCGTCCACGTCGAACACGGTCTTGCAGTTTGGACATCTAATACTGTTCATCTTATCATCTCCAAGCGGCGTTGTTCATTGTTCATGAAACGCCGTGTACTGGTTTTGAATATGCCTCATGGGTCAAATAACTTCTTTAAAAAATCATAGGGATGGACGATGCTTCGTTTGTGCTTGGCGGATTGCCGTCGGAATTGCTGAGTGACCAATGATGTCAATGGTCACTCTTCATCATCGATGCTGTATACATTGCCTTTGACGACGTATTTCCCTTCACCTTTGATCTCGTCGCAGAACATATCGCCCTCGACAGTGAATGTCCCGTCCACAATGACGGTTATGCATTCGAGGTCGCCCTCAACGGTGAGTACCCCGTCGATATCGGCCTTGTCGCAGAACAGATCGCCTTCAACAGCGAGTGTTCCGTCGATCTTGACCTTATTGCATATCAGGTCGCCCTCTATTTTGCATGTCCCGTCCACCGAGATGATGTCGCATTCGAGGTCATCGTCAATTACGCATACTCCGTCTATATCCACTTTGTCATATACTCCGCCCGGTACGGTGCGGTTCCCGTCTACGTTTAAGTTTGCCATGTTCTCATTTCCTTTCCTTTGAGATCAAATTTTGAACATCAAGTAAAACACGTCGTTGAAACAAGATAAAATGTTCGGTGTCGAACACCGTAAAATGGTATCTTTTACAACAAATATCAAAAAATCGGATGGACGTTCGATGCTGCGTTTAGTGCGTGGTAAATTGCCGTCGGAATTGCGGGAAAATCACTACTCTGATTTTCCTTGCAATATGCTTATAGTTT
>Ga0209737_10004168_pt1 | contig 10165 bp, 8 predicted proteins | sample TergutCu122P3_FD_187284 | JGI IMG/M metagenome (GOLD analysis project Ga0209737, IMG submission 187284) | Cubitermes ugandensis P3 segment gut microbial communities from Kakamega Forest, Kenya - Cu122 P3 (SPAdes) (version 2) | ecosystem: Host-associated > Arthropoda: Insects > Digestive system >...
CTTGTATCCAACAATGCTCAACCAAATGAGAGAGCTTACAGCATTCTTGATCTGGTTCCTGCTACAACGTATCACCTACGAGTCACTGCACACAACAATGCAGGCTCCACAGTGGCTTTTTACAACTTCACAACACTTACTGCTGAAGGAGGTAACACACCTCTTAATGCCTGGTTGACACAGATTTCCAAAGGTCACATATTTATACAACATTTTCCTTTCCTTTCTGTGGGGTAATAATTTGTACACAACACTGAATATTGCCTGAGTTATGCATGGGGACATGTGAAATTCATAAAAAATTTTGCTCATAAATCCTTCAAATGAAGAAACCACTTTAAAGATATAGGCATAGATGGGGGAGTAATACCTACATCACCAAGGAATAGCGGATTTAAATCTCCTGCTCCTTTTGAGTTGATGGCCAGATTTTAACTTCCAGGGGTAATGGTATTTGCACTGAAATATTAAGTGCTGGGGTTACTGGACCCATGGATGCATTCTCATGTTATTGTGATGTAGCTGAAGTTAAAATCACCCTTACAGAATTAGGGTGTGAGGATGCAGTTGAGTTCAGCTGGCTTATGGGATTTTATGAATGTGGTGATGGATTTTAACCTTCAATAAAAGTGGGAAATTTCTTGACAAACTAAGCAGCTGTCAACTTCTGAAGATGTAATCATACCACATAAAAAAGTAAAATTTTCCCTGTTCACACCATGAAGGTATATAGAGGGGAGTCGAGGTATAGCTCCACCATGGTACTAAGTGGAAGTTAACTTCACACCCTGGCTGATTTATCCCCCTCCCCCAGTAAATAACCCCGGTACCCATTGAATAGGAGACTGAGATGAATGCCAGAGCTGGTCTGGATGTTTTGGAGAAGATAAGGGGCAGTTTCACCTACTGGGATTCAAATCCTGGATCACTGAACCCATAGCCTAGTTGTTACACTAACCACACTAATTGGATCGTCATTGTATCATGGAGTTACTTAACCCATTAATGCCCAAATTATTTTTGATGTAGATTTGTGTGATTTTATTAAATATACATTAGAAAAGCTACAAATAACAGAATCTGAAGACATTTAATTTTTTTGACATCTCATTTCTGAGATAACGGACATCCTCAAAATAGGATGCTGGGCTACTGCGTTAATGTTACAGAATTATTACCCATTAAAAGTACAGTCTCTAAGACTGAAAGCAGAAGGTATAATACTTTTTTTATTCACCATGTTAATAACACAAAATTTCACTTGTTGTGATACAGAGTAAAGCACTGAGTTCAAAGGGTCATATACTGAGCTCAGTACGATTTCGGTTTTCCTTTGCACCAATCATGACCGCATCTTCTTTGCTTGTTTCGCTTTGTTATAATGGGGGCTGCACCATCATATCTAACATCAGCCATTACTTTGATGTGACTAGTACACAATGACCAAAGATCATCCCCCTGCTGCCAGTTAGTGTAGAGTTTGAGACAGGGCACATGTACAGCACACTTGAAGTCCAGAGGGTCCAGTGCATCTGTTCTAGGTATTTGCATGTAGATGAGCCATGCAATTTCTATGGCCATACCTACCATCCTTGTAAATGAAGCAGTGCCCACTTGTACCGCAAACAGACCATAGTTTACAACCAGACGTTTCTGGTTTCTGGGGCTATTATGACCATAGGATTTGGCAGTCATCTCATCTGTAGACACATATTTCCAATAAATTCAATATTGTTGAAAAGCATCTTCATCATACCAGTGACAGGCTTGATTTTAAAACAACGACCATGTTTGCTTTCACTGGCCAAATTGTTGCCTTTAAAATGAATCATGATCAGTAGTTGTCTGTATTGATATTTAAGCATAAATATCTGGGTGACAATGAACAAAGCCTTGTACTCAAGTCTTTCGTCTTCTTTAGTGCCTGGTTTCATTTTGTTGACAGTTTAGTACTGGTTGGGTGGGTTTTTTCCTGCACTTCAATCACTAGTTAGACAAAATTTCATACAGAATTCACTCTTTGTCACTGTAAAAGATATTGAAGGGAATGTGTCGTAATTACTCTTATTTCCGTAAGCTTTTGTTGATTGGTAATCAAATTCAAGTGCTTCTAGTACATCTTGAATTTCAACTGTCCCATTGACATTGTCTGGGTCTTCTTCATCCATTGAAGTGTCATGTCAGCTGAGCATACAACACCAGTGTGACCCTGATCTGCAGACACTGTTTCTTTAAAAGCAGAATCATATGAAAGTCCACAATATTTGCGAGCTTAAGGCCACAAATTTTTCCTGTGACACTGTGGCCTGAGAATCTATGTTGTACCATTTCAAGGTGATGCTATATCATATGGTAATTTTCAGGATCAGTGCCGCCAACTATCTTATAATTATATTATTTTAAGCTATTGTACCTTCTCCCCAGTAATATTATGTGCTATGAATGGGGCAAAATTTTCTTGTGTGGCCCTTCATTGATGTAGCACACTGAGACTAATCATAACCTTCCAAGTAGTAGTGGACCTAATCTGGAAAAGTCTCCATTATCATTATTGTCAATATTATTTCATAACTTAGCTTCCAGTTGTAATATTGAAATAACAAATCACTTGCACACTGTACTGTATGGTGGCCCATGTCCTATTTTTAGGACATCAAAATTCATGTCACTATACCGCATCTATGATCCATTTGAAGGAAATGTACACGTGATAATTCGCAAGCCGGAACTATTAGTATACTCCTTCAGAAAATTTGCAGTTACACTGCTTAAAACTTGGAAGTTATGTAAGTGGTAGGAATGTATGCAGAATTCTGAAGCATTAAGCTTCCATTAAGTGCCAAAAATATTCAAATTGTAGCTGACAAGGATCTCCTTATAATATGAGGAGTGTCAAGAGGATTCACATTGTAAAAGGTATAAGAAGAAATGAATAAAAAGTTACAATTTTTTCTAAAAAAATTATTTTATCTAGTGTCCTCAAAGTAGGACACTGGGCTATAATGGATTAATAAATGCTTTTAACCTGTCTGGGCCCTGTATCCTTGCCAGAGGGGAAATGAGGAGTCTGTATGGGATGATGGAGATAACAAGACTTTTCAGTTTTGGCATATCACTTCTCACCTCACAATTAGAATGAGTTTCAGTTGAGCTCATCATGTTCCAGTCACTGTAATCCCAGAACTCGCACCACCAGTCTCGCACCCTCGAGAAGTGCCTTTCTACACCAACATGAAGATCATCATCCCAGTACTTGTATCACTGGTCTTCCTGCTTGGCTTGCTGGGTGTTGCAGTTTTCATACACTGGAAGAGTAAGTACAAACGTTCAGTGCAGATGAGACACAGTATCATATATATGTATCTCATAGTTAATTAACACTTGCATGAAGCTGTTATCCAACCAACATTCATGGATGAATTCTGTGCATGTTAATTCACTCATTTCATTGCTAAGAACCATTTGGTTGTGATCTGTCTAAATTGGAGTAGTAGCTGTACACCTGTGGTGACCAGATTTGTGTTTTGTTACCCAGGTACTCTATTATGATCAAGTCCCCATATCTGTTCTACACGATCACCCTTTATAACTTGGTTGTCCCGACATGCTCAGTCTAGTAGGAGAACCTCTTTCGGGAGATGGGTGTGGTTGACCGAATCACATATAGTTTTAGTTATTCTTTTTACTTATTGTTTTATTTATTCATTTTATTCTTGATATAAAAAAAGGCATGCTGTATCCAGTTAAACAACTAAATCATTTTCTAGTACAACAACACAGTCACTTCAGTTGCACTCCCTCACTCACATCGCTGTCATATGCGACTGCTTTCTCACTGGACTGTTTGTATCCGTTATCTGCTGCCAAACATTTCCTCGTTTAAATCTCTCTCTGTACACAACCCCTCCTACCAATCGCCAACGGTTCTTGAACATACATTGACCATTTAAACCTATAATGTACGGCTATGAAGTGTCTGTAACTGATGCCAGCAAACCTCATAAACAACAATACCAAAAATGATCAGCTACCCTGTGTAATTGTACACAGTTATAATGTACTCGTATTTTATACATGTCATCAATAGTTCTTTGTACTAACCCACCAATCCAAACAAACAAGGTGTTTTGTAAGCCTCATTCTGTTTTCAAAAAGGGACCTGTGTGTTAAAATGTGTCAGTGAAAATCATCACATTTTTACTTCAGCCTACACTTCTGTAGAGGAAATAATTTTACAGTAGTTGTGAAATAAATGGTTCACATTGAAATAAAAAAAAACACTACAGGCAACTTTTAAATTCATGCATGGAAATTTTGTGGTGAGAATGCCTCTTGGGAATAACAATTGTAAAAATTTGAATTGGATTGAACTGGCTGAGGTCAGGGTATAGTGGCGGGATTTTTTTTAATTTGGTAATGAATGTTCAAGGTACATAAGAACAGGGAATTTTGTAGTTGACTACTCAGTAAGTGTGTTCTCCACCATGTCACTACTCTCTGGAAGAGAGCAGATCTAGTCATATGGCATATGTCTGCAGAGTCACAAAACCAGGACACCCACATGGGGGAGTCTCCATCGGTGGCTCAAATGCAGAACCAGCAGAACAGGGATCAGCAGTACCTGGCAGTAAGAGTTGGCAGTGGACAGCAGGCTCTCAGCATTGATTCTGCCAGCTACAAGACTGACTCTGCAGGTAATAAGGCCATATTCAAAAAGAGTCACTAACCCAAGCACATCCTTATAAAGTCTAAAGTAGTCCCTGTCCATGTCATGAAGGCATAGAAGAGGAAGAGAGATATGGCTCCACTCATTCATAACATTGGCACTATGCTGATGTCAGTTATTTGCCCTTCTACGTACTTCATAGCCAAGGAATCTGGTGGTCTTGAAGTAAGACATTGGACTGTCATCCAGGTGGTTCTGTGTTTGATCCATATTTACATTTTTGTAAAAATTTTTCATCACACATATTGATGTATTGATCTTTACAGCCTCCCTTCATTTGGAGTCATCATTAAGCTGTAGGTCCCTGCTGATCACCAGTCTCACGGTCACCATACTAGAAGTGTAACAGAATCTGTTGCATGAGTGTTCTCACTGCAACATGAATTCTCTGCCCCTTTGTTGGTTCAGACAGACATGTAGATAAGGCCAGAAGTCTGTAAATGCTAGACAGACCTTACAGACAATGAACACACAATTGTTAAGGTTCAGATATCTCTTTATTTCTTGTTATAGCATTTTATTATACAGGTACAGGCAAACATATACCATGTTTCATTCTGAATATGCACCAATTTTCAGTTCTCATTTCTGTGTGTAGGAGAGCATAAAGTAGCACAGAAATAAGTGTAATGTATCTGTTGTGTTGCAAGTTCAGGAAATCATCACTAACATGTTCTGAATGCCAAGGACTCAGATTTATTGTCCACAATTAGGAACAAGGGTAAAAATAGAGCATTTCATTGGTGTGCTATATTCCTTTTTCAACATAAGCAATGTGTGTGTTCCAGACTACATCGAGGACATCTGTCCCTATGCTACATTCCAACTGTCCAAACCCCCCTACAGTGAGAGCACGTACAGTGGTAATGTATATAGTGGACCGTATCATTCTGTGAGGGGATCCTTTGTTTATCATGATCCCAAACCATCTGGAGCAGAGAGCTACAAGTTCAGACAGGTACTGACCATGACATTCAATACAGTGTAGTTAATGGAATATAACATATTAGCACTGGCAAGTTGTATGTCGGTATGTAGGTACAAAAGATTTGAGGGACATGCTGCCATCAAGATAAAACAAAATGGAGAAATCCCATAAAAAAAACCCCAACCAGTGTATTTCTTTAATTAGATATCCCACTGTGTTCACAATACAACAACAGTAATCCAGTCCAACACAACTCTTGATTAATAAACAAACTGCTTTGTTTTACAACACAGCTACATATTTTGGCTCACAATAAAACCATCATCACACTATTTTTGTAAAAACATACAGAGGAAGATATTACAGACAAAGTATGGGCTTTTAAAAAAGGGTATTGATCTCAAACCTAACAATTGTGTTTCAGAAATATATTGTCCTCACAGTTTCTGTATAATATAGTGTAATGTTGATTATGCTGTATTATAGTACATTATATTAGTTGTTATTTAACTGTTTTCATATGATTTTTATCAGTTCATAAAATATTTTTTTCTCATTACTGTTTAAAATTCTTCTGCTATTCTTTATTCAGCCCTGTTAACACTTGGGGCAATGTTTGTATGGAGGTGCAACAACTGAAGTTGTCAGGTTGTTCAAGTTCTCTAATAATAATCTGTAATGCCATACTAATAGTATGTAGTTGTGAAGGAATACAACTTGTATTTATTATTGACATGACGTCAAGCAGACAAAATGTGGATCTTCAGTGTGAATATTTGAGCTGTGGTGAAAAATGGAGTACATCAACGCTAGTCAACCAAAAATATAGGGGTCTATCTGTAATTATTATAAAAATGATGGAATATTACAACTCCATGGTGCAGAGTCCTTCTTGAAAAGTTAACAGGTCCTCAGCTAGTCAAGAAATTCCCTACATTTTATGGAACCCGAAGGTTCATTAATGAATTCACATCAGCCTGCCACCTGTCCCTGTCCTGAGCCAGATCAATCCAGTCCATGCCCCAACCCACTTCTTGAAGACCCATTTTAATATTATCCTCCTATCTATGCCTAGGTCTTCCAAGTGGTCATCTTCCCTCAGGTTTCCCCACCAAAACCCTGTATGCACCTCTCCTGTACCCCAGATGTGCTACTTGCCCCACCCATCTCATTCATCTACATTTGATCACCCAAACAGTATTTTGTGAGGAGTACAGATCATAAAGCTTCTTGTTATGTAGTCTTCTTAATTCCCCTGTTACCTCTTCCCTCTTAGGCCTGAATATATGCATCAGCAACTCATTCTTGAACACACGATGGAATATTATAAGAAATTAAATAGATGAAAAATGTCTAAATATTATGTGGACTAGTAATTAGTGTTTTGTGCAGGTTGTAATACAAGTTTCCTGACTGTTTAAAATAACTTCTTGCTTGTGTACATACCAGATTTCAGGTAACTACTTATTATCAGTATTGGGAATGTTGATGAAGAAAAGGTATATTCAAGTAGTGTTGTCATCTGGTTCTTTGTTCTGTGTTTTTGTACATTATATATTACAGTGATGCCAACTCTTATATTTTATGTATATTTAGGTGCTTCACATAGTTGTGAAAGCACCTGTTAACTTTGTTGTGCCTGTCCACATATATTAAGTCGGCTCCCACTGAATGGATTTTTGTGAAATTTGATATTGGGTATGTTTTATGAAAATATGTCCAAAAACTCCAAATTTGGTTCAACTCACACAAAACTTTTGGGCACTTTACATGAAGACGTAAGTATGTTATGAGCAGTACAGAGGGAACACACTGTTGCATTTCAGGACAACACATTCAATATCTGTTGTCAACGGTGACGTGGTTCAACACTACCAAGAGAACACACTGTTGTGTTTCCATGGCAACAGTGGTCATACAAACATGGCAAAATTCTACATTATATGTACTTGCCCTGTTGTTTTTATTGTTCATATTCGTGCATATCATACTCCCTTTTCTGTATTCCGCAGATATGAAAACTTGAATTGTGTATGTTCTGTCAGGATCTGGTGCAGTTTTCTCTTCTGTGTTGTCATGTGTAATGTGTGCTCTAGTCATATGTGTTTGAGTACATATATGTTATGGACAGCAGCCACTGTGAATTGAAGAGTCAGTAACACAGATGACTGACAGCATTGACTTGTTACTTTTACATCATGTCAGGATCTATACTTTATCAATTTGATGTGTTTCAGCAGAAAGAACCAGAGTACACAAAAGTCAGAAGAAAAGGAGGCAAATTGCGGGATCCCCACTCTGAAAGCCAAGGTACTATTATTTAGCTGTCATTGTTACATACTGATTGAGAGACATGAGAAAAGTTTAAAATTATGGCAATGCTCAGGGTGACCAGTTACTGTGCTTGTAATTTTAGTGTCACTGATCACTTATTACAGGTAAGCTTTCATATGATAGTGAATTGTGTCTCTGACACACAGATGGACTAATAACTCTTAGCATGCAGAACAGCTCATTCTGAACTCATTAATTAATAATTTAATGAATTTTACCTATAGCTCTGTTGTTACACATTCACTAACAATGAAGCAGGCCATCAAAGCATAACACAGATAATGGTTTAGTATAATCATCATTTGTGTCCTTTGTATATTTTGATTGTCATGCACCATCCTGAGAAGGTACACATATTTTGACTGTCATTGACCATCATGAGAAGGTACCATGATAAACACACATGACATTGCTGCACAAACAATTAAAAGGTGTACCTTTATATTGTTCATCCTTAAGTAGACTAACACGTGTAGAAAAAGGCAGTCAAAAACACAACTATAATTGTAATATACAAGGTGTTAGCATATATACAAATGTCTCAGCCAGCTACATGTTTCGGCCTCTTCTAGTTAGGCCATCTTCAGGTAGGATACCTTAGTCAGAAGAAAATACACAATAGTACTACACAACCATTGAAGTCAGGGGGGGACAAGATCTCGTTTACAAAAATGGGGCATGTGCAGAAGCTATTGGTATAAATATATGCATAGTTTATATTAGTCCGTGGAACATATTTGTCCATTATTGGTAGGCTAGTGGGGGTCCTGGGAGGCTCAGGGTTCCTGCATTGTTTGGTCGGGTGGCTGGGTGTCACAGTGGTCCGCTGTTATGGCCGTGTTTTCTTTCTGAGTTGTATCCCGTGGCCGCTGCAGGTATATTTTTGTGGAGGAGGGGTTCCTTTGTGGTGCTGGTATGTGAGGAGGGTGTCTGGCTTCTGTGGTGTAATTGAGATATCTTTAATAGAGAGAAAAGAGCTATGATAAAACACGTATGGCTGGCTATGAGAGGGCGAAAAATGAATTTTAAAGATGCTGTACGTATATGTGTATGCATGTGCATATATTTATATATGTGTGTGGTAGTAATGAGGCCAATGTTACTTACATTTAATGTAGTCCACAGTCGGTGCTGGTGTCCGTTGTGTCACGTAATCACACTTGACCGTCACTGTGTGTGTCGTACTGCATCTATTTGCATCCAATGTAGAGTTATAGACAATATCTGCTGTGAGGTTGCAGTGTGGGTGTGGACGTCAGGTATCATGTTGTGTATGTGCACTAATCAGTGGCATAAACTATGTTATTCCAGGTTATGTACCATGTTAAACGAGAATATAGATATGTGACTTTACATCGAAGATTGCCTGGCTTCTAATGTGTGGATTGTGCAGAGTGTTTGGGCCTGATGGCCATTAGGGTGTGAGAAGGGGGGTACTTGGTTTAATGAGGGTGTCAAAGATTCTGTTTGGAAAGATGGTGTGGTCATCATTTAGGTCGTTTCTGGCTGTGTGTTCAATGTGAATATGGAATCTTTTGATGATGTTCAGGTGTATTCCTTTCTTATGGCGATGTACTACTTGCATTACGTTGTCGATGGGGCCAAAGGAGTGTGCATTGTCCTGGAGTGTTGTGCAAAATTGGAAGTATGGCTGTTGTGGTAAAAAGCACTCCTGTGTTCTTTGTAGTGAGTGTAGAACTGTCTTCCATTCTGGCCCACATAAGCCTTTTGGCAATCTGGGCAGGTTAATTTGTAAACACCTGATGATGAAACCTTGTCAGGAATCAGGTCTCTTTGTTTACATAGAGTTTCAGTGGTGTTGTTCGTCCGGAACGCTAAACAATGACCACACCATCTTTCCAAACAGAATCTTTGACACCCTCATAAAACCAAGTGTCCCCCTTCTCACACACTAACAGCCACCAGGCCCAAACACTCCACACAATCTGCACATAAGAAGCCAGGCAATCTTCGATGTAACATCACATATCTATATTCTCATTTAACATGGTACATAACCTGGAATAACATAGTTTATGCCACTGATTAGTGTACATACACAACATGATACCTGACGTCCACACCCACACTGCATCCTCACAGCAGATATTGTCTACAACTCTACACTGGATGCAAATAGACGCAGTACAACACACACAGTGACGGTCAAGTGTGAT
>Ga0209737_10004169_pt1 | contig 10165 bp, 9 predicted proteins | sample TergutCu122P3_FD_187284 | JGI IMG/M metagenome (GOLD analysis project Ga0209737, IMG submission 187284) | Cubitermes ugandensis P3 segment gut microbial communities from Kakamega Forest, Kenya - Cu122 P3 (SPAdes) (version 2) | ecosystem: Host-associated > Arthropoda: Insects > Digestive system >...
TCTGCATTTCCTGCGGTAAATCAATCCTCTTTACTTCAACTGCCGTAACTTTTATCCCCCATGGCTCCGTATGCTGGTCAAGAATAGTTTGCAGCCTATGGTTTATCCGCTCCCTTTCTGACAGCAACTCATCAAGTTCCATCTGGCCACAGACGCTTCTTAGCGTGGTCTGGGCAAGCTGGCTTGTCGCAAACACAAAGTTTTCAACTTCAATTGTTGCCCTGACAGGGTCCATAACTTTAAAGTAAACAACAGCATCAACTTTAACTGAAACATTATCCCTTGTAATAACATCCTGACTGGGAACATCCATTGTGACAAGACGCAAACTCACCTTTACCATTCTGTCAATTACAGGAATAAGAATAATAAGCCCCGGGCCTTTTGCGTTTATAACGCGTCCAAGACGAAATATTACCCCCCTTTCATATTCATCAAGAACTCTGATGGCCGAAAAGAGAAACATTACAATTAAAACTACCGGAATAACAATAAAAGGGGTCAGCATATACTATCCTCCAAAAAATTATTTTTTACTTACAATAAGGGTTAACCCTTTTATATCGTTGACTTTTACTTCCGACCCTTCCTCTAATATTTCTCCGGCAGATTCGGCTGTCCAATATTCTCCGCGGATAAAAACTATACCTTTTGGATTAAGCTTCTGCCTTACAACTCCAGTCTCATCTTTTAGTATCTCTGTTCCTACAGATGACCTGACAGGCTGGACCTTCAATCCAAAAAAAGCGATAAGACAGCACCCTCCGCCAACGACCACAAGCGTGGGCAAAAGAAATACAAGAGAGACAGAAATTCCCTCGAAAAGCATAAGGGACCCTATAGTCAGAGCAATAACTCCTCCTATGCTCAGGATTCCATAGCTTGCGGTGAAGACCTCGGCTATAAAAAAAACTATTGATAAAAATATAAGCAGAACGCCCGCATATGATACAGGAAGAGTCTGCATAGAATAAAATGCCAGAATAAGACAAATACCGCCTGTAACTCCCGGGAAAATTGCTCCCGGATTAACAAACTCAAAATAAAGGCCTATCATTCCGATCATCAGAAGAATATAAGCAATGTTTGGATCGCCTATTATTCTAAGAATATTATCCCTTAAGCCGTAATTGATATAAACTTTCTTCAAACCCCTGGATGACAGTTTGACAGTTTGTCCGTTGACAGGCACCTCCATACCGTCAAGTTGTTCTATCAGTGAGTCCATATCATCAGCAAGCATATCTATTACCCCGAGCTTAAAAGCTTCTTCCGACGTTATGGAAGCGCTCTCCCTTATACTGCGTTCAACCCAATGGGGATTGCGGTTTTTATTCTTTGCTATTCCACGGCCGTAAGACACCATATCGTTAGTAATTTTTTCAGACATGGCTCCATCTATGTCTTTCCCATCCTGCCCCACAGGATGAGCCGCTCCGATATTGGTGCCAGGAGCCATTGCAGCAATATGGCCGGATATGGCAATGAATACGCCTGCAGAAACAGCGCCGGCTCCGCGTGGCCCCACATAGATGACCACTGGCAAAGGAGAGTTCATGATATCTTTTACAATATCCTTCATTGAAGAAACAAGGCCGCCCGGAGTATCCAATCTTAAAATGATAAAGTTTGAATTATTTTTTTCCGCCTGTTTTATTCCTTTTGAAATGAATGCCGAAGATGCCGGGTTAATAGACCCTTCCACCTCTATGATAGTCACAGTAGGTGAGTCAACTTCATGCTTGCCCCCATAACCGGCAGAATAAATTAAAAAAACCGCTGCCAACGTAAAAACAACGCTTAAGGCTGTGTTTAATTTATGCACCCGCAGCTCCTTTAATGTCCAAGTGTTTCATTATCATTTTTATATCTTCCCACACTTTAGCTTTATTTTGCCTCTCCTGATCAGGATTCCTGAGGATATAAGACGGATGAAATGTGGCTACAGCAGGAATATCACGAAATTTAAGCCATTTTCCCCGCTCGCTGGTTATTTTAAAATCACGGCCCATCAGCGTTTTTCCTGCCACAGAACCTAAAATACATATCACTTCGGGAGCAATAAGTTCAATCTGTTTCAGCAGATATTCCAGGCAGGATGCAACCTCTTCAGTTTTAGGCTCACGGTTGTCCGGCGGACGGCATTTGACCACATTGCAAATATAAACATCTTCCCGTTTAAGGCCCATTCCTTTCTCTATAATTCTGGTAAGAAGCTTGCCGGATTCTCCCACAAAAGGTCTGCCCTGTTCATCCTCTTCCTTCCCAGGGCCTTCACCTATAAACATGAGGCGGGCAGAAGGATTTCCCTCCCCAAAGACCACATTGGTTCTGTTTTTCCATAACCTGCATCTGACGCATCCCGACACCGAAGATTTGAGCTGTTCAAAGGGATTCATTGCTGCGGAAGGAATATGCTTTTCTGTATTATAATATTTTGGAATAACAGGCTGGAAGACTCCCATCTCTTCACAATCCAAAAGACTTTCTTTAGCGGAATGAAGTATATCATAAAGGTCTGATTCACAATCAGTTGATAGCAATGATGAATGCTTTCTCAAAGCCTATTTCTCCAAGTCGTTTTTCCAGTTTTTGAGCTTCTTCCAGTTTTTTTAATTTCCCGACCCAAACGCGGTAAAGATTGCGCCCATCAGAGGAAACATAAGGCGAAACTTCTACAGGGCTGAATATTACTTTAAGCCGCTCAGCAAGACTTTCGGCATTTGACCTGCTGGAGAAAGCCCCGATCTGGACAGTAAAAGATTCTGAACCAAAAACTAACGGTTCAACAATAGTATCGTGCTTGCCTGCAATACGGCCAGCCGGATCAACTTCCTTTCCCAGTGCGACTATTTTACCTCTTACCACACCGGCTTTTACCATACCTAACTGCTGGGCAGCAGCATAAGAAAGATCAAGAATACGCCCTTTTACGAAAGGCCCGCGGTCATTAATTCTTACTGTAATCTCTTTCCCATTTTCAAGGTTTGTAACCCTGACATACGTCCCCATAGGAAGAATTTTATGAGCCGCTGACACTTTATACATATCATATATTTCACCGTTGGATGTTTTACGTCCGTGAAATTTTTCGCCATACCAGGAAAGCTGCCCCGTCTCAGAAAAGCCTGTACTGTCTGGAATTGGGTAGTATTTTACCCCGAATACTTCATATGGCTGTAAAGTTGGTTCTTTTTTAGCAGATGATGAAGGAGCACCACCGGAGGATACTACTTTTTTACTGCCTGAGCATCCGCCTAAAACAGACAGGAAAATAATCAGCATAAGGCCATACTGCAAACTTAACCATATAAAAACTCTGACTTTTTCTTTTAATTTCAAAACAATATCTCTTTTCAGCTTTCCTTTTAAAAATTACTCTTTAATATTTCTATTATTAAGCATATGCTTAATAATATTTGTATTATCTTATCATGCTATTAATACCCATTGTCAAGTTTCACAATTCTATATAAAAAACTATATCTTGACTACTCCTTTATATTATCAATAAAGTACTAGGCATGAATATATTTTTTATAGACAAATTGAAAAACTCCCTTTTAAAAACTTTTATCAGTATATTGTAAAAAAGGAGAATATTTATATGCCAGTATATAAATGGGTGGCTGAAAATCATAAAGGAAAAATTATAAAGGGAGAACTGGATGCTCCCAATGAAAAAGCAGTAACACTGCAATTAAAAAGAAGAAGCCTCACCCCTAAAAAAATCAAAGAAAAGCCAAAAGATATTTTGGCAAATATCTCTTTCATGAAACCCCCGGTCAAACCAAGGGATATCGTTATTTTTACACGTCAGTTTTCAACCTTAATTGATGCAGGCTTACCTCTTGTGCAAGGGCTCAATATCATTGCCGAACAAGTCGAAAATAAAACACTGCAGGAAGTTTTACAAACAATTCTTCAGGACGTGCAGGGTGGTTCCGACCTTGCACAAGCCCTGAGCAAGCACCCCAAATATTTTGATGACTTATATGTTAATTTGGTCGCCGCCGGAGAAATGGGAGGTATCCTTGATACTATTCTGCAAAGGCTTGCAACTTATATAGAAAACATCCAAAAATTAAAATCCAAAGTTAAAGGCGCACTGGTATATCCGCTCGTTATTGTTGCAGTAGCCGTCATGGTTGTTGCTGTTATCATGATTTTTGTTATTCCGGTATTTCAAGACCTGTTTGAGGGGTTCGGATCGGCATTACCAGGGCCAACCCAGCTTGTTGTCAATATGAGTAATTTTACTAAATCCAATATTCATTGGATTTTTCTAAGTATTATAGCACTTATCTTTGCATTTAAAAAATTTAGACAAACAGCTTTCGGCAGAAAGCTAACCGACTCGCTTTCCTTAAAATTACCTGTCTTTGGCGACCTGCTTAAAAAAGTAGCGGTTGCCCGCTTTACCCGTACGCTGGGTACAATGCTCAGCAGCGGTGTCAGTATAGTAAATGCTCTTGAAATCGTTGCCAAAACATCAGGTAATGTTATAGTTGAAGAAATTATTTATGATGTCCGCAGCGCTGTCATGGAAGGACAAACCATGACGGAGCCTCTCAGCCAGACTGATGTTTTCCCAGGGATGGTCGTCCAGATGATATCCGCTGGAGAAGCTGCCGGAGCTTTGGATGCAATGCTTGAAAAAATAGCGGTCTTCTACGATGACGAAGTTAACACGGCCGTTGATGCCTTAACATCCCTGTTGGAGCCCATAATGATGGTATTTCTGGGCGGTATTATCGGAGGACTGGTTATAGCAATGTATCTTCCGATATTTTCTATGGCTTCGGCAATCGGTTAAACAAAAAATAATTTTCACGTAACGCCTTAAGGCTATATATATAAGTGCTGCCAGGAAAATATTTTATATATGGTGCGGCTTCAAAAAATTAAATAAAATCTCAAATTAAACAGTAAGTTAATATTATTCATATTATAATCTTTGCCATATGGAATCTTTCCCAGAAAAGATAGAATTAATAGAAACGTCGAAAAGCCTTAAGCTGTTTATTTTATTTAGATTATTTATAATTTTATCATTCTTTCTATTTTATTCATTCCTGCATTTTAAAGACTCTTTCGATTACATACCAACATTACTCCTTGATAGTTTTATATTTATTATCGTCATCTGTTTTCTGTCCCTTATTTATGCCATGTTGGTTAAGTTCAATAAAAACTATACCATGCAGGCATATATACAAACTTTAACCGATACAATACTCATAACAGTATTAATATATAACACCGGTGGGATCGAAAGTTTTTTTTCTTTTTTATATATTATTATAATAATTATTTCCGTAATGATAATTGGGAGGAAAGCAGGCGTAATAACTGCCTCAGTTGCCAGTATTTTTTATGGAATACTGCTCATCATGCATTATTACGGTTTTATTACGCCTCCAGGGAAAGGGATGTTATATCTTTATATTGACTACCAGAACCTAAACATTCTTTATCTTGTTTCAACACATGCCGCTGCCTATTATTTAACTGCATATTTCACCGGGCATCTTTCAGAGCAAATCAGAAAAAACCGTATTGAACTCTCTTCAAACCAAAAAAAAATATATGAACTGTCCAACCTTAACAAAAGCATAATTGACAGTATTCCCTATTCATTGATAGCAACTGATAAGGCATTTCAAATAACCCTCGTTAACCCTGCTGCTGAACGATATTTTAAAATAAATAGTCACGATGTCATAACACACAAAATTTTCGAAATAATCCCTTTTTTAAAAGATCTGAAAAGCATGTTAGAAAGCAGCAATTCTTTTTTTGATTCAAAAATTAAAGAACTTTCCGCAGAAACCAATGGAAAACTGCTCAGGTATAGTATTGTAATATCAGAGCAGCATAACCATAATGGTGAAAATGAAGGTTATATTTTTCTGATAAGAGATGTTACTTCAGATTATAATATGCGTGAAGAAATGCACAAGCTGGAGAACCTTGCAATAATGGGAGAAATTTCAGCAAGCGTAACCCATGAAATAAAAAATCCTCTGGCATCAATAAGCGGCTGCCTTCAAATGCTACAGACCAACCTGACAGAAGATCATTTGAACAAAAAACTTATCAATATCACTTTAAATGAAGTAGAACGCCTTAACCTTATGGTGAATGATTTTCTTGTGTTTACGCGCCCCAAACCAGCAGCATTAATTTCATTCAATTTAAACAATTTAATTAATGATACTCTCACTCTGATAAAGAACAGTTCATATTGGCCAGAAACTATAATATTTGAAAAAAATTTGAAAAACATACCTGAAATAAAGTCCGATCCGGAACAAATAAAACAAATTTTGTGGAACTTGCTTATAAACGCTAAAGATGCTATTCAGAACAAAGGCGTGATATATATATATACAGATCATTTTTATAAGGATTTAAAGCCGTTTATAAGTATACAGGTACAGGACTCCGGCCCTGGTTTATCCGATATAGACATCAAAAATGTGTTTAAACCATTTTTTACAACGAAAAAAAATGGTATGGGTTTAGGACTTTCAACGGTAAGAAAATTCGTTGAAAATATTGGAGGCGAAATTTACGTATTAAATGCAGAAAATAAAGGAGCATCGTTTACAATCCTTTTACCTGCTGTTTCCTGATTCAAGTGCATTATGCTTGACGTTTTATTTTCGGTCGGGTTATTTAACAAATCAGTGTTCCCTAAAGAGACTAAACTGGAGTTAATGTTATGAAGTATACGATTAAAACTTTTTTACTGGCCGGTCTGATATTTTTATTTTCAACAATTATTGCTGTTGCTTCGTCGCAGACAGCGCTAAATGAAGACATAAAAGGGTGGAACTGTACAGGATGCCACAACAACGCTGAAAAACTTTACACGTCAGACCATGTCGATATGAAAGATATGAGTGTATCAGAGTGCAGAGAATGCCACGATGGCAAAAAAGCAAAAAACCTGGTTACAAAGATGTCCATGTCGCATACTCATTTGCTTAATGATATCACCTGTTCGGACTGCCATGGAGACGACCGGCCGGCATCGCGGGTAAGCCAGGCAAAATGTATAGAGTGCCATGACCTTGCTGAACTTGTAAAAAAGACAGCAAAGGACCCAAAGGACCCTATGCATAATCCGCATAATTCCCACTACGGCCCTGAATTCGCATGCGATGCGTGTCATAAGGCCCATGGAAAATCCGAAGATTTTTGTGCCATGTGCCATGTCTTCGGCTGGAAAGTTCCATAATTTTTCCGAGGTTTGTTTCTCTGGTTACCATGAAAGAAAAAAGACTGGATCGCCGAGGGACTGCGTCCCTCGCGATTGACAGGAGGTTTCAGCCTGCAATTATGGCAATCAATCCCATCAGCCAGCAATATGGGGCAAAAATATAAAATTTCCCCTTTTTAAGAACCCTCATAAGGGTAAAAAGGGCCAGCCAGCCTACGATAGCTGCGGTTATAAATCCGGCAAACATGGATAAAAATCCAATATGTTCTGCAGTCTCAAGCTCAAAGCTCAACAATAAAGCCCCTATTATTGCAGGAATCGCTATAAAAAAAGAAAATTTTCCGGCAAGCTCACGGTGAATACCGCACAATAACGCACATATGATCGTAATTCCTGACCTGGATATACCTGGCATAACTGCCAGCCCCTGAGCAATGCCTATAATAAAGGCAAAACGAAGCTCTACTGAAAACCCGCTGTACGGGGCAGTTGGGATATAAAAACTCAGCCCGACAATACATCCGGTTATCATCATCATTATGCCTACCCATGTGGCAGACATAAATACTATTTCAGCCGGCGATTTAAGCATGAGGCCTATTATTGCTGTGGGAATTGAAGCTACCACAATAGAAAGCAGGAAGTTGCCGGTATTAATACCGGAAGATTTCTTAAGAGAATACCCCCTGAAAAACGTTAAAATATCTTCAATGATAATTTTTAACTCAGGCCATAAATAAAATATCACAGCACAAAGAGTGCCGACATGCAGGCAGATGTCAAACAGTATTACAGGCTCCTCAAAGCCGAAAAATCGCTGAAAAATCGCAAGATGACCAGAACTGCTTATCGGCAGGAATTCCGTAACCCCTTGAACAATACCAAGTAATATAGCTTCATATAATGTCATTTAATATTATATCAGTATGTTGTTATTTACATGGTTAATTACACTCTGAAACCAAAGGAATGCGGCATTTAATCGCATGGTTAAGGGTCATGCGGTCTGTAAATTTTAAATCTCCTCCGACCGGTACGCCTAATGCTATGCGAGATAATGCTATTCTGGGGTTTACTTCAATCACCAGTTTTGCGACATAGGAAGCTGTGGATTCTCCTTCCACTGTCGGATTTGTTGCAAATATTATTTCCGTTATATTATTATTTCTTACTCTGGACAGAAGTTCTCCTATGCGCAGATCTTTAGGCCCGATTCCGTCCAAAGGAGACAGGTTCCCGTGCAGTATATGATATCTACCCTTATAAGATCCGGATTCTTCAATAGCAAGCTGCTCTCCCGGCCCTTCCACAACACATATTAAATTAGAAGGCCTGGATAAATCAGAACAAATATCACAGAGAGTTTTATCGGTAAAATTGTAGCACTCAGGGCAAAATTTTATGGTACGATTAACTTCAATAAGGGCTTCAGACAATTTTTCCGGAAAATTACCCTTATTCCTTGCGATAAATAAAGCCAGCCTGGTCGCTGATTTTGGGCCTATGCCAGGAAACCGTGATAACTGCGCAATAAGCTTTTCTATAGGAGGTGGATATATACCCATAAATTTAAGGCCCTACATTTAAAAAAGGCTGGTAATCCCGGGTATATTCATACCTTTTGTAAGCTCGCTCATCCCGTCATTTACCATCTCTTTAGAACGGTTTATGCCGTCATTAACTGCGGCCATTATTAAATCCTGCAACATATCGGGATCTTCAGGATTTATGACCTCTTTGTCTATGGCAATAGAAAGCAGTTCCTGCCTTCCGTTGACCACAACGGAAACCATCCCCCCTCCTGCTGATGCCTCAACCGTTTTATCTCCAAGCTCTTCCTGAAGTTTATTCATTTTTGTCTGAAACTGCTGCGCCTGCTTCATGAGGTTTCCCATATTAGGTATTTTCATCTTGTCTCCTTCAATCAACAATAATTATTATATTTAAAATATTTCAAAACATTTTATTTTTTAGTCTCTACAGTGCCGTCAAATGTTTTTTGCAGCAACTGCACTTTTACCCCCTTATCAGGGGCAGGGGAATTGGCATTGTTTTCTTCTGCCGGCTTAGTATCAGCAGACCCATAATCTATGCTTATGGAGATCCGCCTTTTCATAAAATCTCCAACAAGTTTTTCAAGGTCCGCAAGATTTTCAGGCTTACTGAAATAGTTAAATTTCTTCTCTGGAGCAATAAGACGAATATTTCCGGCTTTATAATGGGAAAATTTTATATCTTTAAGCATCGGCCCCCACATGTTTTTCACAGTTTTTATATGGGTGATAATTTTTTCCCAGGAGAAAGGCTCTTTCTCCTCCTGAGGCAAAAAATTCTGTATTTGCCCGGGCAGAGGTGCGGTATTCTCCTTAACCTGATGATTTGATATAGGAAGATCTTTCTTTTTATAGTCTGCTTTTACATTATCCGAATCAGGATGTTTTATTTCAGAAGTTAAAAAACGTTTTTCCAGAGCCTCTATTTTATGCAGTAACTCTGCAAAAGAATAATAATCTCCCAATGTGCAGGCCCTTACAAGTATAGCCTCCATAACTATGCGCGGAGATAACGTATAACGGATATTGTTTTCCTTTGAAACTAAAAAATCAAGATATACCTGGCATCTGCTGAAACCAGCCTTTCCGGCTAACGATACCAGCCTCTCCTTTTCCTCTGCAACAATATTTTCAGAAAATTTTTCCGGATCAATACCAGCTACAAGAAGATTGCGGAATTGTTCCAAAAGTAAACTGTAAAAATCCTTCATATCATATCCGCGGTTGTATGCCCGCTCAACGGATGCAAGCACAGCGGCAGGATTATTTTCAACCACAGCAGTCAATATTTCTGACAAAAGAATATTATCTATGATACCGAGGATATTGACCACATCAGAATCTTTTATTTCTGATCCGGTAAATGCTATGACCTGATCAAGCA
>Ga0209737_10004170_pt1 | contig 10164 bp, 10 predicted proteins | sample TergutCu122P3_FD_187284 | JGI IMG/M metagenome (GOLD analysis project Ga0209737, IMG submission 187284) | Cubitermes ugandensis P3 segment gut microbial communities from Kakamega Forest, Kenya - Cu122 P3 (SPAdes) (version 2) | ecosystem: Host-associated > Arthropoda: Insects > Digestive system...
GGAACTATATTCCCTAACGCTGAAGGAATGCCGGTGATGCACATGCATTGCTCCTGCGGCCGCGACGGAAGGTCTGTGACGGGGTGCGTGAGAGCGGGGGTGAAGGTATGGCTGGTGATGGAAGTGGTGATCACCGAGTTATCAGGGTGCGTATCCAAAAGGCTGACCGACAGGGGATCGGGGTTTGAGCTGTTGGTGCCGGACCCGGAGAAATAAGGACGGAACGGACGAAAAACAGGTTGCCGAACAATTGTTAACACTGTTATCATGTTTTTCAAAAAAATGTAACGAATTGATAAAAATAAGAGCATTATTGCAACAAAGTTGCATTACGTGCATCCTCACAAGCATCCAATGCAACAATGTTGCAATATTATAATAAAAATGTATAAATAGGCTCTCTATTATCCCCTTAAAGGGATTACTATGGGCTACGAAGAATTATTCCCGAAAAATGACCTAGGTGGCTGGCATGCAAATGCAGTCAAAAGATTTGCGAGCCCCTTCGTGGACAACTTCCACGACAGAATCGACGTTGATCCGATCATACTGTCGAACGCTGCCGTGCAATGCGGTTTCACGATCAGGGACTTCTATGAGAAACCCGAACTGGGTATCCACTGTGTTGGATACATATCGGAGCTGTTCGACCTGCTCCCGGTTACGCACTGGTTCTTCTCACTCCCGTGGGTAAGAGAACTCGGCATAACCTTGGAGTACAAGGACACACTGCCTCCAATCCCGACCGGACCCGTCCTCAACGCGGCCGGCGTAGAGAAGATGCAGCCGATAAGCAAAGAGAAACTCCTGAAAGGATCAACTGTTCCGTTGTTCTTCAACCTGTACGACTACGTGCAGAAGAACTTGGGCCACACGCTCGTTCCGATCTCGTACGGTTTCGACCTCGTCGGAGCCGCAGCGGAATTGGTGGGCGTTGAAGAGTTCATCATGTGGACCTTCACCGAGGAAGACCTTGCACACAAGTTGGTCGACAACTACATTGCGACATCCATCAACGGTGCGGAAGCACTCGCTGACAAGTTCGGATTCGCGATGTTGATCGCAGGATCGGTTCTCGCGAACAACGACATATTCTCCGATGAGGCTGTCGAGAACTTCTCCGCAAAGAAGATGGGATACTACGTTGACCAGTGCTTCAGAAGAGGCGCAGGCCCGCAGGTGTTCTACCACTTGTGCGGTAACCACGAGACATCATACAAAGTGTTCAAGAGGAACCTGTTGTGGTCTCCGTTCAGCGTTCTGCACATCGGATACCAGGGACCGAAAGTGTTCCCCTCGGATCTCCTGAAGAAAGAGTTCCAGGACGTCTCGACCGTGATGGGATCAGTTGACACGAAACTCATGATCAACGCGAACCCGGCAAAGGTCTACGAGCAGGCAAAAGGAAGCCTCCTCGCAGGACGTGACGCAAAGAAGGGATTCATCCTCGGTACAAGCTGTGAGACGCCTCCGTACACGATACCCGGAAACCTCCTCGCGCTGACAAGAGCGGCAAGAGACTTCGGTACATATGGGACATGGTGATTTAAATGGCAGAATTCGTAATATCTGACGAAGTTAAGAAGACCATCGAGAGCAGAGGCCTTAAGGTCGACGATGTGAAGAAACTCATCGACGGCGCAGAGGCATCGAAGGACAAGATCACCAACGGGGTCAAGTTCGTTGCGAAGAAGCAGCTCGGTGACGTTGTCGTATACGCAGACTACTCTGTGGCAGGCGACAAGGTAACCGTTAACTCCGCCTACGCACACAAAATGAAGCTCCAGGACATCGTCATGGACACCGCGGACAGCGAGTGGACATACGTGAAGACCGGCGCAAAGGTCAGAAAGGGACACACGAACCTCTCCTACCTCGGCGCGACCAGGTCTGCCCCGAGCCTTGTGGACCCGAAGTCCGGAGAGTCTTGGATAGAGGAATACCTCGCGGCCAAGACACTCGCAGTGGCAGAGATGCTGTTCTCTCAGAAGAGAGCATAAGCGGACCTCCCTCGAAGGAAGAACAAACCTCTTACTTTCCTTTTATCTTACACATCATGGGCATAGTTTTTATCATGAATGGATATACACTCTGTTCATGGCGGAAAAGCTCGGCGAAACATCTGCATTGTGTCCTGTGTGCCTAAAGACAATAAAAGCGACCAAGATCGCAGAAAATGATAAAGTTTACATAGTGAAGGAATGCAGGGACCACGGTTCATGGAAGGTGCAGATATGGACAGGCGCCGAGCATTACAAGTATCTTTATGAATTTGCGGCCGTTCAAAAACCTCCGCTGAAGTTCGCCGTGAAGGAGATGAAGGACTGTCCGCAGGACTGCGGACTTTGCAACGTGCACAAGCAGCAGACCTGTCTGAACGTTGTTGAAGTTACGAACTCATGCAATCTCAACTGTCCTATATGCTTCGCGACGGCGAACGGATGCGGCTACAGATACCATCCTTCGGTCGAAGAGATAAAGAAGATGTTTAGGACGGTCGTCGATCATGTGAGGAGTCCGCGCGTCGTCCAACTGAGCGGCGGCGAACCGACCATAAGGGACGATCTTCCGCAGATAGTCAAAATGGCCAAAGAGATGGGTATCGAGCACGTGGAGGTGAACACTAACGCGCTCAGGATCTCAAGCGATATGAATTACCTGAAGGCACTGAAGGAAGCGGGCGTCGACACGTTCTACTTCCAATTCGACGGCACCGATGACGCTATATACGAACAGACACGCGGTCGCCCGATGTTCGACGTGAAGAAAAAGGCGATAGAGAACTGCGGTGTCGTCGGGATAGGTGTCACACTCGTGGTCACCGTCTCGCCTAACATCAACCTGAACCACGTGGGAAAGATAATCGAATTTGCCGCGTTGAACGTACCGACCGTGAAGGGAGTTCATTTCCAGCCGATAACATACTTCGGACGGTATCCCATAGAACCCACCGACAAGGACCGCATAACCCTTCCGGACCTTGCCAAGGCGATCGAGGAACAAACGATGGGAATGCTGAAGGCCGACAATTTCTTACCGACCTCCTGCTCAAATGTTCATTGTGACATGAAGTCGCTTTCCGTTGTCCTGCCGGACGGTTCATTGTTCCCGCTGACCACCATGGCGCTGGGCCCTCCCACAAAGACGGACGATATCGCGGACAAGACAAGAACGGAAGTATCGAAGTTCTGGAGGTTCATCGAGGACACGATGGACGGCCCGTCCGAGGACCCTCAGGACAAATCGTGGAGATCGTTCGTGAGCAGAGCGAAGACACACTATCTGACGGTCTCGGCAATGGCATTCCAGGATGTTTGGACCGGCGAGGTGGAAAGATGGGAGAGATGCTGCATCCACATGGTGACACCGGACGGTAAACTGATACCGTTCTGCCTCTTCAACTGCACCGCGGTCAACGGGGACACGATATACAGACGGAAGTCATTCTGTCCGCACAGTATCGTTCTATGAGTCGAAGTTCTCTCTGAGGTCGACGATCTTCTTCGCTTTCGCGGAGTACGCCATCGATCCGATCTCCCTGAACACCACTCTCGGAACGGCTATCAGATCTTCCCTGATGCCGTCCTCGATCTCGGATATCTTTGATATCGAATCAATGATGGACGCACGCACGTCCTCACTCTGTTCCTTTGATTCCACATCGAAGGTAAGCACATCCTTGAATCCTTCCTTCGTTATCGTCATCTGATAATCGACGACGTTCTTGTTAACGAAAAGAGATTCATCAAAAAGTACCGGATAGATCTTGTAGCCCATTCCCACCTTGAATTGCAGGTCCATGCGCCCGCTCGGTTTCACAAGCTTCCTGTTGAACTTGGAACCGCATCTGCACGGCGGCGCCAACATCGCGGCGATGTCCCTGGTCCGGTACCGTATGAGCGGTGTCCCTTCGGCGGTGAGGGCAGTGATCACAAGTTCGCCCGCCTTACCGTCAGGCACTCTCTTTCCGGAGTCTGGGTCTATTACCTCATAGAGCAGATTCGCCTCATCCGTGTGCAATCCTTTCCTTTCGTCGCATTCTATCGCGCATGCCAATCCGAACTCGGTCATGCCCCAGACATCAAGCACATTGCATCCCCATGCGTCCTGCAGCTTTTCGCGCATACTCTCGGAAAGAGGCTCGGACGTGGATATCACCTTCTTTATCCCGAGTCCCTTCAGGTCCGTCTCCGAGCCCATGAGCGTCGTGACGCGGTATATGAACGACGGAAGTCCGATGATGAATGTTGAATTACTTTTTTTGATGATCTCCGTCTGCTCTTTGATGTCCGGGCTTGAGCAGGTGGACGATCCGTATCCCGCAACTTTGCATGCCCCGGCGAGCATGAGGCTGGGGTCCCATGCGTCCACCGCCGGGAACATTATGTGCAGCACATCGTTGCTGCCCATGCCCGCGCCCTTCAGTGCCGACGCGATTATATCGATCTTCGAGATAAGGTCGCTTGTCGTGTATCCGATGACCTTTCTTTTTCCGGTCGTCCCGGTGGTGGTGAACTCCCTTGCCATCTTTGTCCTGGACACCGCCATGAACGATAACGGTTCCTCGGCAAGCTCCGACGGATATGTGAAAGGCACCTTGTTAAGATCGTCAAGCGTTCTTATGTCGTCAGGTCTGATGTCCTTAAGTTTTTCTCTGTAGAAGGGGGAGTCCTTCTTCACATACCTCAACTGTTCCCTGAACCTGAACAACTGGTACTCGTCGAAGTCGGCGCGTGTGATGTCCGCCTGGTCCTTCTTCCCGATGATGTTCCTCAGTTCCTTCTCGCTCTTCGCGGTCATCGCCGCCTTTATGGCCATCCACGTCTCCAAAGGATAAACAGAGTCCTTGGGTATGCGGTTGGCCAGAAGTCTTCTTCTCACAATTGCAAGCTTAACTATTTCCCATGCACCCATGTTTCTTGAATATAACATAGATATTATAAATAATATAGCGCGAATTGTATATATGGGAACGATATTCGCCATATCGAGGAAAGATAATGACACTTACTCCGGAGATGGCAAGAGCGGGCGTGACGCCGCAACTGCTCTCGTCGACGCACAGATTCAAATGCCCCAGATGCGGAAAGGAATTTAGCCTGTTCCAGTCGAGGGCGATCGCGTGCAGGTCCTGTCCGAAAGCGACACAGAACTGCAAATACGTGAGGTGTGTGCATTGCGACACGGAGTTCCCGCTTCAGGGGTTCGTTGTGAACACGAAGGAAAAGGAAGTGTTCCTCTCCAATTATATGAACGGTATCGTGTCGAAATATCATACCGGCTTCGGTTACAAGAGGAAATGATCAGCCTTTCGAGGCCTTGATGACCTTACTCAGTTCCGTATCGTCAGAGCATCTCTCAACGAACGTTCCCGTTACGATGGCATCCGCGCCTGCGAGCCTCGCGGCCTCCGCCGCAGCCGGCACTCTTATGCCGCCGCCGACTATCAGCGGCACCGATATCGTTTCTTTGACAGCTTTGATCATCTCCGGCGGCACCGGTCTGTCGGCACCGCTCCCTGCCTCCAAATAAACGAAGCTCATGCCCAGATACTCACAGGCGAGGGCGAATGACCTTGCGGTGGTGATGTCATCACGCTTTATGGCGTCCGCGCATCCCACTTCTCCAACTTTCATTCCCGGCTCTATGATGATGTATCCCATTGAAATAGGTTCGATGCCCAGTTTTTTTGTTACGAGGCTCCCTTTTGCCTGTTCTCCGATGACCCACTCCACCTTCCGGCTGTTGACCATGCTCATGAAGAATATCGAATCGCACTTTCCGGATATCGCGCTTGCGCCGGACGGGAAGAAGATGGTCGGAAGGTCGCACACACCCTTTATGGCGGCGACCGTCGCATCAAGGTTCTCGCGCGTCACATTGGTGGAGCCGCCTATCATTATCGCATCGGTCCCGGCGTCGTACGCTTTCTTTGCGATGCGGGCAGCCTCATCCGCGGATTGCTTGTCAGGATCGATAAGAGTGAGATGTATCGTTCCCTTTGCCATCTTTTTAAGAATGTATTCTTTCACTTTCATGGATGAATCGCTCCGAGTATGAACGCCGCAAGTGCTATGAGCATTGCATATTTGCAAAGCTTCTGAGATGTGCGCGCGTCCTTGTATATTAGGTAAGAGGCATAAATAAATACCGCATCCGCTGCGAAGATCAAATAATAGAGAATGCCGAAGGTCCCGGCGACCGCCGGCCAAATGCTTAACGCAACGCCTGCGACGATCATCACCGACGCGACGGTGCATGCGCCTCTGATGCCGATGCGCATCGGTAACGTGGATCGTCCTTCGTCCCCCTCAATGTCCTCGATGTCCTTCGCTATCTCCCGTCCGATGTTAACGAATACCGCCATGCACGCTACGATGACGGCGCTTTCGATGCTGCCGGCAACCGCTCCTCCCAGAAGGAACAGCATACCTGTCAGCAAAGCTATCGTTACGTTGCCTATGAATCCTCTCTGCTTCAGGAACAACTCGTAAGAGAGCATCAGAGCGCACGCGACGATCACGATCAGTATCGACAGGACATCCCACAAAAGGAACGATATCGCCACGGACGCTGCAAGCGTGAGACATCCTGCGGACAACGCCTCCTTCGGTCTCATCTTTCCGGAAGGTATGGGCCGCTCCGGATGCGATACTTTGTCAATGTCCCTGTCCACGTAGTCATTAAGTGCGTTCCCTCCGCCTATGAACAGGACGACCACCGCAAACGCCGTGATCAGGTCGATCCAATGATCGGTGACATCAAGACCGACCGCAACGACCGCGCCGACCGCAACGCCGAGTATCCCCATCAACCCGTTCCCGAACCTGAAAAGCCGGAGGAATCTGTTCACGTCGCCGTATGAGGGTATACATTCAAAATGTTATTGTTCAAAGAAGGTGTATCGAAAAATCCCCCCTTCTGAACGTGTGCAATTTTTGCACATGTTGATCCGCAAGATTCCGTTCGAAGGAGGAAAAGGTTTGCGTCAGTCTGTGACGCCGTTCTCCGATACAAGGAACACCGCTTCGCCCTCGGGAAGGTTCGGTGAGTCGATCAGTCTCGCGATCCTCTTTCCCGCCTTTCCTTTGCGCAGGTAGATCCTGAACGTCGCTGTGTGTCCTACGATATGACCTCCTATCGGTCTTGTCGGATCACCGAAGAACGCATCCGGCTTCGCGGCCACCTGGTTCGTGACGGCAATGACGGCGTTGTTCACAGTTGCGAAGTTAAGCAGATCGTGCATGTGGCGATTCAGTTTCTGCTGCCTTTCCGCCAATGTCCCTCTGCCTATGTACTCTGCCCTGAAGTGCGACGTCAGCGAGTCGACTATCATCAACTTGACCTTCCTCTCCTGTGCCAATTCCATTGCCTTCTCGACAAGCAGCATCTGGTGCTGCGAATTGAACGCCCGGGCGACATGGATCTTCTTCAGCACCTCGCCGGCATCCGCGCCCAGGTATTCCGCCATCTGGATTATCCTTTCGGGACGGAACGTGTTCTCGCTGTCTATCATGATGACCTCCGAATCCAGTCCGCCCTGTTCCTCCGGCAGGGTGGCGTTGACCGCTAACTGGAAGCATATCTGCGATTTGCAGCTTCCGAACTCCCCGAAGAACTCAACTATCGACTGGCTTTCCAGCCCGCCGCCCATGAGCTCGTCGAACGCCTTCGAACCGGATGTCAGTTTCGTGACGGTCTTACGTCTCTCCAATATGTCCTCGCCCGTCTCGAACCCGCCTATGTCGGCGCATATCTTTGCGCCCTCTATGATGTCCGCTGCCTTCTTCTCGCCGATCTCGCAGGCCTCAGCCAGCTCCTTCGGCGATGCCACTGCGATCGCGAGTATCTCACTGTATCCCGCTTCGCGGAGTTTTTCCGATATCGCCGGGCCTACTCCCGGTATGTCCTCCAGACTTTTTTTCGCCATTTTATCACCATAACCTCTCACCGGTATCTCGATATATAAGCACTCCAGGGAGAGGTAACCGAAACTACCTCCGTTTCCGGTGGAAATTTTTTCATCGAAAAGTTTTATACTATGTTCACAATCCCCACCTGATGGCAAAGAAAAGAAGGCGCGAGAACGCGGCACCGGAGGAGACATACGAGTTCGTGCCCCCGGAGTTCGACGAGAAAGAGTTCTTGTTAAAGGATCTTTACGGAACGAAAGTACTTTTGGTGGTAACGGCGCTTGCGGTCGTTATCGGAATAGTCGCGGCGTGCATGCAGATGGCGATCGGCGGCTCATTCGGATATGCGCCCGGACTGCTGCTGATATTCCTTACCATGGCAGGATTCAGGCAACTGCTCTCGCTGCTCAAGTTCAGGGTGGAACTTATTGACCAGAAGATGCTGATAGGGAACTACATACTGTTCTTCTTCCTGTCACTGGGCCTCTGGATCGTTCTGCTGAACCCGCCGTTCTCGTGATCGGCATAAACTCTTGATCTTTACGATCTCTTTTACTCAAACATCCCACGGTTGTTTGGGATCAAGCAACTCCATGAGAAGTTCTTTACCGACCGATGCGAACGTCTCATTATGGCCGAGGACCTTCAGCGTCTCCGGAAGGATGTCCCTTCCTATCCCTGCCACAGGGACCTCTTCACACAACATATCAATAACGGAACGGTGCCTCCTCTCGGCGACCACGTTCCACTGTCCCTCGTCAATGAACGGTCCTCCGTACTCGTTGTCCTTCCATTTCGCAAGGAACGGTGCCGACGACCTTACCCATACCGGCGGGCCTATGTGCTTGAACGTCTTCGACAGCGCATCGCGTTCCAGCTCAAAGACAATGATGATCTTCGTCGCGGTCATCTCATGCACGCATCTCAGAACGGTGAAATCATAAGAGTCCAATTTCCTCGCGACGGCATAGCGCGTCTTCCATATCTGTGAAAACAGGTTGTCCTTGTTCACGTCCGGTCTGTCGAACACCGCAGTAACGATGCGCGATCCCCGTTTGTCCGATAATTTCCGTAATTCATCCTCGGTAAGCGGGACACGTTCGGAAGGGAAGAAGAACTTCTCGCTCGGTGATGTCAAATAAGATTTGCAGGCGGCTATGAACGTTGCGAACGTGTCAATATGAACGGCGGACGCAACATTCCTTTTTGGGTCCACCGGGTCATAAAGGACCATCGGGCCGAGCATGGCCGGTCCTTTCTTACCGGGGGATATAGTAACGCCCTCCTTCCATTCGGCCGCCGCGTTGATGACATTCAGGAAGCCTCCGTAAAATATCACAAGCGTCTCGCACAGGTATCCCGAGAATCCGCGCGTGTTCGGTTCCGCGCCGTATGCGCCGATCCCTTTCATGAACACCTTCAACAGTCTGATCTCATCCCTAAGGCGTTCGTCGGTGTTCGAAATAACATATTCCGTATGGAACGGGGTGCGGTCGACGGCGCTCATGATCTTTGTCGTGTCCTTGATCGCATAACAGGGCACGAGATCTATCTTAAGGCCGTCGAATGTGCCCCTTGTGTAAGGGTGTTCCGCATACATGCGCTCTCCGCGCAGCACATCCTCGCCCGCCGCAAGTCCGATGCGTACCATGTCCTCCTCCGTCGCCGTCTCCGGGAACATGAGGAACACATCAAGATCGGGTTGGGAAAGGAACGTGCCCTTTGCGACGGACCCAACTAACTTCACGTCAACGTCATACCTGTGTTTCTTAAGGTATGCCCTCACTTTCTTCTTCAGACGTTCGACGGTGCCCATGATCGCATCCGTCTCCTTCCCGGACGGCCTTATCCTGTCAAGCACCCTTTCCTCAAGGCTCATTGTGAGCGGTTAGAACATTTCCGGATTTATTACTTTGTCATAACGGCGGCGTTGCCGCCTTGGATATGACGATATCATCGGAGATGCAGACCTTCATGAGGTCGTTCGCAGCGATAGTTCTCACACCGGTCCGTTCTTCGATATATGACGCCTCTTTCTCCGGGCCGTCCTGTATCATGCGCACGCCCATATGGTTGAACAATATCAGTTCCGGTCTTACTGCCTCTGCAAACTTTATGACATCCTCGGTGCACAGATGGCATCTTATCCTTGCTTTCGTCGGACGGGTCACAGGTAAAATGAGAACTCTCGAACCTTCGCAGTCCCTGATCACTTTCTCCTTAGGATCGGTGTCGCATACGTATGATATGA
>Ga0209737_10004171_pt1 | contig 10164 bp, 9 predicted proteins | sample TergutCu122P3_FD_187284 | JGI IMG/M metagenome (GOLD analysis project Ga0209737, IMG submission 187284) | Cubitermes ugandensis P3 segment gut microbial communities from Kakamega Forest, Kenya - Cu122 P3 (SPAdes) (version 2) | ecosystem: Host-associated > Arthropoda: Insects > Digestive system >...
CTGCACCGAAAACTCGGCAGGTTATTGATAGAGACACGCGAATGGTGCGAAATGTGGAAATCCCTCCGCCTCCCGCAGGCGATGCTCCGGTTGAAATAACAGAGCCGACGGTGGGGAGAGTTTTGAAAGTAAACCGCCGAGTGAGCAGTTTGGCGGAAGCGGAAAATTTGGCGAAGTCGTCTTTGCGCAGTAAAAATATGCGGCAAATGACCGGCTCACTTAGTTTGATAGGGCGACCGGATTTGTATTCGGGAATGAATGTGAAAGTCGAGGGTTTTGGGCTGTTCGACACGGTAATTTGGAATGTTGAAGAGGTAACGCACGATTACAGTCGTTCGGGTGGATATAACAGCAGTGTTCAACTTCGGGGAGTTTTGGGGTACTAATATGAATGAGCAAATCGCAGCAGCATTGAGAGATATGTTTCGCGTCGGGGAAATTGTTTCAACAGACCCCGAGAGCGTAACCGCGAGAGTGCAATTCAGAGATACCGACGATGTCGTGAGCGCACCATTGCAGGTTTTGCAGCGATACACCGTTGAAAACAAAAGTTACGAAATGCCCGATGTGGGAGAGATAGTGGCTTGTTTGTTTCTCGGCAACGGTTCGATTTCGAGTGCGGGATATATTCTCGGAAAACTTTACAACAAAAACGACGTTCCGCCGGAAACGGGGCAGGATATATCGTATATGAAATTCAAAGATGATACGACGTTCAAATATGACCGCGAAGAGCACAAAGCGACGGTAGAAATCAAGGGCGATGTTGAGATTGATATTGAAGGCACGAGAATAGAGAAAATATCGGAAAGCCAAGAATTGACCGTTCCGATTCTGAAAATCAACGGCGAGAGTTTTCAACTCAATTCAAGCGATAGCGTGGAAATTATCGGCGGAGATGTTACGATAAATGGCGGGGACATAAAAATAACCGGTGGCGATATTGTCGTTTCCGGTAGTGAGGTTACAATTTCGGGAAGTGGAGATAGTTTAGTTGTATGAATAAATATTTTGTAACAGTAAACGCGAAGAACGCGCCCGGCACGAATTTACTTGGTGAATTTGTAAATACTTGGCTGGCGGACTCAAAATCAACTATTAAATGCAATGCGGGAGAATTTGTATATAACAACCCCGCGCTTAAAACAAAGCCGTGTAACGCTTGCACTCCTACACCCGGCACACTTTTGGTAACCGAATCGACCATTGATGTAAAAGGCAAGGGAAAACTTATACACAACATAAAATGCTTCGGAACGGTTTCAACGACAAACCCGCCAAACCTACCAAATATGTGCGAGATAGAAGGCAATAGCGCTTGTTCCGCAAAATCCGCAGGCGACGACGGAGAAACCCCGCAAGAAACCCCCGACGGCTTGCCGATTTTTACGCTCGTGAGAGATTATCAAATGACGGGCGGATTTGTGCGAGATATTACTTGCAGGACAACGGATAAATTTATCGCAAGAACTAAAGAAGGCGTAACACTTGGAAGATTGACGGGCAAAGGCGCAACATTTTACACCATAGAGCCACAATGGGTCGGAAATCAGCCTTGGATTAGTTGTATTCCTGAGGGAGAGTATCGCTTGAAATGGAACACAAGAGAGGGAAGTAGATACATAAATAACAGTTTTGATGTCTGGACTAAAGACGGACAAAACAGAACTTTATCCGGCAATAGAACCGACATAATAATTCATTATGGCTATGATGTTACGTGGACAAGTGGTTGCATAATACTAGGCGATAGATTAACAAAAAACAGTAGGGTCAATAGAGGAGATTTTATGGTGACTAATCCTCAATCATCTATGGATAGATTTCGGGGATTGATAGCAAGTGAAGCGATTCTGAAAATAAAAGGAGGGAAAACGAACGAAATTAAGAATACTGTCGAGTAGTCCTTGACTTTTCATTGGATATATCGTATATTTATTGATGAGCAAGGGAGGGAGTATGAAGTATTTAATTCTTGTATTTCTGTTAAGCGTTGTAGTTTTTGCCGATGGTTGCGATTGTTTTGACTGTGGCAGAGATTATGTGCTGCTAAAAGATGGCGACAATTTTACAATGATTGCTACCGTATTGGGAGAAGGGGAAACCCTGTTAAGTTCAGTAAAAAAGTGGTATCCGCAATATGCAGACAGAACAATGAAAGAATACTGGTATGAACTCAAAGACAGTTACGATGAAAGTGTGATAAACAGTTTTTACAGTTATTTTTACCCAAGTGAATTATTAGGGACTCATAAAATAATCGTAATTGAATAACGCGCCCACTTTCAGAAAAATTTCGTTTTAATTAAAATCCAAAACAACTAATTAGTATCGTATCAAGACATTTGTCTTGTTAAGGGGAGTATATGAATTACCTTGAAAACGATTTTCCCGATATGTTGCGGGAATTTGAGGCGGAAGAAGCGAAGAAAGAATTGCAGAATGAGAATGATAAAAACGAAAGTATGGAAGTAGAGGCGGAAAAATGATAAATTTACCGACACCGAGTTTGCCCGCAGGGTTGCCGTTGGGAAGCATTCCGGCGGGCTTGAAGCAAAATGTCAAGGATATCGCCCTTGCGCGTTTGCTTGCGCTTACTCCGTTTGTCGGTTTTATCGGGAAGTGTGTATTTCTTTCGAGCAGAAACGTTGTGAAAACCTTTGAGGGTTTGGATAGAAAAGTTGCGGCGAATTTTGCGGAACACGCGGTGATTCTCGGAAAGCCGATTCTTGAATATACCGGGGACGCGCTTGACGAATTTAATATTGATATGACCTTTCACGGCGGGCTGGGAATTGAACCGCTGACCGAATTCGATAACTTGAACCGAATGAAACAAAGCGGAAATCCGCAGACGGTTTTCCTGTCGTATCGCTATGAGGGCAAGTTTGTAATTACGGCAATTGAAGCGAACGAGACGCATTACAACAAGGGCAGACCGATAATAATGAAATTTTCCGTAACCTTGCGCGAATATGTGGAGTCAATCCCCGTTGAGGCGGAAATGAAACTTCGAGAGGAAGAGTTGAGACGGAATGAGACGGGCGTTGGCGGTCCCGAAAGATTAGCAGGTGCTCCCGCGCCCACGCAAGCGAGAACGCTTGTGCCGAGTAGTGGCGGAGGAATCAATCCCATAACGAGGATGGTAACGTGAATAAAGAGTTTGAAGTTTTGGCTGGGTCTCTTACCGACATTGAAATCGGCGCGAGGGGATTGAAGGCGATTATTCAGAACGTCAGAACGATTATTACGACTTGGCGGGGGACGGTTTTTTTAGACAGAACGTTCGGAATAGACCCGCGAATTATTGACAGACCGATAAACTTGGCACAGGCGGAACTAATAATGGATATTACGCAGCAGATAGAAAAATACGAGCCGAGAGTTCAAATTACGAGCATTACGTTCGAGCCGAGCGATGCGGGTAACGGAGAACTTACTCCGCTTGTGAGATTTATAGTTAAAGAAGGAGTGTTATTGTGAATGCAGAGTTATTTAATTTTTTGCTCTATATTTTTTACGGGCAGGCAAAACAAGACGAAATCGAATCGTATTTGATTGACGTTTTCAACAAAAGCGGCGGGAATCCGGTGCAGTTTATTTCTGTGCTGGCGGAGTATATCGCAGACGCGAAAAAGATTATGAGTGTCAATACCGGCGAAGTGATAGAAGCAACGGTTACGACGTATGAGGGCTTGACAAACTCGACACTGTTCCCCGGCGACCCCGTGAGGTTGTTTCTTTCGACTTTGGCGGCGATTGTTACCCAGCAGAATGTAAATATTGACTATCTGTCAAAACAGAACTTTTTGCGCTTCGCTTCGGGAATCCACCTCAACCGCTTGGGCGAACTTTTAGGCGTGTTCCGTTTGGGTAATACTCCGGCGAAAACAACGCTGGTATTTTCACTTGCAGAACCGAGAACGCAGGCGACCGTAATTCCGCAGGGAACGAGAGCGACGGCGACAGGAAACGTATATTTTGCTACCGACACACTTGTTATGATTTCTCCGGGAAATTTGAGCGCGGAGGTTTCGGCGACCTGTTTATCGAACAACGAAATCGGCAACGGAATTTTACCCGGACAGATAAACAGATTAGTTGACCCCATCGCATTCGTTACCGCAGTTGAGAACACAGATATAACAAGAGGCGGAACAGATGTCGAGGACGATGAAAGTATGCGCAATCGAATAAGATTGCGCCCCGAAAGTTTTACGACTGCCGGAAGCAGGTTGGCGTATGCCTACTGGGCATTAACCGCACACGCAAACATCGGCGACGTTGCGGTAATATCTCCTATTCCCGGAGTCGTGGAAATTTTTGTTATGCAAAAAGGCGGCGAGAAACCCGACCCGGAAGTATTGCAGGCAGTCAAAGATATTTTCGGCGTTTCGGAAAAATACGGAATGGTTGAAAGCGAATCGGGCGACCGACTGCGACCATTGACGGATATAATATTAGTCAAACCTGTTCATCAAGAGCAGAGGAGTTATTCGCTGACTTGGTATATTTCGAGGGAACAGGGTGCTCAATTCAAAGAAATTGAGAGAGGGATAGAATCGGCGGTTGCAGAATATGAAACTTGGCAGACCGCGCAAGTAGGGCGGGATATTATCCCGGATAAATTGATTTCATTGTGCCGCGCAGCAGGTGCGAAGAGAATCAAGTTGGAAGGTTTGAATTTTGAAAGAATCGACGCAACGGCTGTCGTAAAATTCGTTGATACAAAGATTATTGAAGGCGGAATTGAGTGAGTAAGTTTAAGTTTGTTAATTTGTTGCCGAGTAGCATAAAAGACGACCCGAAATTTCGTGCCGCCGCCGACTGTTTGGACGTTTTACTCGCGAAGACAAACAAGCAAATGGACGGACTTCTGCTTTACAGCAGAATCGATGAACTCGAAGAGCAGGAATTAGACGACTTGGCGTGGCAGTTCGGACTGGACTGGTACGAGGGCTACGGGCAGGCAAATACAATCGAATTGAAGCGAAAACTTGTAAAAATCGCAATCACACAAAAGTTTCACAAGGGAACAATATTCGCGATGAAGCGAGTTCCCGAAATTTTGGAATATCCTATAAAAATTATTGAGTGGTGGCAGAAAGACCTTGAAATTACACTGAAACCATACGAGTTTGATGTTTATGTCGATTTATCGAACATCGGTTCAAATCCGCAGTTTTACCGCGACTTGGAAAAAATGATTGACAGTTTGAAAAACGTCCGTTCGCATTTGCGGCGGATAGAGGCGATAATCGAAGTTGCGAAACAAAAGATATTTTTCGGAGACATAAAATCGACAATGGAATTTACCCGAATCTTGCCGAATTTAGTCCGAGAGATAAAATCGGAGCAGTTTATTTACGTTGGCTGCGGAACGTATGATGCCGAGCGCATTGATATTATCCCGCAGAATAGATACAAAGTGCTGGCGACAGAAAAAAAGAACTATGTTGCGACGCAAAATGAAAACCTAATTTTGAAGGAGAGTGAAAATGTTTCAGGCAATTAGAATCAGCGATTTAGAAAGAAAGCGTTTATCCGAAGTAAAAGACGAGGGTGTTATTCCCGTCGCAATGCCGAACGAGGACACATTCGGCGTTGAGGTTGCCGATATTATAGAAATAACGGACGAATTGCAGAATGAAATCAACGACAGAGCAACGAAAGACGATTTGTCCGCGCACATCTCCGACAAAGAAAACCCACACGAAACAACAAAAAAGCAGGTAGGTCTTGAACACGTCGATAACGTCCGTCAAGCGACGAAAACCGAGTTTGTCGTACACGATGAGGACGATGTGCGGCACATCACCGAAGAAGAGCGCGACAGATGGGACAAAAAGAGCATTGATGTTTACGACCACGTAAATAACAAAAACAACCCGCACGAGGTTACGAAATCACAGGTCGGACTGGCAAATGTCGAAAATGTCCGTCAAGCAAGCAAAGCAGAATTTGACACCCACGATACGGACAATGTGCGCCATTTGAACGACGGCGAACGGGAAAAGTGGAACGAAAAAGCGGATTCAGATGTCGTTTCCGGCTTAGAAAATGCTATGGTATCGCATATAAATAATAGAGATAATCCACACGATACAACAAAATCGCAGATTGGACTTGGGAACGTTGATAACGTCCAGCAGGCGACGAAAACCGAATTTACTGCTCACGATGTGAATAACGATAGGCACATAAATTCCGGTGAAAGAACTATTTGGAATAGTAAGGCGGACGGTTTAGGAACAGTGCAAGCAGGAACAGGGACTACAAGGACTTTCACTACTCAAACAAACGTAGCACTTTGGACGTTTTTGAAAACTATTTGGGATAGATTGTTTGCAGTCAATACCGTTGTTGATACAAAAGCAGATAATTCTGCGCTCACTACTCACACAGGAAATTCTACAATTCACGTTACTCAGGAAAATAAAGATTATTGGAATAGTAAGCAGAATCAGTTAAATAGAACAATCACAATACATACAAGTTTAGTGCAAAACACCGGTAATACAATAACAGATACCGGCGGAAACTTGCAATTACCAGCACAAGTAAATCTTACTACTCCAACAGAAAATCAAGTAACTCTCACAGACGGCTTTTGGACAATAGGTGCAATAGCACAATCATTACTTAATAATGTTACTTGGTTATTCGCGAATAAGCAAAACAAATTGAACGCCGGAACGAATATTCAAATTACCAACAATACTATAAGCGCAACAGATACGGTTTATACCCACCCTGCACATACAGCAAGAGGGACGGTAGATTTAACAGGTGCGCAAGTATATAATCGTGTTCAAGTAGATAATCAAGGACACGTTACTAATTTGACTACTCGAACTTTGACAGCGGCGAATATTGGAGCGGCGACTTCCGAGCATTCCCACACCATTGCTAACGTTACCAACCTCCAAACAACGCTGGACGGAAAACAGAATGCTTTGAATAATCGAACCGTCGGGGGTAATGATAATGCTACAGGAACAGTGCAGGATAACGGGGGAAATTTAAGTGTACCGATTCCGGTAACATTGACTGCAACATCGGCAACTAATACTCAAAATACGGCAACCACTGCTCAAACATTAAGAACGGTATTGGTAGCATTTAGAAATAATCTCCGGTGGATTTTTGATAGGATTCCGACGTCATCTTCGGCTACTAATCAACTTGCAACGACGGATTTTGTCAATTCATCGATCCAAGATATAGCGGCAAATTATATAACTCCGACTACAGACCCTAATTCGCGTTTTACTTCCCTTGCGGCTTTACGGACAGGCGGTTGGTTTCATAAAGGACAACCTTACCCCACTCCAACCAAAAGTGACTATGCGTTTTATATAAATGCCGACGATGAAAATTCTACTTGGAGAGGATTTTTTGACGGTGCGACTTGGATTCCTTTGCGCAGAGAGGGAGAAAAAGCATTTACAGATGCTCAGTGGAAAGCAATAAATAGCGGAATTATAGCGGAAAATGTTGAAAAATTAGCAGGTATTCAAGCGGGCGCACAGGTTAATCCGTTACGTGGAGACGTCGGAACAGGCGTGTTGACGCAAACGGCGACTGTAGGAAGTGCAGAAACGTGGGCGGCGAGTAATCACACTCACGCTTTACCTGCTACTGTAACACAAGCAAATGCCGAAGCAGGAACAGAGACCACAATTAGAATGTGGACGGCACAAAGAGTTAGGCAAGCAATAAATGCAGTAACAAATGCAATAAATACTGCGTTAAATACACATATCGGAAGGACAGATAATCCTCATAGTGTTACAGCGGTACAAATAGATGCCGCACCTGCTATTCATAGGCATTCCCTCGGAACGGGCGCAAGCCAAGTCGATGCCGCCGCCGCCAACCACAGACACGCGGTCGGCACAGGCGCAAATCAAGTTGATGAGCCGTTAAGATTAACAGGGTTACCTGCTTTAACCTTAGCACAATTAAACACAATAGGACACATCGCGGATAATACTTTTATTTCTTTTAGAATAAGTGGGATAGAAATTCCTGCAAGCGCAATAAGACACGGTAGCGCGAATCTGCCCGCCCTTCACGGTGTAGGATTTTGGCAACGTGGAGACAGTGCCGCAAGACAACAACAAACAATATACTTATCCAATCTCCCCAGCAGTGGTGCGCCGATAAATATAATTACAAGAAGAGCAGCATCAGCAACTACTTGGGAATTATGGGATACGTTATCAGTCGCAGGACACACTCACGAGCCGTCAGAAGTAGGCGCAGCACCGGCGACACACACCCACCCGCAAACAGATGTTACAAATTTTGCGTTAGGTGCTGAATCTATACAGACGAATGATGTCCCTACTACATCGGCGGCGATATTAACTCACATAAATAACATAAGAGACAGATTACACGCAGTAATGAAAGGAACATCGACAATAAAGAACGCGCACACTCATTTAAGGTTAGAAAGTATTCCAACACTAACAGCGGCAGATTTAGAGAATATAAATTTTACAGGAAACTCTACATTTGTAGTGTTCAGAATAGCGAGCATAAATATTGCTGGGTTAACTGCTGTTTGGGGAATGGGGATGTGGCTTAGAGGAGCAGATGCTGCATCTCAAAGGCAAATAATATACCTATCTTCTCCTAATTTTAGAGTTATTCATAGAGCAATGGCAACAGGTACAACGTGGGATGTTTGGATTACATTATCTATTGACGGGCATACGCATACAAGAGCGAATATTACCGACTTCCCGGCGACGATGCCGCCCAGCGACCATACTCACACACTCGGAACAGGCGCAAACCAAGTTAATGCCGCCGCCGCCAACCACAGACACGCGGTCGGCACAGGCGCAAATCAAGTCGATGCTCCGACGTGGGAACAGGTTACCGGAAAGCCGGCGATTCCGGCGGCGGCGAATTTATCGGGACAAGGAACGGCGGCGTTCGGTCAAGCGGCGAATAACGGAGCGACGACGACAACAACATTCTCTCGAAGCGACCACGTTCACGCTTTGCCTTCCCTTCCGGCGACGATGCCGCCGAGCGACCATACTCACACACTCGGAACGGGCGCAAACCAAGTTAATGCCGCTGCCGCTTCTGTTACAAGAACAAATACGACAAGCACACAATCTCCTGCTTTCGGTGCGACGGTTACAATGATAGACGGCGTAACAACCAATGCCGCAGGACAAGTTACGGGAGCAAATACGAAAACGGTTACATTACCCGCTGCTCAAACACTTCCGACAGCAGGAACAGCGGCAACAAATTTTGTCAGCGGAAATCAACTTTCAACAATCGACAATTTAGAAATCGGCACGAGAGCGCAAGCGTTAGGTTACATAGTCAATAGAACAGACGAAATAAGCACGCTTAATTTCATATTGACCTTACGAGATGCCGGAGCGTTTGCAACAAGAACGTGGTCGGCATCGTGTCAATACACACACGCGAATCAACCAGAATTAAATACAGGAATTGGAAGAATAAAATTTTCAGGAGCGTTTATTGAAGTTATGACCCGAACGTCTCCGGGTACAGGTGGCGCGGACGGTATTTTTACAATACGCATAACAACAGGAAGCCACACCTCGAATAGTAATATACCACACGTTGTATTTTTATTTACAAGAGTGGCATCTGCGGGCGCAGATACTAACGGCGTTTGGCAGAGAGTATTCAACGTTCCAAGAACCGGAACAACCGCACAATATATTCGCGGCGACGGAAGTTTAGCGACAATGCCGACAATTCCGTCGGCAGCAAATATTGACACAACGGTATTAACCACAACGGCGTCTCACGGAACAGGGACTGATTATGCCCGTGCGAATCATAGACACGCACTTCCGGAGAGAATGCCACCAACCACGCATACTCACACAACATTAAATGATTTAGCGCTAAATATAACTGTATCAAATCTAAATTCTATTAACTTTACGCCTTTCGACAGTTTTACTCCCTTCACTTTTCAAAATTTGGATATGAGTAGTATGCAAGGATTAGCGCGCATAATAAGTTGCACTGGAACTGGATACTGGATTAGACGCGACGCCCAACAAACACAAACATTACACATAACCTCTTATATGCCGCCGCCCTGACTGTTCTCAATTTTAAGGGGAGGGTAAGCCTATGCAGGATACCATAAAT
>Ga0209737_10004172_pt1 | contig 10164 bp, 11 predicted proteins | sample TergutCu122P3_FD_187284 | JGI IMG/M metagenome (GOLD analysis project Ga0209737, IMG submission 187284) | Cubitermes ugandensis P3 segment gut microbial communities from Kakamega Forest, Kenya - Cu122 P3 (SPAdes) (version 2) | ecosystem: Host-associated > Arthropoda: Insects > Digestive system...
ATGCGATTCTTCTGCTGTTTCTCCGGTTCCCGCCAAATTCTCACCGCAGGACCGCTACGGAGCATACAGAAGAAAAGCGATAATAGAGGAGTACGGAGAGAATGGAAAGTATCGTGATCTATGATTCCAAACCGGAACTGAACGCTCCGATCTTCATCGAGTGCCTTCCCGGGATCGGTAACGTGGGAAAATCGGCAGGGGATTTCCTTGCCGAATCCTTGGGAGCAAAAAGATTTGCAACGCTTTATTCCAAACACTTCCCTTCACAGGTATTGCTTGATGAAGAAAATGTGATCGAGCTAATGAACAACCAATTATGGTATGCTAAGGACGTTAACGGAAAGGACCTCATCTTCCTGATAGGAGATTGTCAGTGCACAACCCATGAAGGGCAGTTCGAATTCTGCAAGGATGTGATGAGCATCCTTCTTGAATACAACGTTTCAGAAATGATAACTCTCGGAGGATACGGCACCGGCCTGATGACCGATAAACCTCGCATATTGGGAGCGGTAACAGATCTCAGGATCAAGAAAGAATTTGCAGGCTACGGAGTGGAGTTCCCTTCCGGAGATCCGGCCGCAGGGATAATCGGAGCAAGCGGTGTGTTCCTCGGGCTGGGAAAGATCTACGGGATATCGGCGGTGTGCTTAATGGGCGAAACGTCCGGGTATTTCATCGACCACAAGAGCGCAATGGCGGTGGTCGGGATACTTATGAAAAAGTTAGACGTGGAATTGGACCTGAAAGAGCTTCAGGAAAAATCCGGTCACATCGACGAGCTCACAGCGAAGGTCAAACAATTGGAAAGCCACAACAAGCAAGACCTGGGCTACATCGGCTGATAATAACTGCTGGGTCCTATTAGGTTACATTTAAATAGGGTTTCTTTAATCCTCTTTTACCCCGCCTAGCTCAGCCTGGCCAGAGCGGCTGACTGTAGAGTGTTCTCGGAGAGATCCGATACAGCCGCTGAAATCAGCAGGTCCCCGGTTCAAATCTGGGGGTGGGGACTTTTTCTCTTTTCACTAAGGATTAATAATCCGTTGGTCGATGATGGTTCATGGAAAAGGGAGTTTGGGATATACTCAGGTCGGGCGGAACCATCGGAAGGGATACTCCGGGCCATGACGAGTACGCCAGGGCATTAGACGAGGCCATCGAAAAAAGACGGATCTTTAACACACAGTCCCTTACTTCAGAAGAAAGAAGAGAATTACTTTCAGACATGCTGGGTTATCAGGTCGATAAGAACACGAGGGTCGTTCCTCCCTTCCATTGCGACCTTGGGACGAATATCAAACTTGGAAGGAACGTTCTGATCAATTATGACTGCATTCTTCTTGATACTGCTTTGATATCGATCGGCGATAACACCCTCATAGGGCCCGGATCAAAACTCGTTACTGCAAGCCACCCTCTCGAACCTGAAAAAAGAAAGGATTGGTCCGTTTCGGGGAAACCTATCACCATCGAAGAAGATGTTTGGCTCGGTGCGGGCGTGGTGATCATCCCCGGAGTGACCGTTGGAGCAAGATCGATCGTTGGTGCGGGTTCCGTTGTAACAAAGGATGTTCCTCCCGATACCATCGTCGTAGGAAATCCTGCGAGAATTATCAGAAAGCTTTGATCACTTGTTCATCTTTCTTTTAGTTCCGCGTCTTATGGTCATCGCCATCTGATATGATTGAACCTTTACAACGGCAGGAGTATAATCCAAGAAATTGTAGAACGAGGTCAATCCTGTCAAAGCTCTTCTTGGGAAATCCTTCTCGGTTCCTCGAACGAAATTGTTCCTGTTCAGAATATTATTTAGAAAACTTTCAACATCATCAGCTTTCGAAAAAGTTACTACGGAACCGAGATCTTCGGCTATGTGACCGTCGCTTCCGCCTGTTATCCCGAGGTCATATCTGTTGAACGACCTGATCGCTTCCACATTGTCTTCACGGGTCATCCCTCCGCATATCACTTCGTATGCATCCATTCTTTTGATCACGTCGTCACAAATGTATCCTTTCCTGTTGCACACCTCCACGCCTTTGTTCGACCCGAGATATCCCATGGGGTGTGCTCCGGATACTACACAGTTCTGATCTTCAAGCACATCCATCAGCTGCTCTGTGGTGCAGTCCTTAAGTGCCAGCCATGGACATGATTGCAGACGGGGTTCAATGAACTCGTGAAAGAAGGATCGGAGATCCCTCATCTCGTAGAAGTACGTCAGGATGTGGGGTCCGTCCGATGTGCTTACTTCCATCCCCGGTATGATGAACACATCTTCTTTCTCGAGATCGATCGAATCTAGCGTCTTGATCAGATTGTGGTCGGTGATCGCCATACCGACATTCCTTTCCTTTGCTATCTTCAGAAGTCTGCCGATGCTGCTGTATGAATCAGAACAGTCGGTATGAATGTGCATATCTGCACACAGAAACCCTTTTTCTGCGATCCTCTCCCAATCGGGGATCTCGAACATTATTTTGGGTTCGTCCGAACAATTCATCTCAGACATAGGGAGCGCCACATCTCCTCAGACTCTGAAAGGATCTTCTCTTCATTGAGGGAGATCATCCTTCCGTCCTCGAAGACAATATCTCCCTGGCACATAACGGTTCGAACATTGGAAGATGATCCTGAGTAAATGATATTGGAGATGATATTCTCTTGTAGGAGAGGCCTAAGGTTCGGCAGCTTGGTGTTCAGTATAACGAGATCGGCATACTTTCCTATCTCAATGGATCCTAATTTATCCTTCATGCCTATCGCCTTAGCGGCGTTGATCGTTGCGAAGTCTAGGAGATCCTGCGCTTTTGCAACTGTGGGGTCCCACCTGCTTGATTTCTGAAGAAGTCCGAGGGTCTTCATCTCTTCCATCATATTCAGACTGTTATTGGTCGTGCTTCCGTCTGTTCCGATCGTGACGTTCACTCCTTTTTTTATGAACTCGGGGATCGGGGCTACCCCTCCGGTCGCAAGCTTCATGTTCGATACCGGGCACGAAGATATCGACATACCGGCATCGGCCATCATCTTCACTTCGTTCATGGTCAGCCAAGCGGCATGTGCCGCAATGGCGTTCTTTCCAAGAACACCGATATCATTCAACCATTCCGCCGGTCTTTTCCCTGTCTTTTTCTTATGGTCGTTGACCTCTCCTCTCGTCTCCGAAAGATGGAATGTCAGCGGGGCGTTCTTTTCATCTGAGAATGCTTTTGCTCCTTTGCAGGTCTCTTCGTTGCATACGTATACTCCCTGCAATCCTACGCCGGGAATTATCTTTCTTTTGTTTTTGAATTTATCATAAAAGTTCTTGCAGTTCTTCAGCGGGCTTCCCTTCTGTGTTGTGAACTCTTCGTCGAGAACACACCAGCACAGCACTCCTCTTATTCCCGCTTCTGCGGTTGCTTTTGCTATAACGTCCTCAGAATAATACATGTCAACGAAAGTGGTCGTTCCGCTGCGTATCATTTCTGCGCACCCGACCTTCGTTCCTATATCCAGGTCCTTTTCGGTTCGGTCGGAATCTATCTTGAATACCTTCTCTAAGAACTTCGGAAAGGGAATGTCGTCGACGACACCTTTCATCACCGACATCGCAACATGGGTGTGAGTGTTTATCAATCCCGGAATAATAATGTCCCCGGAAGCGTCTATCTCTCGATCTGCATTGCCGCTGTATTTTCCTACTGCGATGATCTTTTCCCCATCAATGACAACATCGCCTCTTATCACTCTTCTTTGCGGATCCTGCGTGACTATCCAAGCGTCTCTGATGGCTGTTATCATGATTCAGGGATTCAGATTACATATAATAACGATTTCGCCATTGAAAAGTTGATTATAGTAAACAGCAATGTAGCATCATGGTGTTCCGATTAACATTCCTAGGTACGGGCGGAGGTAGACATACTACCATGTACCAGACCCGATGCACAGGAGGAATAATTGTGGAGCACGGCAAAGAAAAATTCCTGCACATCGATCCGGGCCCGGGTGCTTTGACGCAGATGAAGAGGATACATTACGAACCATCGAAAACTTCTTCTTTGATAGTCTCGCACGCACACCCCGATCACTATTCGGACGCGGAGGTAGTGATAGAAGGGATCACCAACGGCGGATGGAAGAAAAGAGGCCACCTGTACGGCAGCACGACGGTCATCGACGGAGAATGCGGAATAGGGCCCTGTATTTCGAAGTACCATATAGGAATGATCAATAATGTAACGGTATTGAAACCGGAGATGATCATCGACATTGAAGGAATGAGAACGGAAGTGACCAGAACTGATCACAGCGATCCTTCAACGGTGGGTTTCAGATTCGACAGCGGGAACGGGCTGATCTCCTATGTCAGCGATACGGGTTTTTCCGAGGATATCGCTGATCAGCACATCGGAAGCCGCGTGCTTATCCTTCCGGTCACAACACCGGATGATCTGAGGATACACCATCACCTCTGCACAGAGGATGCGATTCAATTCATCAATATCGTCAAGCCTGAAATGGCTATCTTCATTCACTTAGGAATAGTGATGATAAAGAACGATCCGAACATACAGGCGCGTACCGCGGAAAAAGCGACCGGGATAAGAACGATCGCCGCGAGAGATCTTGATGTGCTAGATGTGGGGAAGGACCTATCGATCTCCCAGTCGAAGACATACGATGACGTTTGGATCCCGAGCAGTTCTCCGTGATCTGTTTCGGCTGTCTTTTGGCAAGCCGCAGGCATAATGACCATTCAATAATGTACTATGACAGTCATAATAGTATGAATCATTAAATACATGATACGTCATAGTGGTTTACAATGGAAGCAAGAACATCTGCCGATCTGCTGCGGGGACATACCGACACCGTTGTGCTGAGCATATTGCTGAAAGGCGACAGCTACGGATACGAGATCCACAAGTGCATCATCGACAAGCTAAAGGGCGAATACGAACTGAAAGAAGCGACCCTGTACTCCAGCTACAAACGGCTGGAATCGGAAGGCTACATCACTTCCTACTGGGGTGATGAGACCCTCGGAGGCCGCAGAAGATATTACAGAATAACCGAAAGCGGCGAAGAGCTTTTCAGGCAGTACAAAGCAGATTGGTTAAAGACCCAGAAGATACTCAACAAACTATTGGAGATATGAAAATGAGAGAAAAGGTTTACGTTGACCGCCTGTTCGCGGATTACGAAGATACTCCTGCTATCAGGGATTTCAAGGAAGAGATAGTCGGAAATCTCAAGGAGAGAGTCAAAGAGCTTACCGCACAGGGACTTGACGACGAAAGAGCATTTGAGAAAGCCACTGCTGAGCTGGGAGACATCACGGCGATCGCAGACGAGATCGGAAAGAAAAAGCGCAAAGAAGCTATCGGCCAATTGTACATGGACAAAAAGGCGCCTCTCACAAAGAAGGCCGCCGCAGGTTTCGCTGTCGGAACGGCGCTTTTCCTGTTCGGTGCCTGTATCTCTTTGATCGTGATATTCAGCGATTTCTTTGAGGTCGAACCATATTACTACATCGCTGTTGTGCTGGTATCTGCTGCCGTGGGAATATTCGCCTATTTCGGATTGACCTATGAATCGGCAACCGAATATGCGATGGTGAAAGGGAGGGCGCTTGCGTACAGCGTTCTCACCGTGGTCGGGGTCATGGGTTCGGGGCTTGTCTCAACGATCATTTTCGACTGGATAGAGATCACACCGGTCGTGATCATCGGAATAGCACTGATCGTGCCTGCGATATCTGCCGCTGTATTCCTTGGTTCGACCGAAGCTGACCGGCGCAAGCCTTGGGCAAGGGATATCGAAGATCTGTTCGAAGTGGAGTTCGAAACTGCGTTCTCCTGTGAAGGAGATATTGTCAATCCCGCAAAGGCAGCAAGGTTCGGCATCGCTAGCGGAGGGCTGTGGGTCCTCACATTAGCATTATTCTTAACGCTCTTCTTCGTCGTCGGGTGGCAGTATGCATGGCTGGTGTTCATCTTCGCCGTCCCGATCCAGGTCTTCATGGTCGCGACGATCTTCGATATAGAAAAATGCATTGAGATGGGCAAAGGGAAGTGACCTTCCCTACCATTTTCTTTTAATTCAATAATGCTTAAATCCTTGACATATATGTTCATTCAATGAGCCTTGAGTCCACAGTGTTGGCAAAGATCAAACCGACCGCCGAGGAGATGGAGAAGATAGACCATGCCGCGGAAGCTTTGAAAAAAGCGGTGGAGGATTATGTAAAGAGCCATGGGATAGAGGCGGAGGCACGCTTTGTGGGTTCCTACGCAAAGGGCACATATCTCTCTGACCCAGACCTGGACCTTTTCCTTCTTTTCCCTGAGACGGCCACTCCGAAAGAGCTGGAGACGGCAGGCATATCCGCAGGGGAAGCGGTCATGGGAAAGATCGAGAGGATGTATTCCGAACATCCCTATGCACGAGGAATATACGAAGGAATAGAGGTGGACCTGGTTCCCAGCTATGCCATCAAGACCACCGACAAGCTGAGAACGTCCGTCGACAGAACTCCTTTCCACACCACATACATAGCGAACAACATCAAGGAAGAGCAGAAGGATGAAGTAAGGCTCTTGAAGAAATTCATGAAGGGAATAGGCGTCTACGGAGCCGAACCCAACACAAGAGGATTCTCGGGTTATCTTTGCGAACTGCTCGTTCTGCACTACGGAAGTTTCCTGAAAGTGCTTGAAGGAGCGAGCGGATGGAAAGAAGGAACGACGATCGCCTTCGGTAACATAAGGGGTCCGCCTATGATCGGGTCGCTGATAGTCTACGATCCGGTGGACATCAGAAGGAACGTAGCTTCTGCTGTTCACATAGATACAATGGCCCTGTTCATCATAGCCTCGAAAGCATACCTTTCTTCGCCGTCCGAGAAGTTCTTCTTCCCGCTTGACAGGGTGCCGCTTTCCAGGGAAGAGCTGCAGAAGATATCGGACAGGAACGGCTCGAGGATAATCACGGTGGTCTTCAACCGACCGAACATCAACGAAGAGAATCTTTACTCACAGCTTTGGAAGACCCGATATGCTCTGACAAAAAAACTGAACGATTTCGACTATAATGTTCTGAAAGCGGTTCAGGACATGTACCCGAATAATTTGGAGATTGCGTTCGAGCTTGAACGAGATGTTCTCTCGAAGACGTATAAGCATGCGGGACCGCCTGTCTGGGTAAAGGCCGCCGATTCGTTCCAGGCAAAGTGGAAGAATAACCCTTTCGGTCAGCCTTTTATTGAGGACGGGTGCTGGAACGTCATAGCCGAAAGATTATATTTCACGGCGAAAGAGATGCTGGAGGATGAGGCGGCGGTGGCAGGAATAGGAAGAGAGATCGACCCCCGGAACATGAAGATCAGGGATCATGAAACATCTCTTAACGAGACGAACAGACTCCTGCTGACTGAATTATTGGATCCCAAGAACAGTTGGGAGATCTGAAACTCACATGAACGGTGCGTTAATCAGCAATATGCAGACTCCGAGCGCAAGCATAAGGAATATCAGATAATCCAACAGCAGGGTCTTGGTCTCCAGAAGGTTCACGTGGAACTTGAGCAGTGTCAGGATCTGTTTCATTCCTAAGACCATCAAAAATGCCAATGCGGTCGGAGGCACCCATGCGTATCCGTGGTCCATGGTCGCATAGCACACAGCACCGATGATACCTACCAATATGGCCAACCCTGTTATCACGAACAGTACCTTTGTGCCGTAGATGTCCTTCAGAATGAATTCGCGCTCATCGAACTCCGAAGGAACGAATTGGTATTCTTCCTCCTTCTTCTCAATGATGCGTCTCTTCTTCTTTGCCATGGTACAGCACAACCCTACCAAGAATATAAACGTTTATCCCGGTTTTATAATAAGGGCACAATGAGTACTTCTAATTATTATCAAGAGGATGAGAAAGCGGGTGTAATGAATGGATGAGATCACTATCGGAAAAGAACCGATCGCGTCGCTGGTTTGGGAAAAGACGGAGAAGGACGGAACGACCACCTCCGTGGGGGTCGTTGAGTACGCGTCCTTCGAAGGAGAGGTTGTTGTGAAGATTGTAACGACGGATCGATCCGCGGGGATAGCTGCGGAGTATGCTTTCGTGAACTACAGATTTCCGGGATACACGGTGCACATGCAATCGCTGCTCTCGGCAACGATCAACGGCAGAAAGGTCATGTGCGACAGGCTGAGAATATGCAATGGAGCCGATAAAAGGAATATTTTGTTCGATATTTCCGATTTCTTTTGAAAAATGATCATTTTTTCACTATTGATGATCTCACTTTCGGGTAATTCGGAGACCCCCTTCATAGGCTTATATATGCGAAGGAACGTGATGATATTGAGGTGAAAAAAATGGCCGCAAAAACCCTAGAAGATATACCAGGAGTAGGACCAGCTATAGCAGAAAAACTCCGCGAAGGTGGGTACACGGATCTCATGGCCATTGCAGTAGCTTCGCCGAAAGATCTTGCAGAGACCTGCGAGATAGGTGAAAAGAAAGCAATGGACATAATTGAAGGAGCGAAACTCTGTGCAGACATCGGAGGATTCGAAACAGGAGACAGCATTTTGGAACGCCGCAAGGCAGTTACCAAACTAACGACAGGTTCGAAAGCATTCGATGAGCTGTTGAACGGAGGCCTGGAAAGCCAGGCGATCATCGAGTTTTACGGAGAGTTCGGAAGCTGTAAGACGCAGGTCTGTTTCCAGCTTGCAGTGAACGCAACCATGCCCGAGGAAAAAGGAGGATTGGATTCGGATGTGATAATCATCGACACCGAGAACACATTCAGACCCGAAAGGATAATTCAAATGGCGAATTATCTCGGACTGAATCCGGACCACGTCCTGAGCCGGATACATGTTGCAAGAGCATTCAACTCCCAGCATCAGATATTGCTGGTAGATAAAGCACTCGAGCTGGCACAGCAGAAGAAGGTCAGATTGATGATAGTGGATTCCCTGACATCGCACTTCAGGGCGGAGTACCTCGGAAGAGGCGCTCTCGCAGAAAGGCAGCAGATCCTCAACCGTCATATGCACGACCTGCTGAACTTCGCAACCCTTAACAACGCGGTCATTGCCGTAACGAATCAAGTGGCTGCTAAGCCCGACGCATTCTTCGGCGATCCTACGAGACCGATCGGAGGACACATAGTCGGACACACGGCGACCTTCCGCATATATCTCAGAAAAGGTAAGGCGGGAAAGAGGATCGCCAGGCTGATCGACTCCCCCAACCTTCCGGAAGGAGAGGCTGTGTTCTCTGTTACCGAAGATGGTATTAAGGACTGAAACCTAAGGGGTCTGTGGACCCCGTTTTCTTTTTCCAACTGTCCGGCGAATCAAAGGATATGCCGCGCGCCGAGGCTGAAAGATGCATCGGGGCGGAATGCGGCAGCCACAAGATCATTGGGAACGGGCCGGGGTATCTGTTGGCTTCCTTCCCGGAAGAGAGCCTGCTTGGAATAGGAGAGCGTCTTGCTCTTACGCATTCTATCGGCAGATATCTTGGAACATATGATCCCAATGACCGATCATCGCTTTCGGGCATCCAGATGCCCGAGGGGACATTCGCTATAAGAGCAAAGAGATTCGAAGGAATGATGAAGGACGTGGATTCGCAGAAAGTGATCCGGGAAGTGGGGAACGTTCTGTCGAAGAACAACGACGTAGACCTTCGGAACCCCGACCTTATCGTTAGGATCCAAATGAGCGACAGGATACACGTTCACTTAGAGGAAAAAGCGATCGACCCCGATATACTCGAAAGAAGGAAGGTCGGCGAACGGCCGTTCTTTTCTCCTATATCACTGCACCCGAAATATGCCCGTGCATTGATCAACCTGACGGGCGCGAAGAAAGGAGATGTTGTTTTGGACCCGTTCTGCGGCACCGGCGGATTGGTCATCGAAGCTGCAGACATGGGAATGAAAGCCATAGCATCAGATTTCGATGAGGAGATGGTCCTCGGATGCAGAGAGAACATGGACTTTTACGGTCTGGCTCTACATGATTATGAGACGATCGACATCAAGGACATCCCGGAAAGATTCCGTGAGATAGATGTGGTGGTGACAGATCCTCCTTACGGCAGATCGACCAAGACCGGCGGGGAGAAGGTGAGCGACATTCACCT
>Ga0209737_10004173_pt1 | contig 10163 bp, 9 predicted proteins | sample TergutCu122P3_FD_187284 | JGI IMG/M metagenome (GOLD analysis project Ga0209737, IMG submission 187284) | Cubitermes ugandensis P3 segment gut microbial communities from Kakamega Forest, Kenya - Cu122 P3 (SPAdes) (version 2) | ecosystem: Host-associated > Arthropoda: Insects > Digestive system >...
CACTCAAGCTCTGTACCGACAAGCCACCAGGAACTCTCATAGAGAGTGACAGTACCATATGCTGCATGTGTACAACTGTATCCTCCTGAAGATGAGCACTTGAGGCTCGAAACATGTGGAGGAGAATAGTATTTTATGAATAAATAATAATCAGTGCATCAAGTTGGTAATTAATATATAGTCAATTCATGATGCACGGTCAGAAAAACATTAAGCTATAGTGTCAAAGTTTAAGACAGTCAGGATCTGTACCTCCACAAGAAGACCAAGGCCTGTAGTGCCTGTAGAATGAATCTTTACTTTTAAATAGTGAATAAAACCATCTGTAGATAAGACATAGTGCTGTTCTTGCTAACATGACATAATGTACCAATGAGTGCTCACTGTATGTCATTGCAGGTGGGAGAGCTAAATCTTATAAACTGCCAGTATGACTGTGAAGCAGAGTATGCAGAAATAGGAAAACTCGGTTTGTTTGAGACACAGACTACAAGTACGACGACTCAAGAAACCCTGTATGTGGATGGAGATATGGAAGGCAGTGGCGATGCCAATGAACCTTCATTAGAAGTCTCTCCTGAAGATGAGGAGGTTGTAAGTATTATAAGAAATTTTACAGACTGATGTTCAATTTTCATACTGTTTTGTTTCTGTTTTGAGATTAATTTTAAATATAGAAAATGCTGGGTGGGTGTGTAAGAAACTGTGAATTCTGTTGCAGTTTTTGCATTGAACACTTACAAATACTGTAATAGGTCAGAGTAATAGCTTATTTAATTCATGGTTGTTATTTTAATGCAAATATCATTTGTCATTTCCTGCTGTTGCTCCACTCCCCATGAGGGTGGCCAGCCAAGTAGTCTACCTTAATACAATCACCAAGCCCGCAGTAACTGGGAATACAATAATAACCCTATAGTACAAGGTCTTTTAAATGATATTTCCTGTAATTATCACACAAACAATATTTCCAAGATTGCATACTACACCAGTATCTTTGTTAATTAAACCTTCGTTACTGGCCTTGGTACTCTACGATTCCTCATATACTGCTGACCTTGGTGCACTGCATGGTCATGAATGCATTTAAGGCAACTATAAATGAAAAACCCCTATGTCCTGAGCAGTAGTTGGGTTTAGACTCCATGGTCAATGAAGGGTTCAATAATGAACAGAAAGAAAAGTAACAAACATATTGACAAAGCAAGTGCAGATATGCAGACGTGGTATGCATAGTATTTTACGCGCGTGCGTGTGTGTGTGAGAAAGAGAGAGAGAACAAGTAAGTGCCTAAATTTTCATCACAGAAAGCAGCTTTGCAAACCATTTATTTTATAATGTCTGGAAGTTTGCATAATTAAAGTAATGCTCTGTGAGTTTTGTTCAGAATGCTGTCTTAACGCTATGCCAACTGTATTTTGCAGGATCCATTCATAGACGACAGTGGTGATGTTCATAAACAGCACCAAGCAGATGATCCCACATTTCCAGAGCCTCCTCACCTTTGCTACACAGATTCAGGTGGTGCAACCAGTTGCAAAGTATACACAACATACAGTAACAGAATCTCTGTCAATGTGAGTTTGTATACTGATGAACTGCAACCCAGAGGAGAGTTTTGTCACTATGATATAATTGCTGACAGTGGAAAAAATTTTTCTTGTCGTATCCCTGCAAATCTTCCAGGCAGGATAGATAATAAGACCTGCATAGTACGTTGTGATGTGAAACAGGAAGGGGGTAGCAGTTTGCTGGCAGCCAGTCCCTGTCAGAGGATCAGAGGGAACCCAGCTGTCTCATTCTGGACATATTTAGTTGTAAGTAAATTTCAAGATTAAAATCATTCCTATTCAGCTTTTGAAATTAATATTGTAGTGTTGAAGTCTTCTGTGTTGTGATAATGTGTAGTGAGATGTGCGTGTACTGAAGTTTCAGAGGAACATACTGCCTCCATCTTCACAAGATCATAATATGGGTCTTCACTGCAGCAAAACTGTCTATCTCATGAACCTTGCAATGCTTAAATTGTTACTGATGTGTAAATATCATCACCACATATCACTATTATCACCATCCTTATGATGCCTGGTGATCTTGGAGTAAGAAAATGGCATTGTGTGCTAATAGTCTTGGGTCACATACTGGCCACATCTGGTATAGTTTTCTGCATGCCTTCCATATCCCTCACCCCTCTCGGGTAAAAGGCTGTGAATCCACAAAATAACATGTTTCAACAAAGGTTCCTCCTGCTGCCCACCACAATCATTTTGTTCATCACCATCAGTTTATCATGACTGATTGCTGTTTTATATGATGTGACACTGTGTATTATCCTGATTATGGAGGCAGCAAGATCCTCTGTAACAACAGTACATTTCCACCATACTACGGAGCATCAATTCCCTAAATAATCACCACCATGAGAAACTCATGTGTAGGTGCTGAGCAGTAAAATTCTATGCTCATGTCAAGCTAGCAGAAGCATCTGGAAGCACTAAACAGGAAGTTACCACCCACAAAATATACGTCATTATTAGTTCTGTTCACATGTCTCCCATTGTCTCCTCTGTTTAGTTTTTTCAGATCAACATTTTGTATGCATTTCTTATTTCTCCATCGTACTACATGCCTCACCCATCTCATGCTCCATTTCATCATATTAGTAATGTCTTGTGAAGAGTACAAATCATGAGTTGTTCCAATTGCAGTTTTCTCCTTCTGCCTGTCATTTCTTATCCCTTAGCTCCAAATATCCTCCTCAGCCCCATGTTGTAAAATACCCTCCATGTACAGGGCAAAAGATGAAGTTTCATACTTACACAAAGCAACACATAAAAGTATACTGTTGTATAAATAAATGTTTAGTCTGTACATTAATTATAGTCAGGATGTGAGAAGAAATACACAGAATTCAGAACTGAAGTGTAGCAAGCATTAATAAAGGTTAATTTGCTCTCAGTTTCTTCATGGATATAATTCTGATTTCTGACTGTCATCCATAAATATTTTATGCTTTTTAACCGAGCATTGTGATACAATTACATAATGTTAACCAACAAAATGTAGTTTTTAAATTAATGTTTTAATTGAATTGAATCGAATTGATTTAAAACATTTATTTAAAAAGTGTGCATTTTGTTGGTTAACATTAAATAACCATAAATATTTATTAGCCATCTTTATTTCATGATTTTTTCTTGCACTCTGGGAAGAAGAAATTAAGAAATACTTGGTTTCCTTTACATTCACTTCTAGACAGATCTTTTTACTAGTGACTAATAGTGATGCTGTATATTTCTTTGTAACCTTTACATGTGCATACAGTAAATTATCAATATGAACATATAACAAATGCAACTGTGGCCAATAAAATTTAAATTTATTTATGTTAGGAAGTTCAATGATGTAATAAAGCAAGAAGATAGTCTTAACACATGGTGCTTTGCCACGTCTATGAAGTAACAGAAACGACTCTTCACAGTATTTATTGTTCTTCACAGGTGCGATCAGTAGCAGACATATTTCCAACAGCTGCCCTAGCTCTATTGGCAGCCATCATTGTGGTAGCAACACATGAGACCAGCACTGGCCATGGTGATGTGGGTCGCCAGTTAGCATGGGGCTGGATAGGGTTAGCCATCAGTGGGCTTGTCATGGGCTTTCTATCAACATATGATTTTGGACAACCACATTACTGGGTGCAGTTCGTTGCCTGTGCTGTTCTGATGATTTGTGCATCAGTAGTGGTCATCTTTGCTAAGTCTTTGCCACTTGGACAGCCAGACTGGTGGTGGCATACCAAAGGATCAGTAACACTGGGAGTACCGCGATACGCCTGGGAACTCACAGCACTCACATTTATACTTATCCTGTTGGGGATGTTCTGGAGTGCCCTTGACTCATATTTGCCATGGTAAGTTCCACTTCTGACTAGAATAAAACACATTTAATTTTTAACAATTATTAGGCATAAAATGTCAACAACATACAAAGTTCTGAAAACACGGCTATACTTATATCAAGGTACTTTGCTCTTCCTGCATGCTTTCATGGCATGAACTTGGAAGACTGTAATTATTTTTTAAATCTATTAATGTACCAGTGTGCATTAAGTGATACTGTTTTCTACGTGGAACTGTTTTGGCAAAGATGGACACTGTCATACTCACTCAAACAAAATTCCATTACTGCCATCTTCTGCTTTGGTTAATAACTACTTGCTATAACAACAAAAACCAACCCTTCTTCACCTTCTGTGTTTTAAGCTACTTCATCTTACTAACCCTAAAATTCCAGTGGTTTCTCCATCCACCACCAGGTTTAACAGTCTCAAAATCTATGTTCTGCCCACACAGTGTATTTATGCGTTGTGAATGGAACTCGGAACAAACAGCGATTGTTTCCCTATGCAGCATTAACTGAATGATTTATATAACCATGTTGAAGTGTGTTTACTGTGAGGTACAGACTGAATACTTATGTATAATGCAGGCTAATCTTAGTCTTTGAAGGTTTAAATGTAAGTATGATTGACCCTCAATAAAATCTTCTTGGGCAGAAAGCCGTGTCAAGGTACGGCTGTCATGCAAGTAGATTTTATTGAATTCCGTCACCTCAAAAGATTCAGGACATATGATTTACCCTCATATTTATTAGCCATTTCAACTAACAGTCACAAATACAAACATGATTTTTAGTTATGGGTAGGGCCATAAGAAATATGAAAATTACAATGAGACCATGGGAAGAAGTTCCATCGATGGTGGGGACGATTCATCCCAAGATATCCCACTGTCATTATATTGCTGTTTTCCTCTCCATTCCACTTTGATGTACACCAACCAGCCCAAACCTTTTGTCACTAGCAGAGGTTATCAATAATTATCACTACTAACATTTGTATGAACAGAATGGCTAGATAACTAGTGGCATATACAGGGCAGTACAATACAGACGAAGTATAACCAATCAATGGAGATGTGGAGGTGGTTGATCCATAGGAGTTCTTTCCATTGCAAGGTGATTTCATGGCTATCAAAGTGGAATGTGTTAATTAGCAGTAGTTAATGAACACACATATGTATACACTGAGAATGTAGCCTTCTGCGACATGATACCATGTGTTCTAGTAAGTAGTTACCATTGAGTAGAGCAATGTTTCTCAACCACCAGGCCATGGCCCATTACTGGGCCCTGACATCAATTATACTGGGCTGCGAGAGGTTCTCCTGGAATTTGTCATTTTAGTTTTCTAAGCATTTTTCATGAATAAATATTTTATAGTGGAAATATTCTGAGGAGAATAACATTCTTGAATGTGTCGAAAAGCTCGGACCCAGAATGCATAAATAACATCTGTGTAGCAAATGTCAGTGATCAGGATTTCATTAGTCCAGTGACTGATAACTAATTTAAATGTAATTTTATACACATTTGTCATCATGCCACACCGTATATATAAGTGCACTAATACGCTTTATGATTATGCCATAATTAATTATTAATACTTACGTTAGTTTAATGTACGAGCTTAAAAGAAAAATTGGAAAGGTATTTACGAGTAAATTTGTTAGGACCGGGCCCTCGTCTTATAAAAAAGAATTTGCCAGGCCGTGGTCTCACAAAGGTTGAGAAACACCGGTTTAGAGAAACATACTACCTCCATGTTCAGGACTTTAGCCAGATTAAATTAATTCAAATATAGGGACATCATTTTGACCACTAAAGGAATCAGTCAATTTTTGAAGAGTTTAAAGAAGAACCAGTTGACAAGATACTAATAAGATACATATCAAATTGGCTACAACATGTAACAAAAACGAACAACAACAGGATGTCAAAAAATAGTTCTGAAATATAGACCGAATGGACAAAGATGACTTGGAAGACCTTTGAAGACACTATTAGACAAGGCCACAACTGGTCTCCTAAGGCCTAACTTGTGATGGATGATGATGATTGTCATTTTATCTCAAAACAGGTCACTTTTTGACATGCTGTGTTCATGTCAGAATACGAATGTGACAGATATTAACAGCTACTATATGATTATTGGAATGCTGCAGCTATGAATCTGTTTGCACAGGCACCTGAATGAGCTGTTTGGTTCAGAACTGTTGCTGTGCCTCACGCTGACAGCAGGTGCTCTGCCTGCTATACCTGTCATGTGGTTCTCACAGCATGTGGTAGACTACTGTGGCCACTCCAACCTACTCATCATTGCTTTCATCTTCTACATTGTGCGTTATACAGGTAATGTTTATTTAGTTTTCTTCAGTCACAAGTGATGCACTGACAGGGACAGCTAGTTGACCGTACTATCAAGATATCTGCCATCTGTACTGTGACACTGTGTAGTCAGGTACAAGTGTACTAACATGTCAGAGGATCCTGTCACTGGATTTAAAAGACCTGCTGGCTCCACCATCATGGCATCTCATCCCAGAAGGCAGGAATCTAGCCATTATGAGAACCTCCAATTTCACCCTTTATACAGGTGTGCCTTAATGTGTCAGATTTTTATTTTCTTTTGTTAGCAGTTTCTTAAAACAAAAAATGTGTTAATTATACAGCATTCTGTAGTTAAGTATCTGAAGTCTGAGGTTTGAGCGGCAGTGAAAGTTTACATTTTACTGCTCTGAGTTAGTTTCCATGCATGGTCCTCAACCTGCTGTCACACTTATAAGGTTGAATATGGACATAGCAGGTACCTTTAAAACGTAATTAACCACCCACAACGCTACAAATTGTCAGAATCCTGAAGATCACAATCTACATAAAAGCATATTTATGACACATCACGAACCTGAGAGTGACTCAATGTCATTCACTTGTTTCCAGCATTGTATGCTCTGTGGAGCCCGTGGTGGTTGCTGCTTTGTTGTGAAGCTCTGGAATTTCTGACACTGAGTTTAGCATGGTTAGCTGCGATTTTATACTTGCGCCATCTGGTCCCACGTCATCTCACAGCGACAGGGCAAGGACTAGCTGTAGCTGCACACTTTTGCATTGGACGATCAATTGGTGCCATTATCGCTGGTGCTCTGTCTTCTGATGAGAGTCGTAAGTAGAGGAAACACACTTAATAGCTCTTCACCAGTTTTTGTCTTTTTAGATGCAGTTACACAACTGCAGAAAGTGAATACTAGCTCAGTCGCATCCATCAGCATCCGGTCACTGCTTCACTCACACCATTTCACAGGATAGCAGACAGCACATCCTGCTATTTCAGTTTGCCCTCAGTCAGGGTCCACACATTTTTCTTCAATGGATTGCAGTTTATACTGGCAAGTCTCATTTTATGCCAGGGATACAGTTGTGAAAAAATGTTGCAAAAATCAAAATCGCACAAGTTGAACACAGAATTCCCATTTTAAAACAGTGTATTGCCTGGGGGTTAGGGGACTGACCTCATCCTATATAGTGTATGACTACAGCACTAGCAGACATACAGATGTGTAGAGTATACATGTACTGTATATACAGTATACATACATTTCTGTACAATATATTTATTTCTTTCTAATGCAATAAAATTGTAACAGACTCACATGCATAGTTTTTTGTATGGGTCATTCCAATAGGACTGTGGTAGACCTGCTACACAAACACTTTAGGTCCTGACATAGCACTTTCTGTAAATGTATCAGCACTATCATGTATAGTATGTATGCTACTACGAAAGAATTTAACGTTACGCCATATGTCACCAATTCATTTATCTTTTTCAAGTCAGCTTATTACATCTAATTTCTCTTCAGTATGGAATGTCGTTCACCGACTGTTTGCTTGGATTGCACTAGGTGATGTAGACTTTCATTTCTCACTCATGTTGATAAGAAAAGCCAATGCTGTAGCAGAGGAAACTAGATAAGTCATGTGATTATATCACTAATGTAATTAATCCACACACCTGACTGATGGTGTAACAGCGACATCACCTTCTACTAGTCTCCAACACAAGACAAGAGCGAAAACAGATCATGTATGCCACATCATGTTAAACCAGAAATTATCGCATATCATCTATGCCAAATCGCGTTAAACTGAACATGATCACATAACTTCAAAAAGTACTGTAAATTTTCAAGGTGTGTTAATCAAAATCACACAAAAATAAAACATGTCAAAAGAGACCTGTCTGTATTAGGTTATTACTGCCTGTGTTTAAAGACTTGCTGGAAATATTTTGATTCAGCTCACAGACACATGGTGGTGTGCCAAAGTTTTGTAATTAAGCCAATACATGGTAACTAGTGACAGCTGACAGACAAAATATTTTCACTGCATGTTTGTTCAATGATGCAATTTGACATCACAACCATATTTTTCTGCCATCAGGTGCAGGTTCACTGATGTATCTGTACCAAGTTGGAGCCGTGGCAGCTGCTGTGGTGGCAACACTTTACTTTATAGGATATCACTGCTGTTTCAAGCCTCGTTTCCTTGGTCCTAGAAGTACACGGGGTTCTCAGTCTCATTCTGGAGTTCCATCTGGTCCAACAACCAATGGAACATACACACCATTACGAGTGTACCACAATGCAGGAACTGATGACCAGAAAGTTCAGCACAAATACTAACAACACACAGAAGAGGAAACCAATATATCAGATAATAAACATACTGGTGTCAGTTTTGAATCATGGTACAAATGGCAAATGGTGGAAGGTAAGTGTTTCACACAGTTCTGTTTAAATACATGTGGAACTGTAATATCATGTACATGATACACTGAAACTGGTAACATTGTGGGTCTAACTTGTGACACCCATTTATATTCATTTATTTAATCTTAAATTAAAAACATGAGTATGGACTGTTAATGTAATGGTCAAAGAGCTAGACAGAAACTAAAAGGGAAAATTGAAGATAGAAAAGACAGGAGTCTTTCTACTCACAAACCTACACAAAACAGAAGTGATGCTAGAAGAAGATCAAGAAAGAAGAATGTTTTAATCTTTAATGTGGCCTTTCCTTGACACTGCTGTATCAGCTTGTATTTTTCTACTTGTGGTTACCTGTAAAATGTTTATTTACTTTTTTATTTCCTGATTATGACTACACTGATACAGGAACTGTGGGAAGTTAGTTGTATAGGCAACAAATGAAGAAAAACAAAATGTGGAAATGGGACAAGTGAGAAAGGAAACAGATTATGAAGTACATAGGTAATTAAACAGATATCATGTTGCAATTTGTTCTGTGAAACCATATGTGTGTGTGAGTATACTGTTTGTGATAATTAGAGACAATGTTATGTCTTGCGTGTTGGTTGTTATTAAGGACAATATCACTTTGTGTCCACAAAATGGAAGATGATTACTGTGAATTTATGTAACAAAGTTATCACCAATAATAAAAGTTTTATACTTGAGGTGGTTTTCTCATTTAATATGTGATGGTGACAGGGACAGCAAATGACCTGTCACTTCATTTGTTATTCATTTTAATGAAGTTAAGTGTCATCAAAAAAATGAGAATCTACATTGATGCCATGTAAATAAATTCCATGGAATGAACCCCTTCCAACACCCGTCTCTACCTCAAGCTGTTTCTCTTTCTCCTACCGCAGCCTTTCATATGGAGTGATGTAGCTGCTCTGTTGTACATCAATATTAGTAGTGATTACCTTCACTAGGCATGATGGTCCTCTTTAGGCTGTTCACAGCACCATGAAAATGAACAAAACAGCAGCCAGTGTGTGTGTGTGTGAAGCCTGCAGTGCTGCCATCCTTATTATCCATGTGACTTCTTTCCATTTCTTGGTGCAGAATTCGAAGTAGTGGGCAGTCTGTTACAATTACCTAAAATGTCTATTTTAAAAATTATTCAAGAAATTCTTCTTCTTCTTCTTATTATTATTATTATATGTGAAATGCATTCAACCAGTGAACACCATTTCTCAGTTTCTGGTCCTGTCACAGCCACCAGTCAATCTTTACATCCACTAGAGTTTTGTCACTTGGCAATCAAGCAAAAATCAGTTAAGACTGTCCTAAACAAGTAAAAGCAAAGGTCTCCCACGACAGGCCGATGTGGCCCAAGGGGTTCTGGGTAGGTTAAGGCCCTGGATTTTCTTGACGTTTCGGCACTATAAGGGTGGTAGGTTGTCAGCCAAACGCACTGGCCGCCTTTACCCCAGGAGAAATCCCTGGTACTCA
>Ga0209737_10004174_pt1 | contig 10163 bp, 7 predicted proteins | sample TergutCu122P3_FD_187284 | JGI IMG/M metagenome (GOLD analysis project Ga0209737, IMG submission 187284) | Cubitermes ugandensis P3 segment gut microbial communities from Kakamega Forest, Kenya - Cu122 P3 (SPAdes) (version 2) | ecosystem: Host-associated > Arthropoda: Insects > Digestive system >...
GTGTGCAACAGTAGGTACTGTGCTAACAGAATGTGATGTGTGCAACAGTAGGTACTGTGCTAACAGAATGTGATGTGTGCAACAATAGGTACTGTACTAACAGAATGCTCCAGTGAAATGTGACTTTTCTCCCTTTCACCCTTTCGGAGATTTCGAGATTTTTAGTAATGGCATTTCAATTAGAAAGGTAGCTGGAGACTGTCTTTTTTTCACACATGTATGATCTTAAATAAGTGTCGCTGACTTCAGGTTTGGCAACATTCTCACTACCGGCAAAAAACATTCTTAAAGAAAGCCGTATTTTAGAGTCCAGACAATCCATGTTGAATTTCTGCAGTAAATTAAAAATACTTCATAGTCTTGTATTTGAAGCTTCTCCACAGAACTCTGACCGCTAATTAAATTATCACATATTCGAGTCCTTGCCATACCTTCGTCCGAGCCACCGGTTAGATCCAACTGAATATCTGAACAGTGATCAATAAGCTCTTATTTTTCGTTAAGTCGCTAACTTTGTCCAGGAAACCCAAAGCTGCAGTATGTTAACTTAATCACTGGAATCTTCGGAGCACTCTTCTGTAATGTGTTCAGAATGTCAGGTTCAAATTTCTTTTCTGGTGTCATGTTTGGTTCATCTTGAGCTTCACAGTGCAACTGGCCTTCAGTTGTCCTGTTCTGTTCACACTTTTAAATTCAGACTCTCTTAGAAGGCCAGTAGCAAGTTCTTTATGTTGTTTCTGAAATACTTGATGACCTTCAGTTTACATCGCAGACTAGCAAACAACAAAGTTTTCTGTTTCATGGAGTGCCGCCGGTTTTGTTTGTGGAACGTTTAAAATTACTAAGCCGTCCAACATAACCTCCTTTTATTTAACAACAGCTGCATATTTCGATTACTTTTACGACCGAAAAATGTAGCTGTTTCTAAACAAAAGGTAGTTGTGTAGTAATTGATGTGTTTTTGAATAACAGTTTTGTCTTGGCAGATGCTTGCCAACGACATTGATTTGAAACAGTACGCCATACCACACAATTAAGGAAACCAAGTAAAATAGTTCATATGTTGAGACAGAGTAATAGCTAAGTGAACAATGTAGACATCGTGTACTTGCTCAACTTCGGTAATAGCGATGAGTACATCGGACTGCGACAGAGTCATATCGACGAATTTGTACACTAGCAACTGTCTCCTTCTAATGCATGCCATTGAGTCGCTTTGAGGTAAAAATTGTACATGATTAGTTAAGATCTTGCAATGTTTAAAGGAGGCCGCAGACGGAAAGCACAGATCCCATAAGACACCAAATTGCTAGATTTGATGGATAATTCCGTCGCTTCACCCAGAACAAAATTCAAATCTTGGCATGCAAAATGGTAAGAAAGGTGAGGTTCTCCATGCTACAGACAATGAAGGCCCAGAAGGGGAGTAAAGCTACATCTCTGTTCTTTCTTTAACTTCGGCACTGGATAGGGTGGGTGGTCAATTCCACCTCTTGGCCACTTTTCCCCCGGGAAAGAGACCCGGTACCCTGTACAGGAGGCTGGGTGGGCGGGTCTTGGAGCCAGTCTGGACGAGTAAGGAAAAACAGTTTCGAACCCGGCCCATCCATTCCGTAGCCATTCGCAATACCGACTGCTCTCTTTCGGCCGCTGATCATGGCAGGCGCTTGGTAGCTATTTAAATTGCAGGCAGTCAAGCAGAGAAAGTTGTGCCGAAGTATTTTTCTCTTCAAAATCTGCGCTCTTCTGGGATATTTGTGGCTTAAAATGGCAATTCGTCACCATCATTTCAGGACAGCCTATCGGTTCCATCTTCAAATTTCAAGAACTCTTTCTTCTTGGGTTTCTTGACCTTTGAAGATGGGACCGATAGGTTGTCCTGAAACGTCGGTATAGAATAACAACTCTATGCTGTGTAATAACCCAGAAGAGTGCAGACCTCATGTATATCATGGCGGAAGCTGTAAATCACTCATATGTAATTGCAGGTCGACAGACATGTGTACTTGTTGCACACGACTGGGGCGGTGTTGTTGCGTGGGAATTTGTTCTGCAGCATCACAAAATGGTAGACAGATACATCATCATGGGTGCTCCATACCGTCCAGCTTTCTATGAAGTTGTGAAGACAAATCCAAAACAATTACTCTGTTCTTGGTAAGTGCAATGAGAACAACATTACTCTACTTCAGTTATCCATGTTGCTGTATAGTAACATTTCTACATATTTAGTTGTTGACCTGTTATGTTGGTAACCATACATAATTCCTACAGCCCAATGTATTTCAGATATTAGTGACTGGCAGCCTGCCATTAAATATGTGGCATGAAGTCAATATGCTTAAGGTTTTTGCCTTGCACACAAGAAAAATAAAAAGTCATATTGCCACTGTTTCCTGCTAATGTAGAAGAGTGTCTTGAATGGAATGCCTGTTCAATGCCAATTACTGTACTTACAGAAAGAACATCTGGTAAAGCATAGGTTGTAATGGTAACTGTTGTAACCCCAAGAACTTCCTCTCAAGCTGTAACATTGCTTTATTTCATGGGTACTGTTATCTATTGAAGATATTCTGAGCATAAGAGGGTAACTGATAAGTTTCTTTCGTAGCAGTGAAAGCATTAGCTAGTTGGTCTAGCAAGCTGTATGGATCTTTCTCTCTTGGTGGCATGCCATAGTACATCACACTGACAATTTCTCTTTGCACAAGAAATATAAATAAAAGAAAATCTGTTACTTGGAGGGAATGACAGATGTAAAGGGACTGATATTTCAGTTTGTAGTCCTGTTGATTGTGGACCATTGTGCACACCAACAGGTAGGAAGAACCTTCTGACCCCATCTTCTGAGTTTAAATGGTCTTAAACCAAGAAAATGGAGTTAGCAGGTTTCTTCAAAATGAAAATACTTACCTACAAGTATATCTGGTGTCAAAACACAGAAGACTGCATTCTGAACCTAAAAGTCGGCACACTTTTAGATGCAGATACGGTCATAGTGGTATATTCAACATGTGAAATTTAGTGTGACCTTTTCTGATGTGTTCAACATTCACTCTGTAACCTGGAGTCTTCCAATAGCCCCTACACACAGCACATCTGAGTACAAAACCTTTCGTTCTAGAAATAACATGTTTTATAACTAAAGCATATTATTTTTCACTTTGTTCATAACAGTGCTAACATCATGTCATATTCTGTTCAGGTACATATGTTTCTTTCAAGTGCCGTATCTGCCAGAACTCTATCTTTCATCTTTCGACTTCAGAGGTTTTAAACGCCTTTTCAGAGGGAGAAACCCCAAAACTCCTTTCTCTGTCACTGATGAAGATATTGAGGCATTTAAATACAATTTCAGCAGACCAGGTGAGTATTCTGCAGCAAGAGTGCTTATGAACTGAACGAGTTTGTAAATGAACCGTCTGACGCTGATCACCTCCAGTTGCTAAGACTATTTCAAATTTTCACTACATATCCACTTTCAGAGAGAGTCAGATTAACAGAATACTGCAAAAGTCTGTTTTTTCACTTTAATTGAACATTTCAGTTGAATGGTTAGTGCTGCACCTGTGTATTTGTGGTGTCCCACGTTTAAATTTTAGCACGTTTCTTGCTCAGCTGGACAAACTGGCTCCAGCTGACACCCACCATTGATAATCCAACTTTTCTAGCAAGTTGGCGAAGTAGTGACAAGTAAACTGCCAGATATAAGGTCAGCCCTATTAGTTTCCAAAGACATCTACCAAGCGATGAGCCAGTGGCCTTAGTGCATTTTTACTGTAAGCCACTGTGAATGTTCATGCTGCAACAGCATGTGGACAACAACCAGTACATGGCACACAATTACGAAGTCCATGGCTAACGTGAAGAAATTATGTATTTGGTGATGGGATCCCACCCACAGCCATATTGTGGCCATCTGCACGAAGGTGTCTTCTCATTGGCATAAATTGTAGTGAAGAGTTCTTGGGGTCTCCATATATTCACTGCTCTTACTGGTGTAGGTGTGGTGTCAGAGTGTAGCAGTAATCTTGTGTGTGGTTATGTGATATGATGTGGAATATAAAGCATCTAAAAAGTTGGTCCAATATGGATCTCATGCATATAGTGTAGAAGTTATAAAATATGGCCAATTCGTGGTCCGGGTGTGCAGGCTGACATATCCAGCAGTAAGTTGCAAGTTCTGAACAGGTTTTCCAATGTTTCACCCTGCATTTTTCAATTCAATAATTGATGAATACCAACACATGCACTTTTTCACATTCAACACTGTATTAGTCTAGAATGTTGATTTTAAAGTTAAAATAAAAAGTATTTTTATTGTATTTTAACTTTAAAATCAACATTCTAGACTAATACAGTGTTGAATGTGAAAAAGTGCATGTGTTGGTGTTCATCAGTTATTCTGAACAGGTGTTCAGAGCACCAAGATGGGAAGAGCAGGTATCTTCTGCAAGCATGGTATTACAGGCTGAAGAATGATGGTGAACTGCAGTTTTATGACACAGTGAACATTGTTTGCCAGTGGTAAAGAGAAGCCAGTCATCCAAGTGGGCAACTATTGACAAGCCAAAGTGCCAGTAAAGATTCAGTGTTACTGTCTGAACCACTCTCTGCGTAACTAACAGATCATGCACTTGATACACCTAAAATCATGTAAGCCATGATCGATACTGTCCATGGTAGATTCCGTCATGTTCACAGTGTGCTGTGCTGATAGGTGTCTCGAAAAACCCCTCCAAAGTTCAACTTCAGAAAGAGATCTGCTGGTCAGGTTAACATAATTGCATCTGCTGTTGAATACAGTAGAGAATGCTGTTCAATTTTATCTACACAAGAAACTACACTTGCCCATCTCTAGAGCAGTAATTGCAACAAGTTTTCCTGCATTCAGTGGACATTACAACATTGGACTGATGCTTCTTTTGACTCTTAAAAACAGTAATCAATTACTTTACTTTCATATGGGCAAGGAGGTGCAGTGTTCACTAAAATGTATTTCCTGACTAAAACAACAATTCAGCTGTAGATTACAGATGCTGAATTATAAAAGCATCCATCACACATGGAGATGAAAACAAGTTTTTAACTTCTTATTATGGCTGTAAACTGAGGAATGGTGCTTCAATTCATGGCAAAGGAGAGACATTTTCTCTTTTCTGATGTGTCCCAGACAGACTCTCTGGTCCACCCAGACTCCTGTTCTATGGCTAGTGGGAGCATTTTCCCCAAGAGTGCAGCAGTCATGGAGTGAAATTGCCCACTCACCTGCATCTAGTGCCAACATTAAGAATCAATGGAGGTATACCTCCTTTCCCCCATACATCATGGTGACATGCAAAGGGAAAACCAACTTTCTTGTGTATTCTGAATGTCCTGTGACCAAAGGTTTCAGAATATAATTCTCTGACCAGCAAACTCTGTTAACCGCAAGAAAGACAAAGGTACAGACATTTGACAAAGAACGTAACATCCTACCTGAACAATTAATAAACATGAAGAGCAAGCACAGTAGAGACTGCATATGTGCCTGTGATTTCTTCTATGGCTGCCACTTATGAATACTCATTTCATCCTCTTTTTCCCCATTATTACTTTCAATTCTTCTTCTGCACCAGTCCACCTCATAACATCCTGTCTGGCAGAACCTACTTATTTTCCTCATTTGATCTGAAGATGGAGGCAGTAGTTCCTCTAAATAGTGGATAATTAATCATCAGTTGAAATGACATTACATCCTGGCCTTAATAGGTCGTCTATCCTGTTTTATTTTTATCAACTGTATATCTTCTGCCTCCAATTCACAGACTTTGATGTTTGTCACAGGTGAGGAGAGAATTGGATATGGCTCTAAAATCTAACATGTTACGTCTGCACCATCAGGTACCATCGATCATGATCTTGGGTACATTACTAGTACTCTTCTCATTGGAAAATATTTACATAATATCTGTGTGTACCTACAAAATCCTGATTCATGCTGTAGTCATTTAAGACTCATTCAAAACAATGTGTATGAGATGTGAAGTCCTTACTGTTGCTACTATGAAGATAACTATCGTACCGTGAGACACCTTGAGAACTAGTAGAAATTTATCAGAGTTTTGGAAGATCATGTTGTCTCCAATTCATTGAAAATGAAACAATGGTAAATTTCTGCCAGACTACATGGTATCACAGCCCTGAAGATGGTATCTACAAACACTGGATGTATTTCATGTTAGAATGGTACTGATTGCTGTAATTGTCACTCTGTTGCAGAGGGATTGACACCTCCACTCAACTACTACAAAGCAGCTGTTCGTCAACCTCTCCTTCGCCCACCGCCGAATAAGCTGGAAATTGAAGTGCGTGGGCTCTTAATATTCGGTGAACTGGATGCATATTTGGTTTTAGACAACGTGAAAGTGGCTCAGGATTTTGTCAACAACCTCGAAGGGAGAATTGTTAAGGGCGCAAACCATTTTGTTCAGCAAGATGATCCAGACACAGTGAACAGATACATGAGGGAATTCCTTGAGAAAAATTGAAAATGACACCAATTAATATCAATGATGGATCATGATTAAATTGGCTACTTATGTCATAAATTCAAAATATGTGGCAATGAAAGTTATAAAATACAATTCTCTAAGTTTGCAGTATGTGTTATGAAAAAAGAGATAATTTTTCCTTCTTTCTCCTCTGTAACTGTGCCCATTGTTACCATCACCACGAGCTTGTGAACCATCAAGCAATGTGCAAACAAGACATTTCATCCTATTGACAGACAAAGGTACGCAGTGGTGCAGATGGTTGAGGCATCGTGCTACAAGCCAGAAGGTTGCGGGTCCGATTCCCGATGGAGTCACTGAGATTTTTCATTGACATAATCCTCCTGTCCACACTGTGGCCCGTGGGTCGACTCTTGAGAACAAGGGATATATTCTGGGGTAAAGGTGGCCAGTGCATAGGGCTGACAACCTTGCCTACAAATCTCTAGAGCCCGCAGGGCCTGTATAGGGTTGAAAATGGCGAGAATGAGCTGTGCTTATGTCAAACAGAACACAGACACGATTGTGTTTTGATTATTTATTTATTTATCTAAGTATTTATTTATTTATCTATTTATTTATTTTTATTTATTTATGGTCATGAGTAACATCAATGGTAATCGTAAAATTGTAGAGTACAAATACACGTACTTTTCATTTCCATAGACCACAGAGCTGCTACCAATTTTGGAACACTTCTGCACATCCCAGTCACAAACTGCTATGTGGGTCCACTACAGAATGGAAAGAGTGTTCATTTTTGAAACCTCATGTCCTTGACACGATTTAAGATATGTTCGGCTAATAACAAATGCAATAATTGAAGCTGCCATTACGCTGATTATTTGTTACGTACCAGACATTATAGAACTGTGTGAAAACGAAAGGTCTTACCGTCCGTCCATCCGTCTGTCTCATGTTTTACTGATTGCCACAGTCAAAGAGAACATTAACAAGCACTTGTGTGCGTGATATAAAATTCTACATGAAAATAACAAAGACCTTGTTATTGACATCAATAAATTCTGAAACTTGTGTGGCAGTTCAAGAAAGGCAGAGAAGTGTACTGTACCTAGTCACAAGCTGGAGTTTGAACCTCAGACAGTGGTTACAGTGATAAGGCAGTATACTGGAGAATCCTTCAATTAATCTGATAAATAAATTAAAAGGGATGTGCAATCAGAACCTTTGATTACATTGCACTTGTCTTAACCAATTAAAATGAAATTGTTTTGGACGAAGGTCGAGGATAAATTGAATGAAAGTGTTAATATTTTGGGCAGAATTGTGGAGACAGCAATGTGTCACAGGCACAAAGCACTTTCTGCCATCAACTTGTTCTGCTCCACAAAGTTTGAAGTGAAATATATTTCAGGCTTCAAGAAGCAGTTGACCTGTTCAACCATCTGAGGACCAATGAGACTTGATTACAATTTTTCGCCCAGATTCGGGTTTCTACAAATGAAACATAATGAAACAATCACGAAATTTAATTGAATAGTTGAACCCCGCAAACTTTGTTCTTACCGGCACACAAGATGCTGTTTCACCATACAGCACATCAGAGATATACAGCAAGCCTGAATGCGCTCTCTCGACAGAGAGGGCAGATTAAATCTGTAATAATGCAAATTTAACAGCTAAAAACACTTGGTTGTAAGCCCTAAGAGGTTTTTGAAACCAAGACAAACTGAGAGTCGGAACATGACTCTGACTGACATCATGTCTTGTGTCTTATGGTGGGTCTTACATTTTGAAATTTCACAATGAGTAGGCAATTTATATACTGTGCATGTGACTGCCGTGGCCATTTTATATACTGTGCATGTGACTGCCATGGCCATTTTATATACTGTGCATGTAACTGCCGTGGCCAATTTATATACTGTGCATGTGACTGCCGTGGCCAATTTATATACTGTGCATGTGACTGCCGTGGCCATTTTATATACTGTGCATGTGACTGCCGTGGCCAATTTATATACTGTGCATGTGACTGCCATGGCCAATTTATATATTGTGCATGTGACTGCCATGGCCAATTTATATACTGTGCATGTGACTGCCATGGCCAATTTATATATTGTGCATGTGACTGCCGTGGCCAATTTATATACTGTGCATGTGACTGCCCCGCCCAATTTATATACTGTGCATGTGACTGCCGCTCCCAATTTATGTACTGTGCATGTGACTGCCCCTCCCATTTCAGCAGCAATGTAGTGACTGGTCCGTAATTTAGGATCTCGCCTATTAGCAAGATACAATACATGATAATTCTATGTCGTAAATTGTTAGTCACTAAATGGCTTTGATAAATAAATCAGCCTATTAAATCATTATATGAAACACCCATGTTGGTCTGTCAGTCACAATTTACATTAATATTTCCAGTCACACATAACATGTTACTTTACAGTCATGTATTACTTGGCAACTAGTTTCATCCCTGAGTGTAGAGCATCATCTGGCCATTGTATAGGGACACAAACTGTAGGCAGCAGAAGGGAGATCAGGACATAGCGGTAGCATGCTCTTACACAAAGACTACTATCTTAAATACATACTTATTAGAAATCTTACAGTTGACACAATGTACCATATTTCCCGCCCCATAAGACGCACTGTAATTTTTTCATTAGAAATTTTAGAAAGAAACAATGTTTAATGTATTTTAATTTTAGTAATTTATTGGAAGAAAACAGTATTGTTACATACCAAAATTAGCAACCATAATATAATTTATTCATCATAGAAACCCAGAAGATCTTCATCACTGCCACTAAAATCATCTTCATGGTTGTTTTCGCTATCTCACGATAAAGATGTATAATAGATGTACGGGTATTTATAAGTTTGGACATAATACTTACCCTCGGCGCATAAGACACAGGTCGAATTTAGGTCAAATTTTTCAGGGAAAAATGTGCGTCTTATGGGCCAGGAAATATGGTATATATATATATATATATATATATATATATATATATATATATATATATCCGATTTTTATAAATTACTTGTACTTGGTAGCTTTTAACTTGTTTAAAAATGCACAGTTTTTAAAATTTCCTTGGGCCTCTTGCAATTAGACAAACCCCTTACACACTCTATACACATTATTAGTGTATTTCAATGTAAAAGTGAGAGATCTTCAAACTTACAGCACATAGAATTTCTATGTATATTTTCATGTTCTTTTATAATGTCCTGATTACAGCGCGAAGTCAGAGCGGACACAATTCGCCAAGTAATATATGATTGTAAAGTAAAGTGTTCTGTGTGTGTGTGGACATATTAACATACATTGTAACCTGCCAAAATAAACAGTCTACTTGCTCACGGATAGACTAAGTGACACTATTTCTAGCCACTTATTTGTTTAATTTTAAAGGGTCTTACAGGGTTCCTGGATATAAATTAATGTGTGTTTAAAGTTAGGGCAGCCAATTGTTATGGTATTCGAAACATGAGGCATTGATATGCAATTGCAGTTCACACATCTGTAACACATTGATATGCAATTGCCGTTCACACATCTGTAGTACATTGATATGCAATTGCAGTTCACACATCTGTAGTACATTGATATGCAATTGCAGTTCACACATCTGTAACACATTGATATGC
>Ga0209737_10004175_pt1 | contig 10160 bp, 8 predicted proteins | sample TergutCu122P3_FD_187284 | JGI IMG/M metagenome (GOLD analysis project Ga0209737, IMG submission 187284) | Cubitermes ugandensis P3 segment gut microbial communities from Kakamega Forest, Kenya - Cu122 P3 (SPAdes) (version 2) | ecosystem: Host-associated > Arthropoda: Insects > Digestive system >...
ATCAAGGCGCATACCGTCGGCAAACCGATTTCAAAACGCATTGTGCGTGTGTTCTGCGAAGGCGAAAAATACAAGTTCGACATCGACCGGTTACGCGACCTCTGGTTCAAAACTTCGTATCTGTTTGATTGTCGTCAAAGCGGCAAAAAACAGGCCACCGAGCGATTCAGCAACTACAAGTTCCAATATTTGGAATATGAGTTTCCTGTACATTTCAAGGGTTCGCTGGCACAATATGATATTAATCCGCAACGCACAACGCCAACAGGTATTCGTGCAGCCATCATTCGTGATCATGGCGCATTGTGCGACCGCGAAACGGCATGGATGATGTATCTCGCCGGTATGGACGTAAAGGATGTACACACCACCGACCTCATCGACGGACGCGAAACCCTCGACGACGTGAACATGATTGTTTTTGTTGGCAGTTTCTCAAGCGCTGAAGTGCTTGGCTCGGCAAAAGGCTGGGCAGGTTCCATCCTCTACAACGAAAAAGCGAAGAATGCCATCGACCGTTTTTACGCACGCCCCGATACATTGAGCCTCGGCATTGGCAACGGCTGCCAGTTGATGATTGAATTAGGATTGGTTACGCCCGAAGAAGAACTAAAACCCCACATGAAACACAACGACTCGAAAAAATTGGAAAGCGCTTTTATAAACGTCACCATTCCCGAAAACAAATCGGTGATGCTGCAATCTTTGGCAGGCGCGCGTCTTGGCGTTTGGGTGTCGCACGGCGAAGGCAAGTTCAGTTTTCCTTTGCCTTTAGAGCATTATCACATAGCGCTCAAATACAGTTACGACGCTTATCCCGCCAATCCCAGCGGTTCGCCTGAAGGTATCGCCGGGATTTGCACCGTCGACGGTCGTCATCTGGCCATCATGCCGCATCCGGAACGTGGCATCTATCCGTGGAACTGGCCGTATTATCCGGCATCGCGCAAGCACGACCAGATAACGCCGTGGGTAGAGGCTTTTGTGAATGCTGTGGAATGGATGGGGAAGAATAGGGGATAAGAGATGAATGGAATTGAAATTTTTTCAATCACGTTCAATTGAATAAAAGAAATCATAAATTTGTATCGAACATAAAACAGTTTGTAAATGAGTAAATAAAAAGATATTCAGACATATAGGATAGCGTATTGCTATATTCTTGCTTTCGAAAATTAGGAACTTTCAAATGCATACAATCCAAAAGAATAAGTACCCCGTTAAGCGGGCTCACTTATTTTGGATTGTAGGTCTCCTAATACCTCGAAAGCGGATAATGTAAGTCCGCTTTTTTGTTTTGAAGATGTAAATAATGTAATAAACAGTATAATAAATAATTAAAAGTTGCGCCCGACACGAATCAGGGATTTTAAAATGGGTAAATATGATTTGAGTAAAATTTCGCGCGACGAACTGCGCGATTTTTTAAGTAGAGCAAAAGATGCAATGGTGGAATATACTCGTTGTCAAGTGGAAATAGAAAAAATCGAAATGAGTATTACAGTAGAAAAAGGAAAAATATAAACAAATACCGGTTGTATAGTTGTATTTTGCATCTTCATTTTTCTCGGCGTTTTTGGTTTAGTATCGGCACTTGTTATCGATGTGATAGAAGGTTTGCCAAATAAAGAGCCATTAATGGTTATGATTATTGGTGTTATGGTTTATTGTGCCAGTTGTTAGTTATATTAGGAAGCGTTCAAAAGCTAAAAATGCTATGCAAGATGCAGAAGCAGTACTTCCAGGTTTACAAAAAAATGCAGACGACGCTTTTTCCAAATTTTACCCAGTAATAAAACCTTATGAGTTTCCGAGAGATTACTGGTACGAATATGCACTGACTACAATGCTGAAATTCGTTGAAAGAAAACAAACAGATACTTGGAAAGAGGTTGTTAATTTGTATGAAGAACATATGAGCCGAAAGACAGCGGAAGAAAATGCTCGAAAAACCTTAGAAGAAGCAAGAAAACAAACTGAAATTGCCATTCAAACACGCAATTTAGCAATTTGGACAGCTGCCGCTGCATGGCGAGATTGATTCTGAATCATAGTAATTTAACCCTCACGTATAGTGGAATAATCAATTACACCATTTTTTTTCATTTCGCCTTATCAGTCCATTTTTGAGCGCGTTTATTAACGACATTTTACGGGTTAATTCGTCCAAAAAAAATACATGATGAGCAGGGTTTTCGGCCGAAATACGTTGAATTCTTGAAATAATGCATAAGAATCCTTCTTTCCACCTTTTTTTTTAACAGAACAACCTTAGTAGCAGATATTTACGTATACATTAAAACCTTATTGCCTTATTTTTAAAAAAAACAATAAGGCAATAAGGGGAGTAGAAAAGAGGGGGTGCCAACTATTAAGGGAACTTTCCAAAATAAGGGTTTATTCAAATAAGACCGAATTATTTTGAATGAATAGTACATTATTAAAACCCCACGATACGGGTTACCCCTTCCATACAAAGCAACCCGGAAACAATTTTGCAATATTGTCCATTTCATTATCAAAAATCCCGTATACACACGAACCGCTTCCCGACATACTTGCATATACTGCCCCTTCCTGGTACATTTTTTCTTTAATGTAGCCTATTTCCGGAAATTTTTGGAATACCGGTGCTTCAAAATCATTGTATACAGTATGACGCCATTTCCTCACCGGGGCTTTAAGCAGTTCCGGCAAATGATGTTTTACTTTCTTGGGTGTTACCGATGAATAAGCGTCGGCTGTACTCACAAATACAGGTGGTTTAACCAGAAGAATGTAGTATCCGGTCAGTGACAGAGAAAGTGGTTTGAGCATGTCGCCCTTGTCTGTGCCATAAGCAGGCTTGTCCTGTAAAAAAAAAGCGCAGTCGCTGCCCAGACGGCTTGCATACCGCATTTGTTCCTCAAAGGATATATTGAGTTGAAACAAACTGTTCAGCGCCAGCAAGGTGTATGCTGCATCAGACGAGCCGCCACCCAAACCGGCGCCAACCGGAATCTTCTTGTGCAGATGTATGTTTACAGGAGGCAGGTGATAGTCAATATCTAAAAGATGATAGGCTTTGCAGCACAGATTATCGTTGCCAGGCAAGTCAATACCATCGCAGGAAAAGACAAGTTGGCAGGTAGCGCCTGTTCCGGCTGTTTCAACCGTCAAAATGTCGCACAATTGAATCGGGTAAAAAACGGTTTCGATATTGTGGAAACCATCCGGTCGTTTCTCAACTATTGACAAACCAATATTTATTTTTGCTGGAGGGTATAAAATCATGATTTACTATTTTGGATAATTTTGCAAAGATATGAAACAAAAATTATACTTTTTTAACATTTTTTCATTAACTTTTCACAAACTTTGGCGCGATTTTTGTTTGTAAAAATATAGTTTTTTTTCATAATTTTGTAGTAGTTAGTAGTTAGTAACTAGAAAGGGCCGTTCGAGAGAACCGCTCTTTTCGCATTTTTATAAAGGCACACCGTTTCATAAAATTATCCAAATTTTAATGCCGTTGCTCCGGTAAATTTCCCCAAAATTGATTGTTGAAATAGAAAATACATTATTTTTGCATCAAATCAATACATCATGTTTCAAAAAATCATAATTACCGTGAAAAACAAGTTTTTACATCTTTTATTAGGATTATTGGCAGTATCATCAGTTGCTGCCCAACCCGGTGCGATTAAAACCGGAAACGACGGAAAGAGTTGGGATATCACCACCCGTTCTTCGGGTTACCGGTTGGAAGTATCCGCAAAAGGGGAAGTTAATGCTATCTGTTTTGGAAACAGTTTGAATCTGGAAAGAGCCGGCAGAGCCACAGTTGCTGAAATACCGGTTCGTGGCGGGTATGTTTTAGGTACTCCCATGATTGAGGTCATTTTTCCGGATGGCGTTCGCGACATCGAACTCGAATACAAATCTTCCGAAATCGTGACTATTGACGGGTATCCGGCATTGAAAATCACTCAAAACGATAAATATTATCCGCTGGAAGTATCGTCATGGATTCGTGTGCTGCCCGAATTCGATATGATTGAAAAATGGGTAGAAGTGGTCAATACAGGAAAAAAAGGCGACATCAGGGTAGAGAATCTTTTGTCGGGTTCGGTTTCATTACCCAAAGATGCTTACGAGTTAACACATTATTCGGGTGTTTGGGGATACGAATTTGTGCCGCAAACAACCAAACTCACACAGGGAACGAAAACCATTCAGGTAAAGGATTTTAAATCTTACGGTTCATCGTCCTTTATGGTACGTCCTGAAGGCGAAAATGATAAATACACAGGGAAAGTCTGGTTTGGTTCACTGAAATACAGCGGAAACTGGCGGATTGATTTCGACAAATATTTTGCAGGAAATGTACAGATTGCCGGCGGAATGAATTTCTGGGATCAGGAAGTGAATCTGAAACCCGGACAATCATTCACCTCCCCGCGGATGTTGTTTGGTTATACCGAGCGGGGCGCTGAAGGTGTTACGGCAAGTTTGGTTTCCTATGCAAGGGAAAATTTGCCCGCTGTACATTGCAACAGGTTACGCCCGGTACTGTACAACAGTTGGTATGCTACCACTTTCGACGTCAACGAAGAGCATCAGTTGGCGCTGGCAAAGGTAGCCAAGGAGTTAGGAGTAGAAATGTTTGTAATTGACGACGGATGGTTTAAAGGGCGAGTAAACGACAAAGCCGGATTGGGCGACTGGACAGTTGATAAAAACAAATTCCCAAACGGGTTGAAACCGATGATTGAAAAAATCAACGCGATGGGGCTTGATTTTGGTATCTGGATTGAGCCTGAAATGGTGAATCCCAACAGCGATTTGTACCGCGCACATCCCGACTGGGTATTTCATTTTCCCAACCGCCAGCGTCACGAAGGTCGAAATCAGTTGATACTGAATCTTGCCCGAGAAGATGTTTTTCAATATCTATACAAATCTTTCAGTACCTTGTTGAAAGAGAACAATATCAAATTCATAAAATGGGATATGAACAGAGTTTTGGCCAATCCCGGATGGACGTCGGCGCCTGCTGATGAGCATAGGTCTGTAAGAATCAAGTATGTGGAAAATCTTTACCGTCTGGTGGAAACTTTACGAAAGGAATTTCCTGAGGTTTGGTTTGAAAATTGCTCCAGTGGGGGCGGCCGCATCGACCTGGCAATGATGTCGCGTTTCGATTTCAACTGGACAAGCGATAATACCGACCCGGTAGACCGAATCTTCATTCAGGATTCCTATCTGACGCTTTTTCCCGCCAATACTATGATTTCGTGGGTAACACAGGAGGATTGGCACCGGCAAAATCCATCGCTTGAATTTAAATTTGATGTAAGCATGGCGGGCGTTTTAGGCGTCGGGTACGATATTACCAAATGGAATGAGCAGGAAAAGAAAATTGCCACCGAAAAAATTGCTCAATACAAAGCCGTTCGCGAAACTGTGCAGAAAGGGGATGTTTATCGAATTGTTTCACCATTTGAAGGGAATCGCAGTGTACTGCAATACACAGATAAAAACCGGAAAAAAGCAGTGATTTTTGTGTATCAAATGGCTGAATATCCTGCCAATACAACTGAAGAAACACAACGCACTCCATTGGTGAAATTGATAGGATTGTTACCTGAAGTCCGTTACAAAATCGAAGGAATCAACGAAGTCTTTTCAGGTAAATATTTAATGGAAGTGGGAATCGAATTTCCTTTGAGAGGTGCATTAAAAAGCAGGATATTTTCGGTAACATCTTTTTAATGAAATAATTAAAAATATGTATTTGGAAAAGCGAGATAAGATGTCTTTACGGTGTATCTACAATTCAAGCACTTTGGCAATAATTGCCTGGCGGACAAAAACACCGTTAAGCGCTTGCGTGAAATAATACGCTTTGGGACTATTATCTACGTCGATGTCTATTTCGTTTACACGAGGAAGCGGATGCAGCACGCGCACATTTGGCTTGGTGTTTTCGAGCATGGCATTGTTCAATACGAAAGCGTTTTTATTCTTCTCATATTCAATAGGATCAGAGAATCTTTCCTTTTGTACGCGCGTCATGTAAATAATATCTGCTTCATGCAAGATATCCAAAAAGTCAGAATATTCATAAAAACGGATGCCGTGCATGTTAAGATAAATCTTATATTCAACGGGCATCTTCAATGCTTCCGGCGCAATGAAATAGAAAGTGGGATTGAAATACGACATGGCCATAAGCAACGAATGTACGGTACGTCCGTATTTCAAATCCCCAATCATGAAAATATTAAGATTTTCAAGCGTTCCCTGTGTTTTCCTGATGGAATAGAGATCAAGCAGCGTTTGAGAAGGATGCTGGTTGGCTCCGTCGCCGGCGTTGATCACAGGTATTGAAGCAATTTCGCTGGCATATCGGGCGCTACCTTCCAAAGGATGCCGTATCACAATCAAATCGACGTAATTATTGACCATCTTGATGGTATCTTTCAGTGTTTCACCCTTTACAACACTCGAAGAACCTGCATCGGAAAACCCGATCACTTGACCGCCAAGACGTTGTACGGCAGTCTCGAAACTGAGGCGGGTACGGGTGGAAGGTTCAAAAAAAAGTGTTGCTACTATCTTATCCGACAGTAAATTTTGCCGGGGATTATTCTCAAATTCGGCTGCTCGATCAAGTACTTCCAGATAATCGGCACTGTTATAGTCGGTTATTGAAACTAAACTCCGGTTTTGCATGTGTAATTTTAGTTCAAAGATTATCCTTTTATTGGAACTTCCTTATGCCGGCGCTACGTCACAGATATGAATGCACCTGCGCAATGAAGCAATAGGATCAGCGGCTTTAGGCACAAACTCCTGTCCCACGAAACCTTTATAACCTGTTTTTACAAGCGCCTTCATGATAGCGGGATAGTTCAATTCCTGCGTTTCATCTATTTCGTTGCGGCCGGGGTTTCCGCCAGTGTGGATGTGCCCGATGTACTGAATGTTTTTGGTCATGATATCGATGATATTTCCTTCCATGATTTGCATGTGGTAAATATCATAAAGCAGTTTGAAGTTTTCGCTGCCTATGCGTTTGCACAATTCCACGCCCCATGCAGTATAGCAGCACTGATAATCTTTATGGCCGTTGGTGTTGAGCAATTCCATGATCAGGGTCACCTTGTGCTTTTCAGCAGTCTTGATGATGCGTTTCAGGCCTTTTTCACAGTTTTCCCATCCCTGCTCGTCGGTGAGGCCTCGACGCTGTCCCGAAAAACAAATCAGGTTGTTAAGTCCTGCTTTAGCCACTTGCGGGATTACGTCCTCGTAACTGGCTACTAATTTGTCGTGTAATTCGGGGTTGTTCCATCCGTTGTTGATACCCATGCCGGCGCCTTGTGGCATGGCACAGGTCAGGCCGTGTTTCTGCACTACAGGCCAGTCTTTGGGGTCGAGCAACTCGATGGACTGGATACCGATGTCTTTACAGATTACGCAAAATTCTTCCAGCGGAATTTTGCCGAAACACCAGTAACTGACTGAATGTTTGATGTAACCTTTTAGAGGTTCTTGCGGATGCATGGCCGGTGCGTTTTGCGCGGATGCAACGCTTCCCAGCATGGCGGCGGCAGCGCCTGTGGAAGCGGTTTTAATGGCTGTTCTTCGATTCATGTTTTTTAGGTTTTTTAAAGTAGAGACGGGGCGTGCCCCGTCTCTACAAATTATTAATTGTCAATTCTTTCCGGATTGTCTACTAAAATACGTCCGCAATATTCGCACACGATTACTTTTTTACGCGAACGGATATCTAACTGGCGTTGAGGAGGAATATTGGCAAAACAGCCTCCACAGGCGTCGCGCTGTACGGTCACTACTGCCAGTCCGTTGCGTGCATTCGTGCGGATGCGTTTGTAAGCGTTGATGAGACGGGGTTCAATCATGGCTTCTATCTCGGCAGATTTTTTCAACAGCAGTTTTTCTTCCTTTTCAGTGTCGGAAGTGATTTCCGACAACTCGCTCTTCTTGCTTTTTAAATCGATTTCACGCTCATCCACCATTTTTTGGGCCATATTGATGGCTTCCTGTTTTTCTGCGTTGAGTGCAGCAAACTCGCGGATACGCTTTTGGCACAATTGTATTTCGAGTTCCTGAAACTCAATTTCTTTCGACAAAGAATCATATTCACGATTGTTGCGGACGTTATTCTGTTGCTCCTGATACTTTTTTATCAGGTTCTCGGCGTTGATTATTTCATTCTTTTTGTTGGACACAAGCGTTTCCAACTGTTTGACTTCGTCTTGAAAATTCTTGATACGAGTGTTCAAACCTGCTATTTCGTCTTCCAAATCCTGCACTTCGAGCGGCAATTCGCCCCGGAGGATATTGATTTTATCTACCTCTGAATGTACCCGTTGTAATTGGAACAACGCTTTCAACTTATCTTCTATCGGCAGTTCCTGCACTTCAACAACTTTCTTTTTCCCTGCACCCATGTTTTAAAAATGATTTATCGGATTGGTTTTTACTTTTGAAAAATCAACGGCAAAATTAGAAATTTTTTTCAAAAGTAACTCATAAAAAATTTCTTTTACGAATTGTTCACTCTCATAATGCCCAACATCGGCCACCATAATGTCCTGTTCGGCTTCTGCAAACTGGTGGTACTTGAAATCAGCCGCAACATACACATCGGCATTGCTGCGAATGGCATTTGCCAGTAATGAATAGCCGCTGCCGCCACATAAGGCGACTCGTTGTATTTGTTTGTTTTTAAGATTGGTATGACGAATTACGGGAGGTGAAAAAATTTCCTTCAGTTTTTCCAGAAACTGCAGTTCGCTCATGGGTGCAGGCAACATGCCTACCAAACCCAATCCTACCCGTTGGTCGGTATTTTGCAGTGCGTAAATATCGAAAGCCGGTTCCTCGTAAGGATGGCTGCCGAGCAACGCCGATGCGACCTGCCGGTTGAGATACGACGAAAAAACCGTTTCGAAACGTATTTCGGGTTCGGTATGCAACGTTCCGCGCTGGCCAGCAAATGGTGTAGCGCCATCCAATGCACGGAAGGTGCCTGCGCCCTCCACACTGTAGCCGCACGAATCGTAATTGCCGATATGTCCAGCACCGGCGTCAAAAACCGCTTGCCGCACCTGCTCAAAATGACTTGCAGGAATGTACGTTACCAGTTTTTGTAATCCAGATGCCTGCGGCGAAAGCACTTGCAGATCAACAAGCCCGAGTTTGGATGCCATACGGTGACTTACCCCGCCCGGCGCCGAATCTAAATTGGTATGTGCAGCATAAATAGCGATGTCGTGCTTGATGGCCAGTGCAATGGCGCGCTGTTCGTTGGTGCTGCCCGTCAACTGCCTGATGCCCGAACGCATCAACGGATGATGACTGACTATCATCTGCGCCTGTACGTCAACGGCTTCGGCAACTACCGCTTCGGTGACATCAACCGTCAGCAAAACCTTACCGACGGCCTGGTTGAGATTTCCCACCAGCAACCCGCAATTGTCCCACGATTCCTGCCAGGAAAGGGGCGCAAATTCTTCGATACACAAACAAATGTCTTTAACTGTAAGCATGATATGTACATTAATTTTAGAAATTTCATCAAACCTCACAAAGATAAGTAAAAAGTTTCATTGTTGATGCTCAAAATACCTGCAACAATCCTCGATGCTCTTTTCCAACGAAATAAACTCGTAACCCAAATCCTTTCTTATCTTTTTGTTTGAATAACACATTTGCTGAAAGGCCGAATGTGCTGTCTCTTTTGTCAGTGCAGGACTTTTTCCGGTCAGTTTTCCGGCCAGCCATGAAAAACTGCAAGCCGCTTTCAACATCCACGGTTGAACAGCGATGGATGGTCTTTTCACATTGAAGCCATCTGCTATGAGGTTAAATAATTCGCGGTAACTCAAATCGCCGGCAGAGAGGATAAAACGTTCGCCGAATCGTTCCTGCTCCGTCAACATTATCATGCAGCGGCTCACATCGCGGACGTCCACAAAGGCGGTAGTACCGGGTGTGTGAAATCGAATACCGCGATATACCTGCGAAAAGAATTTGGAACTGCCTTTTGTCCAGTCACCGGGGCCAAGAATGACTGCGGGATTGACAATTACTGCCGGCAATCCTTCGGCAATGCCACGCCACACTTCCATCTCTGACTTGTATTTACT
>Ga0209737_10004176_pt1 | contig 10160 bp, 3 predicted proteins | sample TergutCu122P3_FD_187284 | JGI IMG/M metagenome (GOLD analysis project Ga0209737, IMG submission 187284) | Cubitermes ugandensis P3 segment gut microbial communities from Kakamega Forest, Kenya - Cu122 P3 (SPAdes) (version 2) | ecosystem: Host-associated > Arthropoda: Insects > Digestive system >...
CAATATCTCGGCTACACCCACCGCCTTATTTACATTCGACAGGTGGGAAGCAGACCCGGCAACATGGACGCCTGTTCCTACGACAGCAACAGCAACAATAACAATGCCGGCTTATGCTCTGACGCTGACCGCATACGCAACAGAAGATCCTTTCCTTGCAACGATAACGGTCGAAAGGGACGGAACAACTTGGACCACATCAGGATTGGCTATCACTCTTCGATACAGCGGCACAACCATCACCATGACCGACAACCTTGACGGAACATTCACTTATTCTGTCCTGCCAAGAACATATAACATTTATGTCGGAGGTGTGGACACCGGAAGAACGCTGACAGTAACAAGCACCGGTACCAATTCTGCAATACTGGATTATTGGACGCTGACCGTAACAGCCGGTACTGGAATAGCATCGGTCACAGGCAGCGGAACGATCCTTTCGGGAATGACAGCCGATATCTCAGCAACCCCCACCGCCTTATTCACTTTCGACAGGTGGGAAGCAAACCCGGCGACATGGACACCTGTTCCCACAACAGCGGCGGCAACAATAACAATGCCTGCTAATGTATTGGAACTCACAGCATATGCAACAGAGGACACTTTCCTTGCAACCATCACCGTTGAAAGGGACGGAACAACTTGGACAATGTCAGGTCTGGCGATCACACTGCGTTACAGCGGCACCACCATCACCATGACGGACAACCTTGACGGAACATTTACTTATTCCGTTCTGCCGAGAACATATAACATATACGTTGGAGGTGTGGACACCGGAAGAACGCTGACAGTAACAAGCACCGGCACCAACTCCGCCGTCTTGGATTATTGGACCCTCACCGTCACAGCCGGAACCGGAGTAGCGTCAGTAACAGGAAGCGGTACAATACTTTCTGGAACGTCTGCCAACATCTCGGCGACCCCCAACGCAGGATTCTCGTTCGACAGGTGGGAAGCAAACCCTGCTACTTGGACACCCGTCCCCACAACAGCAGCGGCAACGATCACAATGCCGGCACAAGCTCTGACGCTTACTGCATACGCAACCGAGGACACTTTCCTTGCGACCATCACCGTCCAGAGGGACGGAACCACGTGGACAACATCAGGATTGGCTATCACTCTTCGATACAGCGGTACCACCATCACCCTCACCGATAACCTGAATGGAACATTCACTTACAACGTTGTTCCAAGGACGTACAACATATACGTGGGAGGCGTGGACACCGGAAGAACCCTCACCGTAACAAGCACCGGAGCCAATTCCGCCGTCTTAGATTATTGGACCCTCACCGTCACAGCGGGAACGGGTGTTGCATCCGTCACAGGAGGCGGTACCATCCTTTCTGGCATGACGTCGAACATCTCGGCGACCCCCACTGCCTTATTCACATTCGACAGGTGGGAAGCAGACCCGGCGACCTGGACGCCTGTTCCGACGACCTCGGCAGCAACGATAACAATGCCCGCTCATGCTTTGACCCTGACGGCATTTGCAACCGAGGATCCCTTCCTTGCGACGATCACCGTCGAAAGGGACGGAACAACTTGGTCCACATCAGGATTGGCGATATCGCTGCGTTACAGCGGTACGACCATCAACCTAACTGATAACACCGACGGGACATTCACTGCAATGGTGCTTCCGAGAACGTATAATATTTACGTCGGAGGCGTGGACACCGGAAGGACCCTCGTCATAACAAGCACCGGAGCCAATTCTGCAATACTGGATTATTGGACCCTCACCGTATCAGCCGGTACTGGAATAGCATCGGTCACCGGCAGCGGAACGATCCTTTCGGGAATGTCCGCAAGCATCTCGGCGACCCCCACGGCCTTATACACTTTCGACAGGTGGGAAGCGAACCCTGCTACATGGACACCTGTTCCGACGACCGCGGCAGCAACGATAACAATGCCGGCTCATGCTTTGACGCTTACTGCATACGGCACAGAGGATCCTTTCCTTGCGACCATCACCGTTGAAAGAGATGGATCAACATGGACAACGTCCGGATTGACGATATCACTGCGTTACAGCGGTACAACCGCAACACTGACAGACAACGGCGACGGAACATTCACCGCAATGGTGCTTCCGAGAACATACAACATTTATGTCGGAGGTGTGGACACCGGAAGAACTCTTGTCATAACAAGCACCGGAGCCAATTCCGCCGTCTTAGATTATTGGACCCTCACCGTCACAGCCGGAACCGGAGTGGCATCGGTAACGGGAAGCGGAACCATACTGTCAGGAAAGACAGCAAATATCTCTGCTACCCCAACAACCGGTTTCACTTTCGACAGGTGGGAAGCGAACCCTGCTAAATGGACACCAGTGCCTCTAACAGAAACAGCAACCATCACCATGCCCGCTTATGCGTTGACCTTAACGGCTTATGCAACGGAGGATCCGTACCTTGCGACCATCACCGTTGAAAGGGATGGAGCAACATGGACAACGTCGGGGTTGACAATATCTCTGTTCTACAGCGGCACCACCATCAATCTAACAAACAACGGCGACGGGACATTCACCGCAATGGTGCTTCCGAGAACGTACAATATTTACGTTGGAGGCGTGGACACCGGAAGAACGATAACGATAAACGGTTCGGGCACCAATTCCGCCATACTCGACTATTGGACCCTTACGGTTACTGCGGGAACAGGCGTGGCGTCGGTCACCGGCAGCGGAACGATCCTTTCGGGAATGTCCGCCAGCATCTCGGCGACCCCAACGGCCGGATTCACTTTTGACGAGTGGATCGCAAACCCGGCGACCTGGACACCGGTCCCCACAACAGCAACAGCATCGATAACAATGCCCGCTCATGCTCTGACCCTGACGGCATATGCAACAGAGGACCCCTACTTAGTAACGATCACAGTCGAATGGGACGGCGCAACTTGGACCACGTCAGGCTTCACGATATCTCTGCGTTACAGCGGCACAACTATCAATCTCACAGATAACGCCGACGGGACATTTACCGCAATGGTCCTGCCGAGAACATACAACATATATGTTGACGGGGTCGACACGGGAAGGACCATCTTGGTGAACGGATCGGGCACCAATTCCACCGTACTAGATTATTGGACCCTTACCGTAACAGCGGGAACTGGAATAGCGTCAGTAACAGGCAGCGGCACGATCCTTTCAGGAATGTCAGCAAACATATCGGCAACTCCGGCGGTTGTTCCTGTAGTCTATAACTTTGACAGGTGGGAAGCGAACCCTGCTACTTGGACGCCTGTTCCCACAACGGACACAGCAACAATAACGATGCCTTCATTCGCGTTAACGCTTACGGCATACGGAACTGAGAATGCCTTCCTGGCCACAGTATTGGTGGAGTTGGACGGAGTAGCTTGGACAACTTCTGGGTTGACGATAGCTTTGTTCAGCAGCGGTACCACCATCCCCTTAACCGATAACCTAGACGGAACGTTCACCGAGACCGTTGCTCCGGGCACATACAGTATACTTGTTAACGGCGTTGACAGAGGCGAAACGATAGTGATCTCAAGCACCTCCACGAACTCGGCGATCATTGACTTCTTGACAATGACGGTCTCCGGAAGGGTATCCCTCCTGTCTGATTCGTCTGCGCTGTCAGGTGTCACGATAACATACAACATCGACGGCGGAGCAGATCAAACCGTGACGACGAACGCATCCGGTATCTACACAATAACAGCGATCACTTTGCTTCAATCGGTAACAATAACCAACGTCTCGCTTACCAACTATACTTTGGTCAATGCGGCAACTGTCCTTCCTGCAGGACCGTTCACGGCAGACTCCCTGAACGTGAACTTCCAGATGACAAGGAACACATTCACCGTAACAGGAAGCGTGTTCCTCCAAGGATCGGCTGTAGGAATTGGGGGTGTTGTTATCGTGTACAACGAAGGCGCCGGCGATCTTTCGGTGACCACCGCAGCCAACGGATCCTTCACAATAACAGCGTTCGTTGGAAACAACGTAACTATAACCAATGTTAGCAAGGCCAACTACACCCTCGTTGATCCGATGATCGTGCTGCCTTCGGGGCCATACGCTGCGAACACTTCCGGAATAATATTCGAGATGACTTCGGATATCCCTCCGGTCTTCGAACATTTCATCAGAGCTTCGTCAGACGCGGGATCGACAATATCTCCGTCAGGGGTCATAGTTGTTCAAAGAGGAAGCAGTCAGACGTTCGTGTTCTCTGCCCTTGAAGGATACAAGATAACAGAAGTTCGCATCGACGGATCGATCCTTCTCACACAGGCGGAGATCGATCTTGGGCAGTACACGTTCACCGACATAAGAGCTAACCATACCATACAGGTAAGGAGCACGGCCGGCCCCGGTGATGTCACACTCAGAATTGAGATCGTAGAAGGAATGGGGTACGCTGAATACAGGATCAACAACGGAAGCTTCGTAAGATATACCGCTGAGGTCACGTTCCCGGCAGGTTCTAACATCACTGTAAGGGCGGTAGCCGATAGTGGTTATGAGTTCGACAGGTGGGAGACCCCGAATGTGAACAAATCACAACAGATCTCTTTCACCAACGTCAGAGAATCCCTGGATCTGAAGCTGTTCTTCAAAGAGAGCACACCCGCCGCCGGCGACATCCCGTGGCTTGCGTTAGGGATAGTTGCATTAGTGATCGTTGCAGCAATGTTCCTGATATTCCTGTTATGGATAAGGCCCGGGCTCCACATCGTTACGCAGATAGCAGGCGAGAACATTCACGGTGTTGTTGTGACGTACACGATAAACGGAGGCGGCAAGACCAGCAATGGCACCAAGGTCTCCAACTCCAAGGGCAAGCTCTTCATCGGGGCGAAGAAGGGTCATGTTGTTACCGTAGAAACGGCGTTCAAGGACGGGAAGTCCGCGATCAACACTCCTGCTGTAATTGAAATGGAGAACAGGAGACATTTCCTGGACCTGATCTTCGAGTGATGCAAAACCATTTACATTCCTTTATTATAATATAGGTAGGGAGACCAATGTCAACAAGCATATTCGGCGACAAGTCCGATCCGCCAGGGGAGAAACTCACAGCTGCACTTAAAGAAAGCAAGTTCTATTGGAACGATATAAAAAAATACGTTTCGGATACCTGCGGCAAAGCGAACGCTCATTGGACCTATTACAGCAAGAAGTCCGGATGGATCCTTGTGATGAAGAGCGGCCAAAGAACCATAATTTATCTGATACCGCAGGACGGTACCTTCAAAGCGAATCTCGTCTACGGAAGAAAAGCAGTCGGCGCCGCAATGGAGTCCGACCTTCCTGAACATGTCAAAAAGGCCATCTCTGACGCTGTGCTATACATGGAAGGCAAGTCCTTCATGATAGACGTGAGTTCAAAAGAAGACGCAGCGTTGGTAAAGAAGCTGATCGATATCAAGCACAAGAATTGATTCAGCTTTTCTTCAGATATTCTTTGCCTTTTTCCATGATGTCAATGAATTTTTTGGGATCGTCGGAGAGCGACGCTGCCTTCACTTCTTTGAGAGCCTTCTCAAAAACATCCCACATCTCTTCTGTATTGTCGTTAAGGTACTGTATCTCGTGATAGAGAGGAGCGTTCTCCTCAGAGACCGGGATGCAGGTGTTCAGGCATCTTCTGAACGTAGTCGAGGATATTTTTTCCAGCTCGGCGAAAGGTATGCCGCTTTCTTTCAGTGCAGTGAAGAATACGATGTTGGAGGCGTGAGCAAATGCAAGAACATAAGCCATGAGCTGATCGTGTCTTTCGATGGTCGTGAATAAAATGTTCGAACCTTCGTTATCGAAAAGTTCAGCTGCTTCGTTCACCGCTTCTTTACTTCCGCAGTCGCATATCACGACGTTTCGGTTAAGCATCGATGAAACGGAAGGGCCGAACATATGGTGCACAGAACATACCTTTCTGTGTTTGGCCAGATCTTTGATCTCTTTTACAAAAGGAGATTTGATCGACGATATGTCAAAGATCAACGCATCTTTTTTACTAACGGAATCAACAACTCTCAGCGTATCGGCGATGGCCGACGGCGGCACGGAAACGATTACAACATCCGAATCCCCAGCATCTTCAGGTCTCCCCGTGGAACGGCCGACTATGTTCACTTTCGCGCCCATCCCTTCAAGATATCCGCGCAGCCATTTTCCCATGCCTCCGGTGCCGCCGAATATTGTTACTTTCTTGTCACATCTTTTTTTGATGAGAGTTGATTGTACGTCAACGGAACTTTCGATCAGTATGCGACAGATGGATTCGGAGACATCCAGCGGAAGGGACGTGTTCTCCGCCATGCTCCGATAACGTTCTATCACTTTCTTCTCGACATCTGTGTTCCTTAACGGAAGATTATGGACATTCTTCAGGGCGCCGACCTTTTTGGCGGTGTCGTTGCGGCGGACCATCAGCTCTACGATCTGTTCATCTATCGATTCGATCTCTTTCCTAAGCTGCTCCAGGTCCGTCATTTTTTATCTCCCGTTCAAGGTATGAAGTGATAGTACTTCATTCTCACTTGAGGAGTTTCGCCGCTTCCTTCACTGTCATCCTCTTCAGAACGATCTCTGAAATGGCCTCGGTCATCGCCCGGGGGTTCTTGTGCTGGAAGATGTTCCTTCCGATGGACACGCCTCTTCCTCCTGCTTCAATGGAATCATGCACCATGTTCAGTATATCCATGTCTGAACTCATCTTAGGTCCGCCGGCTATGAGAACAGGAGCAAGCGCCCCTTTGACCACAGTTCTGAACGAATCGATGTCTCCGGTGTAACTCACCTTGATCATATCGGCTCCAAGTTCAGTGGCAGCTCTTGCGCAGTGGGCCACGGATTCGGGGTTGTACGGATCCTTTATGGATGGGCCCCTAGCGTACGCCATGACCAGCAGCGGCATACCCCATTCTGTGCATTTCCTCGATACTTCTCCGAGATCGTATAACATTCTGGGCTCGCTCTCTGCGCCTATATTGACATGAATGGAGACGGCATCGGCGCCCAGTTTGATAGCTTCCTCCACTGTCGATACCAGGACTTTAGAGTCCGATGTCGAACCCATTGTTGTAGAGGCCGACAAATGGAGTATCAGACCAACGTCATGGCCGGCGGTCCTGTGCCCGTATGGGATCAGGCCCTTCTGCATAACGACGGCGGTGGCACCGCCCTCGCTTACCGCGTTCACTGTTTTTTTCATATCGATAAGGCCGTCGATCGGTCCGATCGATATTCCGTGATCCATGGGAACGATCACAGCGTTCCCTGTCTCTCTGTTTATTATCCTTTCCAGACGAATGTTCTTTCCAAACATTTTATCACCGTGCTACGTGCTAACACGCAACATACTATTTTAATCTATTGTCGAAGGACGGTGTTACCGTTCGGACGAAGAGCGCATATTTTTTGTCGTTTTTCAGACAATTTTTATAAAAAAGTAACAATATTGCATGGATGGATAATCCAACCAGTAGTATATTTTTTATCTAAATATTATAATATATTTTTTTGGGTTTAGTTGACTATAGGTCAACGAAAATTAGTGAGGGGGGCTTCAATTGAAAGTGGGTTGCGTCCTAGTGCGAACGAGCATGGGAAATTTCTCAGGCTTTTTCGCAACTGATGGCGTACTTTCGATCTCGTTCCTGCTGACGACTACAGCATGAACGGGATCTTACTTTCTTAGCGATCCCCACTAAGAAAAAAAGACAAAGGCAGGAGGGAAGGCCTTTATGTACAAGAAAAGTAAGAAATTAATGATAATGGCAGTAGTATCGCTAGCAGTGATGCTTGCTGCCGTAGCAGTTTTGGCGACAGCAACAGAATCGGACGCTATTCCTTATGTAGACAAAGATGGGAATACGGCAGACACAACTACACTATTTCCGGCAGTAACACCTATTCCGGTGCCAGCCAGTAATAACGGCGTCAATTATTTGACCGATGTCGGGGCTCACGGCGGTTGGTACTATTTACAGGCAGGCACAACAGGTACAAATAATTTAATCATAAACGGTGATGTCAAAATAATTCTCACGGACGGTAGCATTCTTAATGCAAGCGGAGGAAATCCAGGCGGTCATCCAGGGATTGAAGTATCGGGTGCAAATACTCTAACAATTTACGGAGGGCCGGCAGGCACGGGCACCCTTAATGCTACTACTGGTAATGGCACCAATGCGGCTGGCATTGGCGGCAGCCAAGATAACCCTAACGCAGGTACAATAATCATCTGCGGTGGGAAAATAACGTCGACAGGCAGTAATACAGGCGCAGGCATCGGCGGCGGGAACAACGGCAGTGGCGGCACGATCATTATCTACGGCGGAACCGTTTCTGCTGAAACCGAGGTTTCTGCCACAGGCAATGGTGGTGCAGGAATCGGCGGCGGCGACGGCGGCTCCGCCGGCAACATTACAATCAATGGCGGCACTGTGTCCGCTACGTCCAATAAAGGCGCAGCTATCGGCGGCGGCGACGGCGGCGACGGCGGCACTATCACAATAAACGGGGGTACAATAACCACAAAGAAAACCGACGGCTCCACGGGAGGCACAAATGGAGGCATTGGGGCGGGAAGCGGAGGAACAGGCGGAACGATAGTAATTACCGGCGGGAGCCAAGATGATACATCCTCTCCTCCGGCCACCAATACAACTACTGTTCCGCCGGTCAATTCAGCCGGAGAAAGAATTTATCGCGTTACGGCCACACTTACTGGTGGTGGCCCACAAACGATCATAGACGGCTTCGTTCTTATTGACGGCGTTCCATACGAATTGCATTTCTTTGACGGTATTAAAACAAAAGCAAGCGGATCAAATAGCACGTTCAAATTCTACTTACCTTGCTATCCAGGCAAAGAAGTCGTAGTTGTCATCATGACATCAGTTGGGACATACACGGGAACGGTAAATTCAGCAATGGCAACTCCTCAAATGCAACCTAATGACAACAACACAGTGACATTGGTTAACAATATGTTCACAGTGTACGGGCACGTCTATCTCTATGATCCTCCTAATAATGAACTTCTCAGGAACACTAAGGTGATTTACACCGTAAACGGCGGTGCCGACATGGAGGTTTTCTCAGGGATATACGGAAAAAGCGAAGGAATGTACAGAATAATTGCACCTCTCGGCAGTCAGGTAGTGATAAAAGATGTTGTGAAGGGTAATTCAACAATAGAATTTCCCCCGAGTTCATACGCGCCTCCATCGACCCCATTTACATCGCCCCCATCTACATCTTACATCCACGGAGGGAATTTTTACCTGACGATACTACCAACGGCAACGACAACAACTCTAACCTCAAGCCCCCCCAGTCCGTCAGTTTATGGCCAGGCGGTAACTTTCACAGTAACTGTAACGCCGACCACTCTTCCAGGCGAATACCCTACTGGATGGGTGCATCTTAAGTACAGAAGTGACGACAGCGACGTATGCGCCCCGTACCGTATGACAGCGGCCGCATCCGATAACGGTACTCATGACTTTATTATAAGTAATCTGAGCGTTGGAAGCCATGACGTATATGCATGGTATGGGGGAACTCTTGATTTAATTACTTACAGTGGATCGGATTCGAAGGGAGCGACCCCTCTCATCCATGTGGTCAACCAGGCATCCACAACCACAGCGATCGCATCTGACCATAACTCCTCGCTGTTCGGGCAGCCAGTGACATTCACGGTATTCGTGGCGCCGGTGGCTCCCGGAGCGGGAGCGCCCACCGGGACAGTCGAGCTGTGGGCGGACGGCACATCCCTCGGAACGGTAACGCTGGTAGCGGCTGACAATGGAGTCGCGTACTTCACCAAGCCCGACTTTGCCGCAGGGACATACAACATGACCGCCGGTTACAACGGGGACGTGAACTTCCTGGCCTCCTTCACGGTGGCGGGAACATCTGACCTCAACCAGACGGTGGACCCGGCGTCCACCACGACGGCGATCGCTTCTGCACCCAACGCCTCGCTGTTCGGGCAGCCAGTGACATTCACGGTATTCGTGGCGCCGGTGGCGCCGGCGACTTTCGGAGCGGGAGCGCCCACCGGGACAGTCGAGCTGTGGGCGGACGGCACATCCCTCGGAACGGTAACGCTGGCAGCGGCTGACAACGGAGTCGCGGTCTT
>Ga0209737_10004177_pt1 | contig 10160 bp, 9 predicted proteins | sample TergutCu122P3_FD_187284 | JGI IMG/M metagenome (GOLD analysis project Ga0209737, IMG submission 187284) | Cubitermes ugandensis P3 segment gut microbial communities from Kakamega Forest, Kenya - Cu122 P3 (SPAdes) (version 2) | ecosystem: Host-associated > Arthropoda: Insects > Digestive system >...
ATCGTAGGCGATGTCATGCTCGACCGCTACTGGCATGGCTCAACTTCACGCATTTCGCCCGAGGCGCCCGTGCCGGTCGTCAAGGTGGAAAACGATGAATACCGCGCAGGCGGTGCAGGTAATGTGGCGCTCAATGTGGCTTCGCTGGGCGCGACGGCAAACCTCATCGGGCTGGTCGGGCAGGACAAGGCAGCACAACGCTTGACCGAAAAACTCATCGCGGGAGGCGTGCAATGCTTTCTGGTCGACGTGCCGGAGCATCCGACGATCACCAAGCTGCGAGTCATCAGCCGTCACCAGCAACTCATCCGACTCGATTTTGAAAACGATTTCGCCAAGGTCACTTCGCCAGCCATCGAAGAGCTTTTCGCAATCCAGCTCGATGAGGCCAAAGCCGTCGTGCTCTCCGACTACGGCAAAGGGACGCTTGCCCAGGTGGCGGCGCTGATCGGCGCCGCGCGCGCACAGGGGCTGCCGGTCGTGATCGACCCCAAGGGCATGAACTTCTGGCGTTATCGAAATGCTTCAGTCATTACGCCGAACATGGGCGAGTTCGAGGCCGTCGTCGGCCCATGCCCGGATGAGGCAACCCTTCATGAGCGCGGCGAAAAGCTGCGCGAGCATCTTTCATTGGAAGCGCTGCTCATCACGCGCTCGGAGCGCGGTATGACCTTGCTGCAAAAAGACTGCCCCCCGCTCGATTTTCCCGCCCACACCCGCGACGTGTTCGATGTCACCGGCGCTGGCGATACGGTCGTGGCCACACTCAGCGTTTGTCTGGCCCAGGGTTTCGGTTTGCCTGAGGCCGCCCGGTTTGCCAACGCCGCCGCTGGGGTCGTGGTCAGCAAACTCGGTACGGCGGCCGTCAGTCGCACTGAGCTGGCTGAGGCGTTGGCGCATTGTTCCGATCACAACTGAACACACAGGAGTCTCCTCATGATGATCGTCACCGGCGGAGCCGGTTTCATTGGCAGCAATATCGTACAGGGGTTGAACGCCCGAGGCATCAGCGACATTCTGGTCGTCGACGACCTCTCCGATGGCCGCAAATGTTTGAATCTCTCCGATGCCGACATCCGTGACTATCTCGATAAGGACGATTTCCTCGCCCGCATAGAGAAAGGTGAGACGTTCGGCAAGGTCGAGGCGGTGTTCCATGAAGGCGCTTGTTCCACTACGACCGAGTGGGATGGCCGCCTCATGATGAAGGTGAATTTCGAGTACACCAAGGCGATGCTCTCCTGGTGCGTCGCGCGCAAGACGCCGCTCATCTACGCTTCCTCGGCGGCGGTCTACGGTATGGGGCCCACTTTCCGCGAAGCGCGGGAGTTCGAGTCGCCGCTCAACGTGTACGCTTATTCCAAGTTTTTGTTCGATTGCCATCTGCGCTCGCGGATGCGAGGCATCTTCAGTCAAGTGGCCGGACTGCGCTACTTCAACGTCTACGGCCCACGAGAGCAACATAAAGGCGCTATGGCGAGCGTGGCTTTTCACATAGACACGCAATTGCAAAACAGCGGGCGGTTACGCCTTTATGAAGGTTCGGACGGTTACGGGCCGGGCGAGCAGCGACGCGATTTCGTCCATGTCGATGATGTGGTGGCCGTCAATTTGTGGTTGCTCGACAATCCGCATATTTCCGGCATTTTCAACGTCGGTACGGGCCAGGCGCAAAGTTTCAATGAAGTCGCGCGCGCCGCAATCGATTGGTATCGGCGACAGCGCGAAGACCACAGTTTTGGCGGCATCGACTATATCCCCTTCCCCGATCATCTCAGGGGCCGTTACCAGAGTTTCACCGAAGCCGATCTTTCTGCGCTACGCGCGGCGGGTTTTGCTCACCCCTTCATGAATGTCGCCACGGGCGTGGCGCGCTACTTCGACTGGATGCACCGCGACTGAATGCCTGAACCAAAACGAAAAATTTTAATCATAGGGCCATCGTGGGTTGGCGATATGGTCATGGCGCAGAGCCTTTTCATGAGTCTGAAAACGAATGGCGAGTGTGAAATCGATGTGCTTGCTCCTGCCTGGTCACTGCCGATCCTCTCGAGGATGCCGGAAGTGCGGCGCGGTATCGTGATGCCGCTGGAGCACGGCCAGCTCGGCCTCGCCACACGCTGGCATTTGGGAAAGACGCTGGCTGGCGAAGGCTACGATCAATCCATCGTATTGCCCGGCTCGCTCAAATCGTCGCTCATCCCGTTTTTCGCCCGTATTCCGCAGCGCACCGGCTTTCGCGGGGAGATGCGCTACAAACTCATCAACGACATGCGTCCGCTCGATCGGTCCCTGCTGCCGATGACGGTGCAGCGGTTCGTGGCCCTCGGCCAGACGCGCGGGAGTGCGCTCACTTCCCTCTCTGTGCCTATGCCCCGACTCCATGCTGATTCCGCCAATCAGGCGGCGCTACGGGAACGCTTCAAACTCGACCCTGCCCGTCCGCCCATCGTCTTCATGCCCGGCGCAGAATACGGCCCATCCAAGCAATGGCCGCCCACGCATTACGCCAAACTGGCTCATCTGCTCACGGCGCGCGGCTTTCAGGTCTGGGTGCTGGGTTCAAAAAATGACCAGGCGGCCGCACGCCCGATTGCCAACGGCAACCCCACTGTGATGGATTTCACCGGCCAGACCAGTCTCGGCGACGCGGTCGATCTCATTGCGCTGGCCCGCGCCGCCGTCTGTAACGATTCCGGTCTGATGCACGTTGCCGCTGCGCTCGATGTGCCGCTCGTTGCCCTCTTTGGCTCTTCCAGCCCGGAACACACGCCCCCGCTCGCTCGCCGGGCCGTCATCGAAACGCTCCGGCTATCGTGCGCCCCCTGTTTCGAGCGGCAATGCCCACATGGACACACCCGCTGCCTGACGGGCATCGCGCCCGAAAAAGCGCTCGCAGCGCTGGAACCCTTCATCGATGTAACCTTGCCCTCCTCTCTGTCCTGATATGCATATACTGTTGGTCAAAACCTCTTCGCTCGGCGATGTCATCCACACCCTGCCTGCCGTCACCGACGCGATGCGAGCGCTTCCCAACACCCGTTTCGAATGGGTCGTGGAAGAAGACTTCGCCGAGATTCCCGCCTGGCATCCGGCGGTGGAACGGGTGATTCCGGTGGCGATGCGGCGCTGGCGGAAACATCCGTTCGCCCACACTACGCGCGAACAATGGAAAGCCTTCCGCACTACGCTCGAAGCAACACCTTATGATTTTGTGCTCGATGCGCAAGGGTTGATAAAAAGCGCCTGGCTCGCCACCAAGGCAAATGCGCCCGTGCATGGGCTGAGTTTCCGCTCGGCGCGCGAACCGTTGGCAAGTCTCGCCTATGCCCACCATCATGTCGTCCCCAAGGGACGGCATGCCGTGCGCCGCGTGCGCGAGCTTTTCGCGGCCGCGTTCGGTTACGCCCTGCCGGAAGAGGCCAAAGGGGAAGACGACGGCGCAAGCCGCGCCGATGCTGCCGCCTACGGACTGGATCTCGCTCGTATTCTGACTGGCGAAGCAGACGCGGCGAATGCGGCAACGGCAGACGGTACTCCCCGGCTGGTTCTTCTGCACGGAACGACCTGGCCCACCAAGCACTGGCCGGAAAATCACTGGCGCGAGCTCGCCCGCCTCGCCACCGGAGCCGGTTGGAACGTCCGGTTGCCCTGGGGGTCCGAAGCAGAACGGATGCGCGCCCAACGTATCGCAGAAAATCTTACCGGCGCGCACGTTCTGCCCCATCTGTCGCTTGCGGGACTGGCCGCTGAGCTGGCCGCCGCCACCGCCTGTGTGGCGGTCGACTCCGGTCCCGGCCATCTCGCCGCTGCCCTGGATGTTCCCATGCTCTCGCTCTTCGGCCCGACGAACCCCGGTTTGACCGGCGCGTGGGGCCACCGCCAACGCCGCCTTGCCACGGATTTTCCTTGCGCGCCCTGCTTGCGAAAAACCTGCCCGCTCCGCGCTTCCAGTTCCGGCGCGTCTGCGAAATCGCTCGCCGTCGATGCGCCTTGCTTCGCGCGTCTGGCGCCGGCAAGGGTGTGGGAAATACTGAGCGCGATGCGACAGGTTTGAAAACTAAAAACGCGCTAATGCAACTCGCCTTCTGCCTCTTCAAATATTTCCCTTACGGCGGACTGCAACGGGATTTTCTGCGCATCGCGCTTGCCTGCCAGAAACGCGGTCACAGCATTCGCGTGTATACGCTCGAATGGCAAGGCGAAATACCGTCGGGGTTTGATGTGCAGTTCGTCCCCGTGCGAGCCTGGCGAAACCACAACCGTTGCAGCAAATTCGGCGCATGGGTCAAAGCCGATCTCGCCCGTCGGCCTGTCGACCGTGTCATCGGTTTCAACAAGATGCCCGGCCTGGACGTGTACTTCGCCGCCGACCCCTGCTTCGAGGAAAAAATCCGCGCGCTGCGCCATCCGTTTTACCGTCTGGGGGGGCGTTATCGTTGCTTCGCGGCCTTGGAGCGCGCGGTATTCGCGCCGGAGAGCCACACGGAAATCCTGATGATTTCCCGCGCGCAACAGCCCTTCTTCGAGCGCCATTACGGCACATCGCCGGAACGCTTTCATTTTTTGCCGCCCGGAATTTCGATCGATTGCCGTGCGCCGGCCGATGCCCCTGCCATCCGCGCAGCGTTTCGCGCCGAATTCGGCTTAAACAACGATGAGCTTCTCCTGCTGCTCATCGGGTCCGGTTTCAAGACCAAGGGACTCGACCGTTGCCTGAAGGCGCTGGCAGCCTTGCCCGAAGCGTTACGCAAGCGTACGCGACTTTTCGTCATCGGCAAGGACAATCCGCGTCCCTTCCAGCGTCAGGCCCGCTCGCTCGGTCTGACCGAGCAAACCGTTTTCCTGGGAGGGCGCGATGACGTTCCGCGCTTCCTGCTCGGCGCCGATCTGCTCATCCATCCCGCCTACAGCGAAACCGCCGGAATCGTGCTGCTCGAAGCGCTCGTGGCCGGTTTGCCGGTGCTGGTGACAGAGGTCTGCGGTTACGCGCACTATATCTTTGAGGCCAACGCCGGGCGCTTGATCGCTTCGCCCTTCACGCAACAGGCGCTCGACGCCACCCTCGCAGAAATGCTGGCCGATCCCGAAGCGCGGGCGCGCTACTCGAGCAACGCGCTTGCCTTCTCCGAACAGGCCGACCTGTACAGCCTGCATGAGAAAGCCGTCGATTTCATTTTGAATACACAGCTCCCCACGGAAAGAAAATGAGTCAGCTCGTCCTGCGCCCTCCTTTCAGCCAGTTGTGGGCCGGACGTGACCCTTTCGCCGAAGTCGACGCGCTGCAAGGACAGGTGTTGCGCGAGTTGGAAGGACGGCGCACCCTGCGCACCGAGGTTGACGGGCGCGGCTATTTCGTCAAGATTCACCGGGGAGTCGGCTGGCGCGAAATCTTCAAAAACCTCATCTGCCTGCGCCTGCCCGTGCTCGGCGCACGCAATGAGTGGCAGGCCATCGAACACCTCGAACGAATCGGCGTAGACACTATGCGCAGGGTCGCGTTCGGTGAGCGCGGCAAGAATCCAGCGCACAAGCATTCTTTCATCATCACGGAAGAACTTGCGCCCACCATCAGCCTGGAAGATTACTGCGGCCCTTGGCCCTGCACGCCGCCCAGCGTTGCGCTCAAGCGCGCCCTCATCGTCCGTGTAGCGGAAATCGCCCGGGCGATGCATGAAAGCGGGATGAATCACCGGGACTTCTACCTGTGTCATTTTCTGCTTCACACCGATCCGCCGCCCACGCCCGAAGCGATCCGGCTCTCGATCATCGACCTGCACCGCGCCCAGATCCACACCCAGACGCCCGCATCCCGCTGGCGGCGTAAGGATCTGGCCGGGTTGCATTTTTCGTCGCTCGACATCGGTCTGACCCGTCGTGATCTGTTGCGTTTTCTTCGCGTGTATTTCGATGCACCGCTATGCGATACCCTGAAAAATCAAGCAAAACTCCTCGCCTGGCTCCAGCGCAAAGCGGTTCGTCTGGCCGAGCGTTACCGGCGCAAATATCCCTCCCACTCCGTTCGGGGCACGACGTCATGAATCTCGACGCTCGCCTGCGAGAGACCCTGCGGCCCTCTGCCCTGTTCGAAGTTCGCCAGAATTTCCGGCGTTTCATCTCCGTGGCGCGGGAGGACGCAAGCTGGCTCGCGCCCTTGCTCGATGACCCGGATGCGGTCATGACCACGGGCGAGATGCTCAAGGAAGACGATGGAGATACCGTCGTTCGTGTCGAGGTTGCCGGGCGCTCGCTCGTCGTCAAGCGTTACAACATCAAAAGCGCAACGCATGCGCTCTCCCGCGCCTTTCGACCAAGCCGGGCCTGGCGGTCATGGCGTGAAGCTCACCGCCTGCTGCTGCTCGGCATCAGTACGCCCTACCCCCGCGCCATGATCGAAGAACGCCTCGGCCCCCTTCGCCGTCGCGCCTGGATCATTACCGATTACTGCCCGGGGCCGACACTGATCGAGCGGCTCGCGCCCCATGTCGAGGCCGCTGAGCCGCCCCTTGCCGAAGGCGCGGCGCTGTTGCGCCTCATGGAAACGCTTCACGCCTGCCGCATCAAACATGGCGACTGCAAGGCCAACAATCTGCTCTGGAACGAAGCAATGGGCGGCATCGTCGTCATCGATCTCGACGCCACGACCCAACACACCCTCTCCTTTGCCGCCGCACGCGCCTGGCGGCGCGACCGTAAACGGCTCCTCGCCAACTGGCCGAAAGGAAGCGGACTTCATCGCTGGCTGGACGCACGGCTGCCGAGCGCATAGACGCTCCGGCGAGGGCTCACTTGCCTGCCCCCCGCAAAAACCGCGTATAAACCGTATAGTCTGTACATTGCAATCCGTAAAATCCGTATATCATCGAGTTTTCTCTTTTTGAACAATCGGAGAGGTCTCATATGCGCCAACATATTCTTATAGCGGCTTTTGCCACGCTTTCCCTGTCCGGTGTTGCCGTCGCGCACGAAGCCGGTCAAGTCATCCTGCGTGGGGGCGTCACCCATATCGCTCCAAAAGTAGACAGTTCGAGGATCAGCGTAGACGGCGTAAAACAGCCCGGCAGCAGTGCGGACATCAATAGCAGCACGCAAGTCAGTATGGCCACGACCTACATGATCACCTCCTACTTCGGCGTCGAAGCGATGGTCATCAGCCCGTCTGTCCACAAAATCAGAGTGAAAGGACTCTCGTCCGAGGTCGACGGCAAACTCGGCGAGGTCACGCTTTTCACGCCGATGATCAATGCCCAGCTCTACCTCCTCAATCCGAAATCCAAATTCCGGCCCTACGCGGGTCTCGGCGTAAACCACGCCATGTTCTACGACGAAAGACTCACTCGCTACCAGAGAAGGCAAAACGGTTTCAGAAAACTCGAACTGAGTGATTCCGTCGGTCTGACGGGGCACGTCGGCGCGGACATTGCACTGACCAAACGCCTGCTTCTGAACGCTTCTGTCCGCAAGCTCTATATGTCCACCACGGCCAAGGCCAAGTGGAACGGCGACAAGGTAAAAGTCAAAATGGATATCGACCCGTGGGTGTACACCGTTGGCGTCGGTTATAGATTCTGAAGCCTCGGTTGCATTCTCGTTCGGGTCGCCCCGCCGCGCATGATGAGTGGCGGGGTTTGACGCAGAGTCAGGCGATGGACGCGAAAGCGCGGTCGATTTCCATGCGCAACGCTGCGTAATCCTGCACCACGGGAAATTGCGGAAATTCGCGCGCCACGTTTTCCGGCGGGCAGAAAAGAATACCGCTGTGTGCTGCGCCCAGCATCGCAGTATCGTTATAAGAATCCCCTGCGGCAACGACAGTGAGATTGAGTTCACGGAAACGCTTCACCGCCTCGCGTTTCTGGTCGGCCATACGCAAGCGGTAGTTCACGATCACGCCTTGGGCATCGACCTCCAGCCCGTGACAAAAAAGCGTAGGCCAAGCGAGTTGTCGCATCAGCGGATGGGCGAATTCGTAAAACGTATCGGAAAGAATCACCACCTGATACGCCTCTCGCAGCGCATCGAGAAACGCGCGCGCGCCAGGCAATGGCCCCATATCCGCGATGACTTTCTGGATATCCGGCAAGCCAAGGCGATGCTTGGCTAGAACGTCCAGCCGATACTTCATCAACACATCATAATCAGGTTCATCGCGCGTCGTGCGGCGCAACGCCGGAATGCCCGTACGTTCGGCGAATTCGATCCAGATTTCGGGAACCAATACCCCTTCGAGGTCGAGACAAACGATGCGCACGGCAGAACTCCTGGATCGGATAAAGACAAGAGCGCGATTCTAGCAGCGTAACGACTCGCGCAAACGCTTCGTGCCGTGGCTTTAGCGCCGGTCATGCGGACAAATATGTGTCTGCACACATTCTGCACACGAACGTGACACCCGTTGCAGCCAATGATGCCCGTGACAACTACCCTTCCGGCTGAACATTTTCTGTGCCTCATGATCAAGCTCATTCCCGTCTCCAAACTTCGCGTCGGCATGTATGTGCACGATCTCAACCGCGACTGGATCGAGCACAACTTCCTACGCAACCGGTTTCTCATCAAAAATGAAAAAACGTTGCAACAAATCCTTGCGCTAGGCGAAGGTGAAATCAGCATCGACACCTCACGCGGAGCGGATGTCGAAGAGATTCAGGACCTGCCCTCCCCGATCAAGCCTCTCATGACCCCCAGGCAAGAGCCTGTCGTGGTGCGTCCGGCCAGACTGGGCGAAGAGCGTCGGCACGCGAAAAAGCTGCATGCAGAGGCCAATCGCATCGTGCACAGCATGATGAATGATGTCCGCATGGGCAGGCAGATCGCCATCGAGCACGTCGAAAATGTCGTTGGGCGCATCGTCGACTCCATCTTTCGTCAGCAGAATGCCCTTCTGCCCCTGGCGCAATTGAAAGATCACGATAACTACACGTTTCAGCACTCGGTTTCGGTATGCGCGCTCATGACCTCATTTGCCCGTGCGCTGGCGCTATCACACGAAATCATCCGGGAAATCGCCATTGGCGCCCTGCTCCACGACGTAGGCAAAGCCACGATCCCCGATGCCATCCTGAACAAGACGAACAAGCTCACCGATGCCGAATTCGAGCAGATGAAAACGCACGTCGTGCAGAGCAAGATCATTCTCGAGGCCACGCCGGGCATCAGCCCCATTGCGGTCTCCGTCGCCGCCCAGCACCACGAACGTTTCGACGGCAGCGGCTACCCGAACAAGCTCAAGGGTGAGGCCATCGACCGCTACGGTCAGATGAGCGCCATCGTCGACGTTTATGACGCTATCACATCGAACCGTTGCTACCATGAAGGCATGCCGCCTACCGAGGCGTTACGCAGGATGCTTGAATGGAGCAAGATTCACTTCAACCCGGAACTGGTTCAGATCTTCATCCGTTCAATCGGCATCTACCCCACTGGCTCGCTGGTGCGGCTGGAGAGTGGACGGCTTGCCATTGTCGAAGAACAGCATCTGGACAAGCTCACGGAACCCACGGTCAAGACCATCTTCCACACACGCGGCTACTACCTGAAACCCGAGCTCATCGACCTGCGCTACTCACAGGATCGCATTACGGGTTACGAGGATTTTGGATACTGGCAGATCGATCCGATGCAGTGGATGATGCCGTGATGCAGAGTAGGGGCACGGCATGCCGTGCCCCTACGGCGGAACAATTCGGCAAACCATGTGGTAAGGGCGAATAATTATTCGCCCCTACATCCGCTCATTGACCGCCATGAGGGCATGGTATATGACTTTTGCTTATCGCAGCGCCATTGCGGTCTGACCATTATCACCCCCTGGAAGGACACATAAAGCCAGCCCACTGAATCGCGCAAGGCTGCATTCGATCCAAATTCACCGAAAAACAATCGTCTTGTTACCGTAGACCAGCACGCGGTCTTCGAGGTGGTAGCGCAGGCCACGCGCGAGGACGGTTTTTTCGATGTCTTTGCCGTAACGCACCATGTCATCGACGGTATCCGTGTGGTCGATACGGATTACATCCTGCTCGATGATCGGTCCCTGGTCGAGATCGGCGGTCACGTAATGGCAGGTCGCGCCGATGAGTTTCACGCCCTTGGCCCAGGCTTGATGGTAGGGCCGCGCGCCCACGAAACTGGGCAGAAAACTGTGATGGATGTTGATG
>Ga0209737_10004178_pt1 | contig 10159 bp, 1 predicted proteins | sample TergutCu122P3_FD_187284 | JGI IMG/M metagenome (GOLD analysis project Ga0209737, IMG submission 187284) | Cubitermes ugandensis P3 segment gut microbial communities from Kakamega Forest, Kenya - Cu122 P3 (SPAdes) (version 2) | ecosystem: Host-associated > Arthropoda: Insects > Digestive system >...
TACCAATATCACGATTTACCAAGATAAAAATACTTGGGATGGACAGTGAGCAGCAGGAACTCTACGACATCGTCACCCGATGGGTTAACCGTAAATAATCTTGGGTGTCCCAATGCGGAAGTCAAGAGGTTTGCTTTCTCCGAAAGTTGCGTGTAAAGTTCAGACAATCTATACTTTGTCATTTTTGTTTGTCCTGTCTCATTTAAAAAAGGTCGCCCCGAAGAGCGACCTTTCAATTAGAATTATGTTTATGAAAAAATTAGTAGCGGGTTACCACTATTGGTTTGGTAATGACGTTATCGTCGTTGGTGTGTACTTTGAGGATGTATGTTCCGGGTTCGTAGGCTGATACGTCAACTTTGAATGTGGTTTCGACATCGGTGGTTTTGATGGTTTCTATCATCTGTCCGATGGCGTTGTAAACGTCAACTTGTGTAACGACTTTGCCTTCGATGGTTATCTGAGTGCTTGCCGGATTCGGATAGATGGCGAGTCCCATGGTTGCCTCGCTGATGCCGGTAGGTACTGTTATGGTATTGCAGGCTGTGCCGCCGCCGGGACAGGTCGGATGAACCGGTACGATGCAGTATTTATAGACTACGTCGTATTCTATCTCGGTGTCGGTGTAGGTCTTTGTGGTGATGCCGGTGGCTATCTGTTTGCCGTTTCTCAGGATGTTGAACGTGGCACCGGTGCCTGTGTATGTCCATGTTACGACTACTTCTTTTTTATCCTGATTGCCTTCTACTACTACGTTGGTTACGTCTTCGGGGATGCAGGGTTCGATGTAGGCTTCGACGCAAATCGGCGGCACTTGACAGGTTTCGTAAACAGGTATCACGCAGTAGAGATAGATAACGCCGGCTACAAATGGACCTCCGTCGGTGAAGGTGAACGCATCGACGGTGCCTAACAGGTTGAAGTCTCTATAGACGTTGAATGTTTCGGCATCGCTGTGTGTCCATGTTACGGTTATCTTTTCGAGCGTTTGTTCTGTTACTTTCAAGTTGGTTACGCCTTCGCACGATTCGATGACGATTTCGTTGGATTCGGCACAGGCGGATTCGGTACAACTCTTGTTGTAGTTGGCTACGACGCAGTAGGTATGTGGCCCTTGTGGTACGTCGTTGTCTATAAAGAACGTTTGGGGTGTCGTTCCTATCAGGTCGCCGTCGCGATAGACGGTGTAGTTGACGAAATGTATTGCTGTTACGCTGGTCCATTCTACGCGTACTTTGTCGGGTGCGATGATGGTGGCGGTTACGTTGGTGGGCGGGTCGCATTGTTCGTAGATGTCTATCACGAAGCATGTTGCGACCGATTCGGTACATTCGGGTTTGGCGTACAGGGCGGTGAAGCAGTAGTTGTGTAATCCTACGGAGACGTGGTCGGTGTAGGTGTTGATGGGTTTATTGAGGCACGGGGCTATGATGATGCCGTCGCGCGTTATCTTCATGCCGACGTAGCCGGGCAACAGGCTGTCGTTGGGGATATCCCACGTGAAGGTGATGACGCCTTCGGAGGGTTGTACCCAGAATGGGTTCATCACCGGTTCGCAGATGCCGCACGCGGGCAGTGATGCGCATATCGGTGCGGATTCGCCTTCGGGCTTGCATGCTACTTTTATACACCATTCGTGCGGGAAGAGGGAGTTGAGGGTCTGGTCTAAGTATTCGTTTTCGGGCCATTCGCTTTCTATCAGTTCGCCGTCGCGGTAGATGTTGTAGGCAACGCCGCCGCAGTCGTTTGCGTAGGTAAGGAATACTCCGCTCAATGAACCGGCGCCGCCTGTCGGACAGTAATATATCTCTGTGCCGTCGGGTGAATATATCTTGAACGATACTTCGCTATCATAACTGCCCGATGACCAACTGAATTTGGCTTCGCCGCTCGGCAATGATACAGTGGCTGTGCCGCTGCTGCCGCTTGCCAAGGTAACGCTGCCAAAACTGGCACCGTCAACGGTGATGTTTATCTTACCGCCATTCCATCCGTCACCGTAACTGTCCCACATATCTACGGTTAATTCGCAGAAATTGCCAAATAATCCACAGTCTGATGCGCTTGCTCCGTCGCCTTCGGAGGTAACTGCATACGCAGAATAACAATGTGTACCGCCAGGCGCGGGTATCGTATTGTCGGTATAGGTCATATTTTGACCAGGAGTTACAGAGGTGAACTCCTGTATTACTGTGGCGCCTCTTTTTAATACTATTTTATTAATAGTGGTTAATGGATTGCCGCCAATGGTCTGTGTCGGATTCTTCCACGCAAGTTTTGCTTTTAAGGAGGTGCCAACAGGTGTTACGGTAAACGGATTCGGCGCTGCTGCCAAGTTCGGATTGCCCGTCGCTATAAAGGCTTCTATGTTCCAATTGATGTTAAAATATCCTCCGGTTATGTTATAGAAACTATCCCAACCGCTTCCATCATGGAATATGTCGCCTTTGTTAACTACCCTCGGACCATCGTCGCAGCCCATCGGATATACATTGCTTGCTGTCTGGTACACTTGATACGTTACCCACAGTTCTTGTGAAGCATTTATAGCGTATGGAGTGGTTAATATCACTTCATTACTGCCATCCGTTAAGGTCATCGGCTGGGTGTGTACTATACTGCCCGGATTAGTTGGCGATGTGCCCCCTTGATATATGTTTAAGGTAAAGGTGGATTGTGGCCCGCCGCTATAAACATATATTTTTACCTTGGTAAGTAAATCTCCGTTTACTACGCTCATGGTGGCTAAGTCTGATGGTAAAAATCTCGCACCGGCGCTAAAGGTAACTGGTGGAGATGTGCCGCCTATGCCGTTTCCGTTATTCGGTTGACACCATTTAATCCAGTCATTCGGCGCGTCTGTAGGATCTTCGCCGCCTGTGGTAGGTCCGTTGGAGGATGCCATTGACCACATAGTTGGTCCGGCGCTTGTATTCTTGCTCATCACTTCAATGGTCTCGCTAACAACAGGTTCTACTTTTGACAATACTTTGCCTTCGCCTGTCGGCGGATCCCATATTAAATGGGCATCACATTCTACGCCCGTATAATAGGCTATCAGGTTGTACGGATGTTCGCAGTCACCGTAGCAGCCTGGTAACGCTACGCAGGATGGCTCAGATTCGCCTTGCGGGCAAAGAACTGTAACACACCATTCGTGAGCGTTCCAGATGACAAAACCGGTGTCGTCGTAGTAGGGATAGGGCCAATACTCTTGAATGAGTTCGCCGTCGCGGTAAATGTTGTAAACATAGCTGCCGCCGCCTTCGCAAAGTATGGGCTCAGTTAAACTGCCAATGGTGTGAGGATAGAACTGCGGTAAGTTCAATACTTCTACTCCATCTACATTAATAACTACCGTAGCCCAATTATCGGTATAGTTATGGTGCCACAAGTAGAAAGTGGCATCTCCAAGAAGGATTCCTGAGAAAGTTCCGGCTGAATAGCCGCCGGGAGTACCATTGCCGCCTTGTAAGATGACGGTGCCGGTAGCATCGTCGGTGAGCGTCCAACTGAAACCGTCGCCGTAATTGGAATTTACAATAACTTCTACTTGGCACACGTCGCCGAAAATGCCGCAGTCTGAGGCTTTTATTCCGTTACCTGCCGCTGTAACGACATATACCGAATAACAGTGCTGACCTACTGAGGGAACGTTATTATCTATCCACGACATATTGCCGCCAACGGTAATACCGGAAGTGATGGTATGGACTGTTGCACCGTTTCTTTGGATAACTACTGAGGTAATACTTCCTGCCGGCAACGGGTCGCCGCCAACGGTTTGTGTCGGATTTGTCCATGCTAGATTAGCCTTTAATTGTGTGCCAAGAGGTGTTACGGTAAACGGATTCGGGGCTTTGGCTACTGTCGGATCATTTGTGGTGGGTATAGCAAATCCTACACCTTCAAAAGGCAGATAGCCAAGCATGGTGAGTTGGTTGTTTGACGGATTGAACCTGTATAACGGAAAATTACCTGTGTCACCATCGCTGGCTGCCCAATATATCATGTCTTCTTCACGATCAATGGACATATCCTGTACAAACCAAGGCCAGAATGGAACACTTGCCAATTGTGTGGTTGCGCCTGTTACAGGGTTAATCTCAACGATACTGGCAATGTAAGAATATACATCACATTTCAATCCAATGAATCGTCCGGTGTTGGTGATACAAAAAACATATATAAAGGCATCTGCGGTGAAAGCAGTCTGTGTAACCCCTGTATTCAAATTTATCTTATAGAAAATACTCGGGTCATAGCCATAGTCGTCCAGTCCGCCACATGCGTATGCCACTCCCTCACCATCGTGATATGCCATACCTAAAATGGGACGTGCAGCAGTATGCGAAGCAGTAACTGTGTGACTTCCGTTGGAAGTATTTATTTTGTAAATACTATTATTGACAACGTTCAAAGTAAACCATTCTCCATCGACCCAATCGCCTCCTGTTGGCAAACCGGGCAATGAGCCTCCTATGGTGGTAGATCCATTAGGATTGTTCAATGGTAAGTTCTTAGCCGTATTGCTTCCTGGATAGCAATCAATAATATGAGCGACCGTATTGGGTCCTCTTCCCGGTATAGAGAAAGTATTAATCGGTGATTCACTGTGGCTTCCGACATTCGGATTTCTTAAGGCAGTACTCATCTTTGTTCTTTCGCCGCCTTCTCTTCTGCTGATCGAACTTCCTGCGGGCATCGGCATTGGTGTAGGAGTTATCGTTTTAGGTTTCGGTGATTTTTTTGAAACCGCATCCCATGTTAAGTGTGCATAAGAACAATCGGGTGGATCGGAATATTGTACTTGCAGATTTTCTACCGGCAAGCACGGTTTGCAGCCGTATAAGGTGATTTCTATCGGGTCGGATTCGCTGCCGTCTTCGCAGATGGTTCTAACCGACCATGTGTGGGTGTCTGCGATGTTGAAGTTGGTGGCATCGTCTGTCCAATATGTCTGTGTTATTGCTGATGCTATCGGCGCTGTCTGGTCGCTACGATAGACGTTGTATTCTATGTTCGGACATACAACGAATCTGACATTGTTACGTTGAGCGCTTACTTTGGAATTGGATGCTGTTGTCGGATTGTTAAGATTTATCGGACCGCCATCCTGATAGAAGCATACGCCTTTATTTCCTGTGGTAGAATGGGTTAAGAAGGTACTGCCCGAAAACCAACTGTGTCCTTTATTTACTACTGCCAATACAAGGTTGTCGCCCGTATAGGTGAACTCATCGTCTAAGTACAAGGTGAACCATGTTGAACTGTTGTCGAAAGTAACAGTCTGGTCAAATACTTTTGTCAATGATGTTATGGGTATAAAGGTACCGACAGTAGCGAATGTGGATTGGGTTACACAGCCTAAATATATCTCCATCGGGAAAGTCTTGGCTGTTGCAAAGATGTAATTGAACGAAACAGCGGTGATTTTCTTGCCCGGATCGATGCCTAATACGGATTGGTCGAATATCTGTTGGGTGAAGGCATAGTTGTAGAAGGTATAGAGCGGATAATCGTATTGCTGTGTTGTGCCGGTACCTACTATTACTGCTTCGCAGCCGCCCGTCATGATTTCGGGTACGGTTACGGCAGCAGCGCAGTTGGTTATCGGAATGCAGTCGCCCGGATATACCGCTTTTACACAATAGGTATAATTGCCCGGAGGCGTTACATTGGTATCGGTATAGGATGTACCGGTGGTGGTGGTTACGACTACGCCGTTGCGCATTACCTGATAGTTGGTCGGAGCAGGTGTTGCGGCTGTCCACGTTACATTTACATTGTTGGTGCCGCTCGGTACTACTGCCTGTACGTTGGTGGCAGCGCCCGGACACGGATCGCCCATATCAGCAACGATGATGAAAGATTCTACCTGCCCTGCGTTAACGAATGTTCCAAGATTTGTTGTTGTGCCGTTCGTTTTATTAATTCTTAACAGCGATCCGGACAGAGTAATATGGTACAATTCATTGGTTTCACGGTCAACATACAGGTCTTGTATAGAGTTGCCGTTGGAGTATGAAGAAATTGAGGTAAACGCTCCGGTATTCAGATTTACCGTACCAAAGTTTGTTGGAGTTATTGCATAGCAAACTCCATTGTTATCAATGGCTATATAGGTGAAGCCTTGTGAAATGGGTCCTACATTAATGAAATTACCGTTTGTAAGATTTACTTTGCCAAATGGTGTGCTGGAAGAAGTTCCCCATTGTGTAACATATACCTCGCCTGTAGTTGGATGCGCTGCCATGCTGATACCATCGGTGGTTGGGTTACCGTTAATTAAAGTAAATGCACCCGTAGTAGTGTTGAGTGTGCCAAATGTATTAGCACCGGTACCATCGTTATAAGTGATAATATAAACTATATCGTTTACTCTTTCCATTGCTTGATAGGAGAGATATGACGGAAGTGTAGATATTTGTTGATGGGTACCGCCTGGCTGTCCAAGTGTTGTTTTAAATACGCCGGTAAACATATCAGAATATATTAACGGCGAGTTATTCCCTCTAAATTCTTCGTTAGGAACAAATTCCATCGGTTTGGAAATTGACATTTCAGAACGGGGCGCTCTTCTTGGATAATCAATATTAGCGCTTGCCGCAAGCATCGCTTCTTTCTCTGCATTTCTTATCGGGTCGTTGATGACTTCGGGCGCAGGTACGTTCTTAGTAACGCTGCCGCTGCCGCCTCTGCCTTTGCCTGTCGGCGGATCCCAACTCAATTCTACGTCGCACATCAGGGTATAGTAGCCTTCCAAGTTGGTGGGGGGAGCGCACGCTGCGCAATGTCCTTCTATCTCAATGCCAATTGATTCGCCGCCGCCTTCGCAGGCAACTTTTACTGTCCATTTGTGGGAGCCGGTTGCGCCGAGGTCGGTAAAGGTGGGTATATCAACTGTGGCATAGATATTTGCAAAATCGTCGTCACGGTAGATATTGTAGGTGAAATTATCTCCGGTACTTTCACAAGGTACGGATTCCGTCAAACTTCCAATTGTGTGAGGATAGAACTGCGGTAAATATATTACTTGTACTCCATCCACAACAATTGATACCGTAGCCCAATTATCACTGTAACTATGGTGCCACAAATAAAATGTGGCATCGCCGAGGAGGAGACCTGTAAATACTCCTGCTGAATAGCCCCACATAGTACCATCGCCTCCGGATAATATAAGCGTACCTGTTGCATCGTCGGTTAGTGTCCAACTAAAACCATCTCCGTAATTGGAGGTTACTGTAATTACTACTTCGCATACGTCGCCGACAACAGCGCACTCACTACAAGACGATAATCCGTCGCCTGCCGAAGTAACGGCACGTACAGTATAACAATACTTACCCGGAGAAGTCATCGTAGCATCTAACCAGGTCATTGTAGCACCGGGAGTAATGCCACTGGATATTGTATGTACCGGCGTTCCATTTCTGTTAATAACAATTTGGTTAATAGTTCCTATCGGAGAGCCGCCAACGGTTTGAGACGGATTTGTCCATGAAATGTTTGCGGCTAATGATGTTCCAAGAGGAGTTGCGGAAACGGAAGTCGGAGCCTTTGCTTTGTTCGCATTAGCAGCGGTGGGTATAGCAAATCCTACACCTTCAAAAGGCAGATAGCCAATCTGGACAAGTTGGTTGCACGATGGATCGAAACTGAAATATGGAAAATCACCCGTCCATCCATCGCCGGCAGCCCAATAAATCATGTCGTCTTCGCGGTCATAAGCCATGTCTTGGACGTACCATGCCCATATTGGAGCATCCGCTAAAGTCGTGAATGCCCCTGTCGTAGGATTAATTTCTACAATTTTAGTCTCCATTGACCAATAGTCGGATGTCATTCCGATGAATCTGCCGGTATTAGTGATAACAAAACAGTATATAAAATCAGAAGTAAACAGATATTGGGTCGCTCCTGTTGTCAAATTTACTTTATAGAAAAGGCTTGGATCATCGCTGTATCCTGAGTTGTTTGAAGTATATGCTTCTCCATTGTAATAAGCCAATCCGAAGGTGGCATCTAATGGCATATTATGGGTTGCAGCAACGGTATGACTCCCGGTGGAGGGATTAATCTTATAAATGTTGCCGTTGCTAACATCAATGGAAAACCATTCTCCATTTATCCACTCTCCACCTGTTGGCAGTCCGGGTAATGAACCTCCAATAGTAGTACTTCCGTTCGGATTACTCAATGGTAAGTTCTTAGCCGTATTGTTTCCCGGATAGCAATCAATGATATAAGCGACCGTATTGGGTCCTCTTCCAGAAATATTGAAAGTATTCAATCCTCTTTCGCCTTGACTTCCTGTAGCCGGATTTCTTAATGCTGCGCTCATCAATACTCTTTCGCCTTTTTCTCCACCTTCGCCTCTAATCTGACCTCTTTTGGGCATCAGCATCGTTGTCGGTGTCGTTATTGCTGAGAAATTGGCTTTACCTCTGCCTTTTGCAGGCGGAGTCCATGTCAATACGGCATCGCAGTTATAGTCGTTGATGTAGGTCAGCGCTAAGTTGGAGGGTTTAGTGCAGGCGCCGGTTTCTTCGCACTTTTCAAATTTGATGTTGGGGCGATTGGTAAACAATCCTGTTGCTGTTGGAGGTGCAGTCGGGTCTATGGGACCTGCCGGTGTAGAGTCTTTTCTGTAATGTATCGTCCTGTTACCGGTAGTAGGGCTCATGCGGAATGTGTTATTGTTGCTGGTATCATAGCCGTCATTGTTATTAAGCACCGCAACTACGATATTACCGCCTAAATATTCAAATGGCACGTCAAGTTCTATTTCAAACCATGAGTTAGCATTGTTAAATGTTACGCTACCGGTGAATACTTGTGTCATTTGTGCAACAGGTATCCAGTCGGCAGTGGAAGCAAAAACATCTTTGGTAGTATGTCCTATGTAAATGGTAAGCGGATTTTTTGTTGTTGGCGCAGTCCAAATATATTGGAAAGATATTTTACCTATTGTACCCGGATCTCCGAGTTCGCTTTCGGTATATATCTGTTGAACGTAGGAATATCTGTAAAAAGTGTTGACAGGCATTTCGTATGTTCCTGTTGTTGCGGTTCCAACGATTACGTCGTCGCAGGAAATTCCAGCAGGAAAACATTTGTCCGTTATTGATACAGCAGGGGCTTCGCCAAAGGAACAAACTGTTTTAACACTCCAAGTGTATGTTGTAAATGGAGTAAGCGGGGTGGGATCGGTAAAGGTCGTTGTGGTAAGACCGGTTGCAATTTCAACATTGTTGCGGAGAACTTTGTAAGTGAGGTTTTCGCCGAATGCAGGTGCATTCCATGTTAATACAGCGCTGCAATTGTTGATATTAACTGCCAAGTCGGTAACGGAGTGGCATATAGAGGCAGGGTCAACGCAAACATAAAATTTAATATTGGGCCGGTTGCTGCCGCGAGTACCGGCTAATACATTATCATCAGGGGGATTGGTATCTACTCTTCTATTCCATTGACAGTCTGTTTTTGTGGTATAACGACTTTGCGCAGAACAACCACCGTCGCTCGTACAACCTTGTCCCTCAATTAAAACCATTAAATTGTCGGATCCGTTATAAGCAAATGGAGTTATGTCGAAAGTGTTCCAACTATTGGCGGTAAAACCTGTCGTATTGTCATAGACTAAAGTAGCCTGTGCTTTTATTGTATTCCAAACATATTGAGCATTTAAAGTAGAAGCGGTTGTGTGCATCAAATAAATCTTCATGGGTCTTTGATTTGTACCATTATTTACTGTGGTAACATCAAAAGAAAGTTTGGTAATACTACCTTGTGGACCTAATTCGCTTGCTTCATACAACTGTATTTCTCTTTGCCAACCATACCAGCCCGGTAATACTCCAAATTGAGTAGATGTTCCTGTACCTACAATGACATCTTCGCAAACCACGCTGCCCGAAGGTTGGAAGTTTGCTATATAATGTCCTGTAGCCGTTGCATTAAAGGTATATGTAGCGGTTGTAGAAACCGGTGTGCCGTCTTTTGTCCAGTTCACAAAAGTGAATCCGGGATTGGCATTGGCTTGTAAGGTAACGGAAGTTCCTGTGGGTACTGTTTGTGTGGGAGGTGTTGCTGTTCCTGCGCCGGCAGGATTGACGCCGTTGGTAATGGTAACATCGGATGCAGCGTTTTGTAG
>Ga0209737_10004179_pt1 | contig 10158 bp, 11 predicted proteins | sample TergutCu122P3_FD_187284 | JGI IMG/M metagenome (GOLD analysis project Ga0209737, IMG submission 187284) | Cubitermes ugandensis P3 segment gut microbial communities from Kakamega Forest, Kenya - Cu122 P3 (SPAdes) (version 2) | ecosystem: Host-associated > Arthropoda: Insects > Digestive system...
AAACGCGGGTCGCCAAAAGCCAGACGGCTGCCCGCGGCAAACAGGCGCACGAGCTCTCCGTTCAATTCATGTAGTGCCGCTATAGCCAATTGTGCCACACCCCTCCCTAATAAACCAACCTCAAAATTTTTTCCTCCGTCACCAGCGCGACCGGCTGGGCAAACAATTCGCCTGATTTCAGGTCGTTGTCGAAAACCGCCAGCAGCGCAAATTCCTTCGCCCCGCCGGGCAGTGCGTAACCGTCGAGCAAAAAAGCGAAGCTGACGCAAAAATACCCGCTCTTTTTCAGGGCGATCCCGACATCTGAAGCGTCATATGCGATATATTCCCCTTCCCCCGTTTTTGCGAGCTTTTCGCATTTCAAAAGGACGGCGGGGTGGGGGAACAGCAACAGGTTTTTGAGCTGGTTCTTCACGGATTTGATGACCTCCGAAAAATCGCGCCTGGCGAAAGCGACAGACAAGCGGCAGGCCTCGGGGGTGACCGCCTCAAACAGCGCCTCGTCCCACCTCACCCTGGGGTTTTGCGAAAGGCTCGGGTATATATACAGCCTCGGCACCAGAAGAACCGAAAAAACCGAGTCTTCCTCTTTTAAGTGCTTTGCGGCCTTGAAGGGCCGGTAATTCCGGGTTTTATACACCACGCCGCAGTTGAGGCCGATATAGAAACCTTCATCGACATACTGTTTTTTTTCCTCCTCCAGCCTCACATGGAAACAGAGCTGCAGCAGCTTCGCATCCGTTTGAAACATGAGCTCCTCCAACTTCCAGGCATACCCCAAAAGTTCCTCCATTTCGCTCTGCGTGTCGGGTCTGTCGGGGGCGGAGCGTTTGTTTTTGAGATACTCGCGGCCTTTTTCGACCAAGACAAAAATACGGCACAATTTTTCGGCGGCGGCCCTATGGTCGGCCAGCGAGCCGAGCAAATCGTTGATTTCGTTTTGGACCCCCGGGATAAAATAGCTGTCGAGCTGCCTGACAATGCCCAAATAGGTTTTGGCGTCCACCGAGCCGAACCCGGAAGAAGCGATGCCGAAGAGCACCTTCTCCGCCTCCTCCAGGCCGGCGAGCTGCGCCTCTATCTTTTTTGTGGCGGCCTTAACCCAGGCGGGCGATTTCTCTTTCTCTTTGGCGGGACTTTCGGAAGCCGGCTTCGCGCGCTTTCCTCTGTTTTCCCTTTTGGCCAAAATATCGTCGGGTATCTCCGCTGCGGCAAAAGGCCGCCCTTCCATATACGCCCAGAGCAAACCGACGACGTGCTTGCACGGGATCTGCCTGCTGGGGCAGGTGCAGCGGAACGCCGGGGAGGCTTCGTCCACGAAATCCGCCGAGCAAAAATACGGGTGGCTGCCGCTCCCGAGGCATTCGCCGCTGAGGAAGGTTTTGTCTTTGTCGGCGGCCAGGTTCGTGAATTTTTTTTTCTTGACCAGCTCCGCCCCGTTATTGACGGCCGCCTCGTTTAGGCTCACGGACGAAATAAACTCCCTTGTTATTTCCACCATAATATTTTAAATCACACCTCCAAAACAACCGTGAAGGGCCCGTCGTTTGTCAGCGTGACGTGCATATGCCCGCCAAAAACCCCATGCTCCGCCCTTTTGAATTGCCCCCGGCTGCACTCGACAAAATAATCGTACAATTCCTCAGCGAGCTCAGGAGCGGCCGCCTCCGTGAAGCTCGGCCTGTTGCCCTTTTTGCAGTCCGCATACAGGGTAAACTGCGAGACGATCAACACCTCCCCGCATATATCCCCTATCGACAGATTGGTCTTGCCGTTTTCGTCGGCGAAAATGCGCAGGTTTTTTATCTTCTCGACCATTTTTTCGACTTGCGGGCGCGTATCGCCTGCGCCGACCCCGAGCAGCACCAGATAACCCTTTCCGATGCTGCCGACGACCTCCCCCCCGACCTCGACCGAGGCCTCGCTGACCCTCTGCAAAACCACTTTCAATTTTACATCACCCCAAAATTTCGCTTTCGATGTCATCGGGCAATTCGTCGGGCAGAACCCTTCTGCCCAGATCCCAGTACCCGGTATAGCTGCGGCCGCTCAGCCAATGATAAGTGCCGACCCCGTGGAGGGTGTTGTGGTTGAAGTCCCCTTCGTAGTAGTCCCCGTTTGCCCAGGTGTATCTGCCTCTCCCTTTATACAGGTCCCCTTCGTAGTCGCCCTCGTAAACGTCGCCGTTGGCCCACATGAACTTGCCTTTGCCCTCTTTTATGTCGTTGACATATTCGCCCTCATAGACGGAGCCGTCGGCGAACACATAGGTGCCGAAACCGTTTTTCATGTTGTCCGCAAATGTGCCGTAATAGGAGGAACCGTCGTCGCCCCAGATAAAATAGCCCTCGCCGTCTTTTTTGCCGTTTGATATATAGCCGATGTAGATGTCGCCGTTGGCGGAATATATTTCGGCTTTGCCGGTTTTTTCGTCTTTTTCAAAACCGCCGTAGTATATGTCCCCGCTCTCCGTGTAATAGTACAGACCTTCGCCGTTTTTTTGGAAATCGTCGTTTATCTCCCCTATATACAGCTCGCCGCTGCGGTTCCCCTTGTCGTAGTGCACCCTGTATATGTTGCGCGCCGCATACAGGTTCAAAACGCTCCCGTCGGTAAACGAAAACGAGGCGAAGTCTATATCCTCCTTGTTCAAAAACCCCAGGATGTCGCCCCTGTATTTTTTTGCCTCGTTGTCGGACTGGACCAAAACGGCCTCTTTGTAAAAGGACCCCTGGTCCCCCGCATCCAAAACCCATTTCGCGGAGGCCGTATAGACATACCCCCCGGTAAATTTGATGCCTTCGAGCTCGTAGCCGTTGATGACCTCATCGACGGTCTCGCTCCGCAGGGTCATGCCCGCGCCGGAACGGTTGAATATGAAATTGTTGAGCGGGTAGTTGTTCAGATCGTTTTCCGACAGGAACGAATTGAGCGTTTCCAGGACATCGGAGCCCACCGCCGACAAAAATGTGTGTTCGTCGGGCAGGCGCGAAACCGCGTGCTCGCCCTTCGCCTCGATTATGTAATACTTCTGCAGCGCGACGGAGGCGGCGCCGTATTCGGACCAGATCCTGCCGCTGAGTATATTGTCGTTTTTGTCGCTGTAGCCGAAAAACTTGATGCCGGATTCCGATTTTATATAACGGTAGCCGCTCTGGTATATGAAAAAGACGACCGCGATCACGCAGAGAACCGCCGCGATGAATATACCGAAAATGACAATGCCCGTCCTGCGATACCTTTTCCTCATAATCGCCCTCTACTCGCCGAACAGGTCGGAGATCTGGCCCGTAAAATAGGGCATGACCATCAACACTATGGCGAAAAAGATAAACAAAATAAGGATCACCGAGGCCACCAGCAAGACATCGACGTCCTTGCCGCCGTACAGCCTGCCCGCCCTGTACAGTTTGTCCTCGGGGATATAATAGTGCCCCGGCCTGCCCTCGTCGTCCAATTCAAAGACGAATTTCCGCAGCGTGCCCCTCGACCTGAGCGCGTATGAAAACCAAAAATTTTTTCTGAGGTTGAGCTGCTCGAAGCTCTTGGCGAAGGCGGGGTGTACCGCCTCGGCTTTTATGAGCGCCTTCACAAACTTGCCGATGACGAGCTTGTTGTATGCCACAGCGAAAACGGCGAGCAGCACCCCGATGAAAAAGCCGCGGAGCACCACATCCACCGTGATGAGTTTGTCGATCATTGCCATACCCACCTTTCATAAAATCATAAAATCACAAAAATGTTTCACGTGAAACATTTGCCGTTTCTACACCTTGCCGATTGTTTCGCGTCCTCCCATGTAGGGCCGGAGCGCTTTGGGGATGTTGACCGTCGCGTCGGGGTTTTGGTGGTTTTCGAGGAGCGGTATCAAAATGCGCGGGGAAGCTATCCCGGTGTTGTTGAGGGTGAAGACATAGCGCATCTTGTCCTCCGCGTCCCTGTAGCGGATATTGGATCTTCTGGCCTGGAAATCCCCGAGCGTGGAACAGGAGTGGGTCTCGCAGTAGGCGTTGCGGCTGGGCATCCAGGTTTCCACCTCGTGTTTTCTCGTCTGCCCTATGCCGATCTCGCCCGTGCAGGCGAGGCAGACCCGGTAGGGCAGTTCCAGCGCCTGCAAAATGCTTTCGGTGTTGCCCAGTATCTCGTAGTGCAGCGCCTCGGCTTTCCCGTCGTCGGCCTCGCAGAACACCACCTGCTCCACTTTCTGGAATTGATGCACCCTATACAGGCCGCGGGTGTCTTTCCCGTATGTGCCCGCCTCGCGGCGGTAGCAGCTCGAAACGCCGGCGTACCTCAGCGGCAGCTCGGAGAGGTTCAGCACATCGTCCTGGTGGTAGCTCACAAGCGGGACTTCGGAGGTGCCGACCAGAAACAGCTCGTCCTCCGGCAGCTTGTATGCCTGGTCGTAGCCGATCGGGAAATAGCCGGTGCCGCGCATGGCCCTCTCCTTCACGAGCTGCGGGACCGAAAAAGGGGTGAAGCCGCGCGAGGCCAAAAAATCCACCACAAACCTGCAAACCGCCAGCTCCAGCAAGACGGCATCGTTTTTCAGAAAATACGACCGGCTGCCCGATATCTTCGCCCCCCTCTGCATATCGACCATGTCGTGCCTCTCGCAGAGCGATATGTGGTCCAAAAAGGGGAAACCGAAATCCCTGACCTGGCCCACGCGGCGCAGCTCCACGTTGTCCTCCTCGCCCTTCCCGAGCGGGACCTCCGGGGACGGGACGGAGGGGACGCGCAGCATCAATTCGTCGAATTCATTCCGGAGCACCTGCTCCAGTTTTTCGGCTTCGGCCAGCTCGTTTTTTATGTCCCGGACCCGGGCGGCCAGTTTTTCCTTTTCCTCGCTGCCACAGTTCGGGATGCTTTTCGAGATGCTGTTTCGCTCGGTGCGCAAGGCCTCGTTTTTGGCGATGTACCCCCTGAGCGCCTCGTCCAACTCGAGCAGCCTGTCCACATCGACGGGCATCAGCTTGTCCGCCGAGGCTTTTTTTACGGTATCGGGGTTTTCCCTGATAAAACTAATATTCAACATGATAATGGCTCCTTTTGATTTGCGTCAAAACACATCGTTTTCGCCGCATAGGATTTTGATTATGGATTCGAGTTCGTCGCTGTTTTTGTACTCTATCTCGAGCTTTCCGCTCTGCCCGTTTTTGTTCGGGCTGGCGTTTATCGAAACTTTTTTCCCGACGATGTCGGAGATTTTGCTCTGGAGGCTTTTCAGATAGGATTCCTCCATCTTTTTGGGGGTATCGGCCTCCTTTTGCGCCGTGCCCTCCGAATCCTCCGCCGGGGGGGCGCTTTTCATGTTTTTTACGATTTTTTCGGTCTCGCGCACCGAGAGGGAGTTCTTTATTATCTTCTGGGCCAGGTCCAATTGGTCCCCGGGGTCGTCTAGGGACAGGAGCGCGCGGGCGTGCCCGGACGATAGCTCCCCTTCCTCTATGTATTTCACCACCTCGTCGGGGAGGGACAGCAGCCTCAGCGCGTTCGCGATCACCGAGCGGCTTTTCGCCACCTGCCTCGATATCTCCTCCTGGGTGAGGTTGTAGCATTCCGAGAGGTATTTGTAGCCCAAGGCCTCCTCTATGGGGTTCAGATCCTCCCTTTGGAGGTTTTCGACCATCGTCATCTCCGCCGCCGCCAGCTCATCGACGTTCCGTATGACCACGGGCACCTCGTCGAGCCCGATCATCTTCGCCGCCCTCCAGCGGCGTTCCCCGGCTATTATCTGGTAATAGCCGTTGGGGAGACTCCGGACCACGATGGGCTGTATGATCCCGTGTTTGGAAATCGAGTCCGCGAGCTCGGCGAGCGATTCCCGGTTGAAATCCTTCCGCGGCTGATTTTTTTTTGGCTCTATGTGGGTTATGCGCAAAACGTTTATATCGTTTCTGTTCACGGGCGCATCGGAAACATTGTCGGCGAAGAGAGAACCCAATCCGCTCCCCAAGCCCGTTTTTCTCGCTGCCATTTTGATCTCCTTCCTGTTATATTTTGACACACACCTTGTCTATTTCTTTCGCGAGTTCCATATAGCAATCGTTGGCCTTCGAGGCCCTGTCGTAGTAATAGATCGGCATCCCGTGGGAGGGCGCCTCGCCCAGCCTGATCGTCCTGGGCACGAGGGTTTTCAGTATTTCGTTCGGGAAAAACTTTTTGAGCTGGTCCAATATCTGGACGGACAGGTTCAGCCTCCCGTCGTACATGGTGATCAGTATCCCGCCGATCACGATCTTGGGGTTGAACGATTTCCTTATCTGTCTTAGGGTGTTGGTGAGCCGGGACAGACCCTCCAAGGCGAAATATTCGCACTGCATCGGCACGATCACGTAGTCGCTCCCGCACAGGGCGTTCAGCGTGAGAAGCCCCAGAGAGGGCGGGCAGTCTATTATTATATAGTCGTAGTCCTCTTCGGCGGGGGTGACCGTGTTTTTGAACCTGAAATACCTTTCGCTCATATCGTCTTCCACGAACTCGATCTCCGCCCCCGCCAAATTTATGTCGGAGGGCAAAATCCAAAGGTTCTCATAATTCGTTTTCAGTATGGCTTCTTTCAGGGCGCACCGGCTTATGATGACGTCGTAAACCGAAACCGAGACATTTTTTTTGTTTATGCCCACGCCGCTCGTGGCGTTGGCCTGGGGGTCCAGGTCGCAGAGCAAAACTTTTTTGCCGAGCACACCCAGCGAAGATGCGACATTTATCGCGGAGGTGGTTTTGCCGACGCCGCCTTTTTGGTTTGCAAACGCGATGATCATACACTCAAACCTCTCTCATACATTCGTAAAGATATTGCTATCCATTATACCACCATTAAAAAGAAAAATCAATAATATTGTTTTAATCAGGTGTAAACAAAATGTTTCACGTGAAACATTTTGCTCTTCGCAGCGGCTCAGAGCGGGTGTTTTGTTATTTCGCGGTATGGCCTGGGGTAGCGGGGCGGCGTGGGGTATAATTTTCGGATTATGACGAGGCTTCTTTTGTGGGTTTCCTCCAGCTCGAATTCTATGACCTCGGCTATATCCAAGCCCAGGGTTTTTAGGGCGCTCTGGGCGCCTGCTATCTCGTCCCCCGCGTTTTTGCTTTTGTAGGCCACGATGTGGCCCCCCGGCCTGACAAACGGGGCGGCGAGCTCGCACAGCACCGCGAGCTTTGCCACGGCCCGGGAAACCGCCAGGTCGTAGCCCTCCCTCAGACCCGGGTGCCTCCCGTAGTCCTCGGCCCGGCCGCAATAGAAGGCGAAATCCCGGCCGCCTATTTTCCCGGCCGCGTTTTTCACGAAGTTTATTTTTTTGCCTGTGCTGTCAAGGCACGTGATCCGCAGCTCTTTTCGCATTATGTAGAGGGGCAGGGCGGGGAAGCCCGCCCCGGTGCCGATGTCTATCAGCTTCGCCCCCTTTGGGATCTCAAAATATTTGAGGAGCAATATGGAGTCGATATGGTGCTTGGTTATCATCTCGTCGGGGTCGGTTATCGCGGTCAGATTGTATTTCCCGTTTTCGGAGATCAGATAGGCGGTGAAGGCGTAAAAATCGTCTATTATGCCCTCGCTGCAGTGCAGCCCGTATTTATTGAAATAGTGCGCGATTTTTTCCCTGAAAAAATTATACTCGACCACGACTCTCCCCACCCACCGCGTTTATTATCGCATAGAACCTTTTTTTGCTCTCGGCAATGGCGCACTGTCTGATACAAAAATTGTTTTCCGACAGATAGGTTTTCAAAAACCCGATTTTCCTGCTGGGCTGGAATACGAAGTTTATACCCCCCAGCTCGAAACTGTATCTGGCGTTTTCGAGTATGCGCGAAATGCTCTCCCCGCCCATCCCCGCGATCACGATATCGCTCAGCTCGGAAAAATCGTACCCGCCCTCAAAACAGGACATACCGTCCGAGACCACCGGGATTATGGCATCTTCCGGGATGCCGTGTCTTTCTATGTTTTTTTTGGCCCGCTCCACGCAGCGCTCGCTGACATCTATCGCATAGGCCTTTTTTGCTTTTCCGCTCTGGACCAGCCATATGGGCAAATATGCGTGGTCGCTGCCTATATCCGCCACCACCCCGCCGCGGACCATATCGGATATTTTCTTCAGCCGGTTGTCTATACCCATCATCCTTTCATCAGTGACCCTCCGGGTTCGTCAGCGCGATCAGCAGCTTCTTGGTGTCGTCTTTTGCCGCCCTGTTGCGGGATTTCGCGCCGCATTTCTCGCACCTGAAAGTTATCGTGTAGCCCGCCTTCAAATCCGCGCTGGGCTCGGAGGATACGGGCTTCATTACGCCCCCGCATGGATTTTTTCTGTCCCCCGGGTTCACATCCACATGCAGGGAATGCAGGCAATGGGGGCAGTGGTTCCTCGAAGTGTATATAAGGGGCGCGGTTTCCCTCCCGCAGTTCGCGCAGACAAAGCCGCCGTCATTTTTTGAAAACCTTTTCGTTTCCGCCATAAACTATATTATACCCCCCATATGTGAAATATTTATTAATTTGCTAATACTTTTTACATTGATTTTTTTTATTTTTTGTGGTACAATGAAATAAGAACAATTACAAAACAATTTAAGGAGAAAATGAAATGGCGGTCAACACAGTCACAAAGGATATGCTCATCGGGGACATACTCGAGGTGGATATCGAAATAGCCCAGTTTTTGTTTGAGATCGGGATGCATTGCGTGGGGTGCCCCGCGGCGAGGGGGGAATCCCTCGAGGAGGCCTGCCTGGTGCACGACACGGACGCGGACGAGCTTGTGGACAGGATAAACGCATATCTGTCCGAAAAAGAATAACAGGCCCGGAGGGAAACTCGATGGGGGCAAGTTTTTGCCCCTGTTGGGTTTGCCTTTTTTGCTTTTTTGGAAGGGGGTTTTTTTGTGGTCTTTTCGAGTCTGGAGTTCCTTTTCCTGTACCTGCCCGCCGTCATCGCGGTATATCATATAGCCCCGCCGAAGTTCAAAAATTTCGCGCTTTTTTTGGCGTCGCTGGTATTTTTGGGGCGGGGCGGGCCGCTCTGCCCGATCGTCGCGCTCGCCGCCCTGGCGCTCAGTTACGCCCTCGGTTTTTTGGTTGCGGGCCCAAACCCAAAAGGGAAAAAAGTGCTGGTGGCCGCCGCTGTCCTGATAAACCTCGCCCCTCCGGTGTATTTCCAGTATGCCAATGCCTCGGGCATGGCGACGGCGGTGATGGCGTTTTGCGGCCTCCGGCTTCTGTCATATATTTTCGATGTGTATGCGGCCAAATCGGCACCGCAGAGAAACCTCGTGTCCCTGGGGCTGTACGCCGCCATGTTCCCCCAAATCCCGGCGGGGCCGGTGTGCAAATACCGCGCCATGGAGGAAAAGCTGTCCCGGAGGGCTGTGACGCTTTCGATGTTCGCCCGGGGGAGCCAGACTTTTATCTGCGGCCTGTGCAAGAAACTGCTTTTCGCGGACACGGCGGCGGCGATCTTCAGGTATATAAAGGCGCTGCCCGGGGGGGATATAACGGTCGTCGGCGCCTGGTTTGGGCTGTTCGCCTTTTTTTTGTATATATACTTCGAGCTCTCCGGGTACTGTGATATGGCTGTGGGGCTCGGGAGGATGTTCGGCTTTGAGTTCCCCGAAAGTTTCGACTACCCCTATATGTCAAAATCCGTCTCGGAATTTTGCCGGAGATTCCACATGACCCTGTCTGGGTGGTCTAAGGAATATCTATCCGACAAATGTGACAAATTTGACAAAAAGGCGCTCGCCGTATGCCTGGGTGCCGGGCTTTGGCTCGGCGCGAACGCGAAATGGAACTATATAATATTCGCCCTGTATCTCGGGGCGGTACTTGCCCTCGAAAAGATATTTGCCAAAAAAACCCCGAAATTGCCGGCCTTTGTCGGCCATATATACACCTGGGCGGTCTTGCTTTTCGCATGGCTCATATTCGCCTTCGAGGATATGCAGAAGGGCTGGTCCTATCTCGGCAGGCTGTTCGGGCTTTCGGCGAAGGGGTTTATCGACGCGGGGGCGGTCTATGATGTCATGCGCTATCTCCCGTTTTTGGCGCTGGCGCTGGTGGGCTGCACGCCCTTGCCAAAAAAGCTGTTTCACAGGTTTTCGGGTGTCCCGGTCTTCAAGGCGGCGGCGCTCGTGGTATCCGCGGCGCTGTTTTTGG
>Ga0209737_10004180_pt1 | contig 10156 bp, 7 predicted proteins | sample TergutCu122P3_FD_187284 | JGI IMG/M metagenome (GOLD analysis project Ga0209737, IMG submission 187284) | Cubitermes ugandensis P3 segment gut microbial communities from Kakamega Forest, Kenya - Cu122 P3 (SPAdes) (version 2) | ecosystem: Host-associated > Arthropoda: Insects > Digestive system >...
AGTCGTCTTGATAGGTTAAGGGTTTAGTGTGAAATGAAAATTGAGATAGAAATTTCAAGAAAACGTAGTTGGTGATTTTGATAAGAAAAGAAACTGGTATTAGTGTAAAAGAAACACGGATATGAAATAAGGATATTTTTTATTAGAAAGTGTGACATATGTTTGTGTATGTCTTATTTAACAACACTGTCATCTGCTCAGATGATACAGTACAAAGTGATAGGATTATTAGTGCGATATGAATCATAAGGCTGGAGAACAAATTTGTCATTGATTAATTTAAGATAATGGAAAGTATTTGTCTGGAGGATTTGAGAGAAAACATGATACACTTGACAGCGGAGCCAGTCTCTATGAAGTGACTCACTTCACTACAGTACTCAGTCCTCTGTTCAATAGAAGTGTAATCATTTATTGGAGTCTTGGAGATTTTCTGTGGCTTTGAAAACTGTCATTTGAAGACAACATAAAACACTGCATGTTTGCAAACTGTGTTCAAAATTCTTGGATATTTGCTGTGAATCGTTACATTTCTTTTGACATGTGTTATCTACTGTTCGTACATCTTACATAAATTTAGCAGCACTAGAAGGAGGAGAGAATATGTGGAACAATACAGATATATGATTCAGTTACTGAGGTAATGTATTTGTATGTTGGTTTTAAAGTATGTTGTATATTTCTTTCCTAAATAAATAAAAGAAATAGGACCCTAGTAATTACAGGTTACAAGAACGTACTATTATTTAAGGAAACAGTAACACATCTATAGTGGGTATGCGAATTGAAAAGATACCTGTGTTACATTTGCAGAGCATCATTCGAAGTCATCTTGGGTCGCCTACAATGGAGTGGAACAGGTGGTGTTGTTCAAGTTACATCAGAAGTTTTTATACACCCTAATTACATCGCCTCAACTCTAGCAAATGACGTTGCACTCCTCCGCCTTCCAACTCCTGTCACATTTACTGGTGAGTAACTTTCACCAGTTTCCCTTATGTTGTTTTGTGTGTACTGCAGCCACATGTGATCGATGTTCAACATTATGGATTCTGCACATGTTAGGAGTAGACACCCTTACAACAGATTCTGTTACCCACAATGATAAAGTGATCATAACAAAGGGGGTCAGCAGACGGGGCCCACTATCAACCATGTGGGGGAATACTTTTCATAAATTATAAGTGAAAAAGTCCATCTGTGAGCAGAAAATTCAGCACAATTCTGTATCATCTAAATTAAAACCTTTCGTGTGATGCTGACCACCTTCCCTCTGTTGCTGTTCTATGTACTTGAAGCATAAGGTGCATACTGTTTTGCTGGAAAATATTTTTCAACAGCAGCAGGGGTGCACAGATCATTGGTGGCACGTCGCCTATATTTTGTGCAGCAGTGCCTTGATATTGGTAGTTCCTCAGTGTGGAACTTCCTTCATGTCACGTAACGCCTATGGAATTATAAGGTGCCTTCTAGATTATGGAAAATTTGTGCATCCTTGAATCACATTTTTCAAATTTTCTCTGTGTCATGTCACTTGCATTCTGTCCAAGTTAATTTTTAATATCTTAACCTACTGAATGGTTCAAGATTCTTGTTGTCACAAACATATATATATATGTATATATTAGTAAATTTACCGTATTCTCTATATGTTTCATTTAGTAGTAAATACTGTCATTTCAATGTTTTGAAAAATTATGATGGATTTATTTTTCTTTTGTTTTAACCCTTATCCTGCTAACGTGTAGAATATGGTGAGCTCCTAATAATGCCAGCAGATAGCAGATGGGATTTAACTCGGCGTTTAAAGGGTTAACTTCAAGCTTCCTCCTGTTCGCACTGCGTGTTTCATCTGCAGCTAAACTATGCTGTTAGTTATGGTCTAGAATTTATAACCCTTAATGAATAATTTTAAATGAAATAAATGTGTCAGGTAAGTGTACAGTTGTGTGCAAGTGTTTGGTTACAGTAAATTTCAGTAATTAATATATTAGAATGGAAAATACAAAAGTAGGATGAGCTGACTTCCATATACAGTTAACAAAAGCCAAGAGAGAGTAAAGAAAGTGGCTACAAGCTGCAAGAATTTCTTGAGTTTTTTGCTTAATGTTATATTATGATGATACAAATAAGCGATAAGTAAGATAATTCCTGTCATACGTTTTGCATTAAGACGTGTGTCGTTATTGTTTCAGATACCATCAGGCCTGTAGGACTGCCACCAGAAAATTTTAATACATACGAGGGTATAACTGCCATTGTCCTTGCGTATTGCTATACAACACCGGGTAAGTGTGATGACCCATTCAATTTGTACAGCGCAGATAAAAAATTGTTAATATGCAGTCAGTTCCACATGGATCTAATTCAAATTACACAGAAGTAGGTAATTTGAAATTCAAAAGTGACGCATTTTTAGTGCAATTCTTGTATGAGCCTTTTGCTATCATTGCATGGTAAAGGCTGTGTTAGAGCAGGTAAAATATTCTGTTGTCACAAGCACAAAAAAACCGTGGGGAGTCTTGGACATAAAATTTAAAATTTGCAAGATCTGAGGTACTTACATCAGTGTTGCTGATTAATCAATTGGTCTGAAATATTTACTGTGATGACTGTTATTAGTTACTAACATTTCAAAGAATCATAATGCTATCAACTGCAGGATCAAACAGTTCAAGGCTTCTGGATCCTGTAAGTGCTTGAAGTCATAAGAAAATTGTTTGTGGTTATAAGGATATCTAGAAGGCCTTGTCCACTGATACGAGCCACGTGTGCGCAGTAAAATCCCAAAAGCATTGCTGCCTTGCTACCATAACAATATCGAAACTCAAGCAGATCAGCAAGCTGCATGCTAACAATGGCACCAAGACTGTCCACATTTGAGTTAAGAAAAATATAAAACATCCACATGTTCAAACTAAAAAAGGATGTCTAGGCCAGAAACCTTGGCATAAACTGCAACCCATGCGAACGTGTTATAGCGTACATTAGGACAGACAAGACAAACAATAGCAACCACATGCAAGAAACACATGAGCCAGCTTGTTGTTGCATAGTCATTTATCATGGTTACAAGATAGAACTTCAACAGTACATGCAGAATAGGTAAAACAATAAGATGCATGAATTGCACTGTGAAGAAAACTACGTAGATCCATTTACATCCAAGCAACTTCAGTAGGGATGAAGGCTTCAAACTTCGTTGAGCCTTGGCAGCCCATGAAACTTGTTCAGTAAGAAAAAAAGGTTGGGCACTGCAATCATCTGACTCAAGGCAATGACCCCGTCAGTATGTACCAATCTGTATGCTCTGGCTTTAAATATAATTTTGGCAGTCTTGGTAGTGAGTCATATCAGAATGCTTGAGAGACAGTCTGTTGGTCTACACACCATCTGATGTGGCTGCCAGCCAAACGGGATCTTATTGGGTATGCAATATTTGAAAACTCTTTGTGCCACTTTCACAAGGGAATGAAAGTGGGAAGATTATGAATCATTTATTTAAATTATGTACTTTATGTAGAAATTCTTATACTAATGACAGAAAATTTGCTAAAAGTGGCATGTTGTGACACAGCCTTATATTTCAGTGAATGGAATTACTATATTCCTTTCAGCACATTAACAAATGAAGTGTTTGTAGTGGTATCATATAATTCATATTACTCATGGCTTACAATTTTTTGGTTAATATTGCCACCTGAATTTTGAATGATTGTTCGAAAATTGTAACAGTAAGTGTTAAGTGAAATCGTTATGACCCTTCATGATTACACCAGTCATTTTTAATATTCTGCAGTCACTAACTCTGTCTGTCTTGTATTCAAGTATTTTGTGCAGCAGTTCGATGCAGTTTCAATGTAATTATATGATTGAAGTTGGTGGTTTTTAATTTTAACTGCTGAGAAAAAGAGTTAAATTTGTGATTAATTTTTAGAAACAGACGTTTGATTTCAATAGAATGATTCTGTGACCAAGTGAAATGGCAGCTACTAAGGCTGTCTGGAAATAGAGAACTACATAAGCCTGTGTAAATCTGTTACATTTACTGGTAGTTACAAAGAGTAAAAATTTAACAGTTAACACCTGACACTCTGGCGTTAAAAACAGCACTAAAGTTTAGAAACAAAAGTTACAATATCCCTATATAAATTGTGTTAAACAGATTGCCTCTATCAGAAAATGCTTACTTATTGCATGCAAAATAATACTGAAAAATTTAAACATTAGATTGAAACAGTTGAAATGTAGATGCCTGTGTGAATGAGCACTTTGTATCAGCAGTGTTCATATTGTTATGAGAAATTTTGTGACTGGCACACTAAATTAAACAAATTCTCTTTACAGGTGGTCCTCTCCGTCCATCTCTGAATTATTGCACTGTTCATGTCATAAGCAAAGCGGCGTGTGCTGCTCACTATAGCCCCGAAATCATCATATCTTCTACTATCTGTACTACTTGTGCAATATGCAGTGGCTCTTGCTTTGTAAGTTATGTCCAGTGTTTAATGTAAAGAAGTATTAATTTTGCAACTTTCAACATTTAATTCATCAAGCATACATAAAGCAAATGTTGCTGTGAGGTTTTGAAAATAACTGCCTTTATCATTAGAAACCAGTTTGTGTGTGGGGTTATATATATTTATGTGTTATGTATGCACTGCACATGTACACATAAATACATCATGGATCCCTGTCTTCGTCAGGAAGAGACCAATATGATAACTGCTGGTTGACACATCATATTGGGCCATTATGACGAAAGCTGCGACAACCTAACAAACATCACCAATTCATGCCATATGAATATTTTCCCTTCACCTATATGCAGCCTTTCTCACATAGTTTCCCTGTCCAAACAGGAGCTGTGCATGCTACATTCACAACTTCTGGTTGCTTTGTGGGTACTTATAATATCTGATTATATTTTAATTCATTTATTTGTGGAGGATGAGATCTTGAAATGCAGGCTACAGAATATAAATGTAACTTCCCTTCTTACTGAATTTCCTTTACACAGATGTTTAAATTTTAATTGCGGCACATCTTACTTGATGTTTGACCCTTAACCTGCCAACGACGACTATAGTCGCTCAGCCATTTAATGTTATTAAATGGCAACTGAAATTTAATCCCGTAGCCTAAGGGTTAATAAACTCTGTGGTTGTAACTAGAGACAAATTTCATTCACATTATGTTCTAAAATATATTTTTTGTTCCCTAAATATTTTAAGTATTTCACCCTATATAGGTGCACGAGAAATGAGAAATCTGAATAAAAGCAATATTTTGCCTACAATTGAGTCTATTATCGAACCTTAAAAAAATGTTGAGAAACTAATTTTTTAAAATATGAGTACCAAATGTACCTACTTCTGTAAAAGTTGGAAGTTTTTTTGCTGTGTAATCGAAGGGTTACAGGAAAAGAGGCAAGCAGTGAAACTTCTCAAGTCTAACATCTTCTTTAAACAACAAGCACAAAATAACACAATTGAAACTATTGACATTACTGTGTTAAGAAATTCATGTGAAAGCAACATAACTTCGAGTGATATATTTACAACCCTGGAATGCATCTCACATATTAGTTTGGAGCTGACTGTATATGTATATCCATATAAATCTTAGAGAAATTTTAGAAACTAACACCTTTGGTAATAATGTTTCAGGGGATCAGTGGTGGTCCTTTGGTGTACAGTAACGGTATAACCTTCACGCAGATCGGAGTAGTAAGTTTTACGTCGAATTTTGGGTGTAACTATGGCTTCCCCGTAGGCTATGCCCGTGTATCATCTTTCCTGGAATGGATAAAGGCAACCGCAGGACTTTAGAATGCACCAGAAGATACAGCAAGTTTGGCTGCTGACCCTAGCTGTGTATGAAGGCACTGCAATTACATGTAGTTCTATTGTAAATATTCTGAATAAATGTAGTCGTATGTAATTATGTATCATACATCTGGATTTCAACTTGTAACAGTATGAGGTTATCTGTGTAAACTGCAGTATGTATACATTCTAACATACTGTCCTAAACCAACCACTTCTATCATGTTTCTTCAGTCCAATCATTTCCCTAAACACTTCACAATGAATTAACTGTAACTTACCAAATTCACAGCTGTACAAAGACACAAAACTGTTGTTTGATGCACTTTCTGGTCCTGAGGCTGAACCAGCCTCCTATTTGGTGGGTACTGCAGGCTTCTTCCCCGGAGTACAGCAACCACACCATCTAGCTGCCTACTCACCTCCATCTAGTGCCGATGTTATCGTGTAGAACTGTACCTCCTCTCCCCAGTATGCCTTCATGGCGTACCCAGGAAAGGCTTTAACTTTACCGTTGGTAAACTACACTGTTTTGGACAGCAAGCAGGACAGTTTATAAACTCAAGCATAACAAGCAGTTATAAAAATTAAAATCTCAGTTTTCCAAGAAGGAGAATTCATGGAATGTGATGAGGAACACAATGACGAAGTCCGTTTTCAGATATCTTTATTTCTTAAGAAGTTACAAGCATTTACAGGTTCCATTCTTACCGTTACATAAGGTGCTCAATGTGGGCCCCCTTCTGTGTCAAGCATCTGTGCAGTCGATTCTTATCAGGGTTATGAACAATTGAGTGGATCGACTGTACAGATGCTTGGCACAGAAGGTGGCCCACATTGAGAACCTTATGTAACGGTAAGCATGGAACCTGTAAATGCTTGTAGCTTCTTAAGAAATAAAGATATCTGAAAACGGACTTCACCATTGTGTTCCTCATCACATTCCAGTCCTAAAACATGTATCGCATTACCCCCTTCCCATTTAAAATGTTCGACCGGAATCCAATAGGGCCGCCTACAAAATGGCGGCCGTCAAGTTCACCCCACCTAATGACTTCCCCCTCGGCCTAATAAGGTCGAATATGGTTGTTATCCATCTATTCCTCATGCTTTGCGATTTACAAAGTGTGGTAAGGGACTTATGCTCTACCCTATACATTCAGCAGCATATCATAGTATATGACAATCGCAAATGAAAAGATTGTCTCGTTGACATGAGGATTATATTACAACAGATTGTACTGGATAAACAGGTTACCACAGTGGTGAGTGTATTCAACTGGCTCAAGTACGGTCTGACCAGTAATCGGATAAACACACTATTGAATACTTGAATTCACTTATCAAGCAATCAACATTCCACAACATTCAGCACAAAATGCAGTTACAAATAAAGAAGTGTGGCATCAATACTGCATCCTACAGCAACTCAAAACTACAATAAAGACATGAAGGTCAGAAATGCTGACTCAGTTCTGCGTATGACCTGTTTCTCAAAGAAACATAAAACTTTGTGAATAATAATTGAAATTCCAGTGCCTGCAAGTGAAGATGTAATGCATTCAAGGAAACTAGAGCAGAAGAATGTTAGCAGCTGTTGCAAATGGGGTCTGATTCCTGAAATTTCTAATCAAGAGAAAAGCAGAGAATATTAGGAGGGCAAAAAGTTAAATGTCTTAGTCACAAAGGATTTTCAACTGCATGACAAACTTTAAATGATACATCCCTCTTAAGATGGCCGACCAGCAGGTACAGACAGTGTAGCGTTGAAACATTATTAAATATTACAAATTCCAGTAAACCTTCAGACTGTGGAAATTGTGTTGATTTCGAAATACAGCTTTTACAGGCTTTGTATGAATTATGATTATGTCTAAAGCATGTATTCGTTATTGATGTAGAATACATCTATGGATTCGTTTGATGGGTGGTCTCCGAGCAAAGTCGATGACGTCACAGCGTAACCGTCAGATCCAAGATGGTGGATATTCGTTACTTTGGTAACGTTATGACAACAACAAGATGGCGGCTATATGTTACTATGGAAACGTTATGTCAATAACAAGATGGCGGCTTTGCGTTTTCTACATCTTCAACAGTACAATCATAGACTGAACTTGTTATATTTTTTAAATTCATTTACTGATTCAATTTCTTTTAGTTTCTGTCCATTATTGTTAATAGTGCCGGACAGTCCACAACGCTCTAAGGCCGAGATAAAGAGCAATTGGATCTATACACCCAAACCCACTATAAACCTTCATGGCCTACATAGGGCTTACTTTACTTGTCTTAGGCTTAGGCCTCACAATAGCTCTGTTGCATTCTCTTTACTGCGTGCTGCACACACTGATGTGCAGTTCTGTACAGGCGGCACAAACTTTTGTGCAGATCTTAACGGCGAAAACACGCTCCCTGATAATAATGCAATCAATAAACGACACTCATCACTAATTAACCCTTTGGCGCCGGAATTTCCTTTTAAATTTTAGCACAGCCTGTATTTAAAATGTGAATAATACAGGCACCAAAAAAGGTAGTATTATAAAATAAACGGCATTTTGAAGAGAAAAAACGGAGATTATGTAGCATATTTAAAATATTCAGTGCGTATATTTGTTGAATAAATATATAAAATGCAGCATCTGGAGGTTAGCTGTGCGGTACGACCCATATAGTGGTCATTAGACGTCAAGTGGTTAAGCAGTGTGTTCTGCTGCACGTAAATGGAGAAAAAAGTATTTCCAAATTTCTTAGTCTTTAAAAAATTATTTTCATCTGACAGTGTGACTGTGATTGTTGTAATGGTTACATTAGCGTTTACAGTGTAAGGCATAGTGGGTTTTGTGGGGGATGCTCTGCTGTCAGGTAGCAGGCGAAGGGTACCGGGATGTAGACGGAAGACTGCCTCTCGGTGTTATGGTTAGGAGTCGCTACAACAGCTTGAACTGGCTGCACATTGAACGATACGACAGTTCATGGGAAGAATTTATTAGGCAAATATACAAAAATGCCTCAATAAAATGATAAATTAAGTACAGTGCCTTGCTTTACATTCCACAGCAGTTAATTGTGACAACAGCTGTCTGTTGTACCGGCAGTATTACCACACACTGGAAAATCTTAAGTGCATGACGATCCTGGCTTTAGCATATCGACAGGATTATTCTCGGTGGTAAAACGGCCGAGAAGTGAAGCTGACCACTCATTTCCACCTATTGCCGAAGTCAACAGTGAGTGGATGTAAAAACACATGTGATCCCCAGGGATTTGATGGTTTGGACAGGGAAAACTGGATTTCTCTAATTCCTTCACACAATCTTCACTTTTAAGAGTATTCAAACAATTCGAAATTAAGTAATTTTAGACTATATGAAAAATGACTACGGAGGTGAATACGTAAAGATTCGACAATTCGTCGAAATGGATCTGAAAAAGCCGAAATACCTGTCGTCGGGGTAACGAAGGAAAACCATGATGAAATGTCAGCCGACATATTGAAATACCAGGTCAAAGTTCGAACCCCTTACCGCGTCACTTTGTTTCTCTTCAGCTGCATCACGCAGGTCACTGAGAATTGTGAGGGTCAGTGCGTTCAGGGTCACGTGATGTAGCGGGACAGAACTGACAAAAACATATAAACAAACGACATTCCCACAAATTATCCAACAATTCTCCACATTTTATGGGTACCAAGAATTATACCCGTGTTCTCATCAGGCCCTCTCCTTAGCCAGATGAATGCAGCCAACTTCCTCCCCGCCACTTATCACCCACAATTCACCGCAGCACGGTCGCCCCGTCCCCCAGTCTGAAAAAACCTCTATTCAGCAGTCGGCCGGACGCTCTGTGGACAGTCCAGTGTGCAGCCTCAATCTCAGCTTTAACAGCACTCTGCATTGTGAAATTTTGTTTGGGAAGGAAGTGCAGAAAAATTGAACAGAAGGACAGACTTTGGGAAGGTGGGGAGATGATGGAGATGTGCATGAACTGTGGGAAGGTGGGGAGATGAAGGAGATGTGCATGAACTGTGGGAAGGTAGGGAGATGAAGGAGATGTGCTTGCACTGTGTGAAGATGGGGAGGTGAAGGAGATGTGCGTGCACTGTGTGAAGATCGGGAGGTGAAGGAGATGTGTGTGCACTGTGTGAAGGTGGGAAGATGAAGGATATGTGCGTGCACTGTGTGAAGGTGGGAAGATGAAGGAGATGTGCGTGCACTTTGTGAAGGTGGGGAGGTGAAGGAGATGTGCGTGAACTGTGTGATGGTGGGAAGATGAAGGAGATGTGCGTGACTGTGTGATGGTGGGGAGGGGATGGAGATGTACGT
>Ga0209737_10004184_pt1 | contig 10154 bp, 1 predicted proteins | sample TergutCu122P3_FD_187284 | JGI IMG/M metagenome (GOLD analysis project Ga0209737, IMG submission 187284) | Cubitermes ugandensis P3 segment gut microbial communities from Kakamega Forest, Kenya - Cu122 P3 (SPAdes) (version 2) | ecosystem: Host-associated > Arthropoda: Insects > Digestive system >...
TGGATTTTGAGTTCAGCTCTATCGCCTGTCTCGGCGATATTTTCGACGTCCAGTGTGACAATGCCATATTTTGGCGTGAATTTTATAGCATTTGTCAGTAAGTTTGTTATGACCTGAGAGAGGCGGATTTCATCGCCCTCTATGTAAACAGGAACATTCTCGTTGATATTGACCACAAAGTTTTGCTTTTTCTCTTCAGCCCGGACATTGGCTACATTGGTGACGTTTATCAGCATTTCTTCAAGGTTGAATTTGTTGTATGAGAGCTCAAATTCTCCGGCTTCGATTTTTGATAAATCCAGGACATTGTTAATAATGCCCAGCAGATGCTTGGAAGCGTTGTCTGCCTTCTCCAGCGAGTTATTCTTTTTGTCAATGTCAATTGTTTCTAAGCCAATTTTTATCATGCCGATGATGGCGTTCAGCGGCGTGCGTATCTCATGACTCATTTGGGACAGGAAATTGCTTTTGGCCTGGGAGGCGGCTTTGGCTTCTTCCTCCATGATCTTATGGCGAGTAACGTCTTTGGCGATACCCATGGTTCCCATGATGACGCCGTTATTAAGCAGGGGCGTCTTTATTATTTCAAAAAAATGTGAATCCCCATTGGCAGAGGGCAGGCTTTCTTCAAATCTCACCAGACGGTTTTCTTTGACGGCTGTTCTATCTGATCTAAAATGCCGCTCAATTACCTCGGCAGACAGATCGAGGCTGAAGTCGTCTTTGCCGATAATATCGGCTTGAAGGCAGCCGAAATGTTCTTCAAATCGCTTGTTTACCCGAGTATATCTTGAGCTTAGATCCTTGACATAGATTATTTCCGGGGCTGACAGGAACATTGTCTCCAGGGTGGATTTTTCTATAGCCAGCTCTTTTTGGAGCTTATCTTTGAGCTTGGTATGCCTATGTTTGGTGATGAAAAAAATACTGGTCCCGGCCATGAGCAAGATAGTAATAATTAGCAATGCTGTTATGGCGTTGGCAAGCTGCGGGTTGGCTTCCCGGAGGGAAGGGATTCTATTTAGTATCACGGCGCCTGCAGGCAGTGCAGCTTCTTTTATGTTGAATTTTCCGAGCTGGTTTTTGTCAAATACCCAGCTGTTGTAGGCTGTTGAATTGATTATTATGGGAATATCTGCTATTTTTACGCCGTCTAGCAGTTGTTGCAGCATGGAGGCGATTTCGTCGCCGTATTTTTGGTAGTCAAGGCATTTCCCGCCGAGAGCGTTATAGGAGAGTTCAGTGGAGTAGATGGAGAAGATCGGAGCGGCGCAGTTTCTTTCCATAAGGCGCTTCATTTCTCCCATGGTATAGTATTGATAGTTCGCATCGGTAAAGTACGAGCCGATTAAGACCAGGCTGTCTTCAGGCAGGGTCCTTAATTGCCTTAACAGCGATGAGTAGCTTATGTCATCGCTGTATTCGATATTCAGGCGGCCTGCAAAAGGCTGCAGCTCTGCCTCTATAGCGTTCCTGTACTCCAAGCCTTCTGCTGTATAATCGTTTAAAACATAGATATTAGTTGTGTTTGGGAAGAGTTCCAGAGCAGCTTCTACAGTCTCATAGGCTGCGATATTTTTTAGAATACCGGTGAATGAGTCTTTATTTTCATGTATGATGGCGCCGTATTCTTCACTTACTCCGTAGAATAATACAGGGATGTTGCGGAAATAGAGATAGTAATAATCAGCCAGGAATTCCAGGGCGGTATCGCCGGAGACGATAATAGCGGCTATGTTCCTTGAGACGCAATCCGTCCGGAGCAGGTAAGCAATATATGGGATATTGTATTTATCTCTATTGAAGCGCTTGGTGTCCAGTATCACAGTTTTCCATTCGATGGCAAGATCGTCCTCAAATTGCTTTTTCATAGCCTCGCTGAACTGATCTTCCCGCATCGTTTCGGTGTTGGAAGAGATGATATGCACTATGGTTTTTTTCTGGTTGATATCCGGGCTGGGGAGATCGTTCAGAATCCAGCCGGCGCTCCCGTCGTTGAACATTTTGACCAGGGCGGCTGATAGTTGCGGGATAAGCGCTTCATGTTTTGCATTTAGGTAGAGGTATTCCGTGAGCCTGTCCACTTTTCCGATACGGGTAACGCTGTGCATCTCGCCCAGGGTCTCATGGTCTCTTTCGACTAAAACAGCCACGTCGTATTCACCGTTTACGATCCCGTCCAAGACAGCCCTGTTCGTATCCTTAGTGGTTATCCTTGTGCTCTGGGAAAGCAGCCTTTCGAGGATATAAGTTCTGTTGTCGAGGATCCCCACATGGAGGCCGCTGAGTTCGTCCCAGCTGTTTATTTGCAAATCGCTGCCCTGAGGGGCAAAGACATATATATTGATGTTCTCCAGAGGTACCGGCACTTGCCGGAGATTGACGTATGTTCTATCCAAAGAGGGGTATGCGGCGATCACGCCGTCGCATACCCCTTCATTGGCATAGATATACCCATCTCTGATGATGGGACAGATGAAGTCAACATTGTAGCGGATGTTTTTAAAAGCGGTATACAGTAGTCTGTCTATTGAGATTGGGCCGTTATCAGTTGTAGCGATGACCAGGTGTCTCTGCTCAGCTGTACTGGCTGGATGGTCGGAGCTTTGCGGCGCCGCAACCAGTGGAGTGGCAAGAAATATTGAGGTAATGAATATCATCAATAACAGTAAAGCTGTAGTGATTAGTAAAGTCCGTTTCTGTCTCATTTGCAGCACCTCTTGCTTCTTATGTTGTGTCAATTAGTAGTGTGATATTTGGCCGAATATTTGCTGCTTGTGCTTGATTTAGAGTATGAATATATGTGAAAAAATGCATTCAATAACCTTTAATAATCTTTTCAACAAGATGATTTTAGTAAAATTATGCATATTTTACTCCATATTGATATGCAATTTTACTGATGATCTTCTTATATCTTATCGGATAATCAGGCATTTTGTCAAGCCTTACATTGATAGAATTGAACGTTTATAAATAATCTTTTTTGAACAATAAAATTACACAATTTTTCAATATTTTTAAAACAAAAGGGAAAACAATAATAACAATAAACCGTTATCGAAAGTGAAAAGCCTTTGCATCTCTGTTGAAAGGAAAATCAAAGAAATAGCGGGCTATAAATCGTTAAATAAATATTTAAAACAGCTAAAAACAAGCTAATGTAAACCAAAAAAACTCCCTATTTAACAATAAAAGGAGATCAGCGTTAAAATTTTGCAAGGAAGATTTGTAAAAAAAAGGAACTAACAGGCGAAGGCGCTGAATTGTAGGCATATTCGACATCGAACCGTAAAGAAGCGAATCACACAGAGCGTTTAGCCTGTAACAAAAAAAATCAAAATTAGGAGGAATCATCATGAGTATCAACATCAAGAAAAAGGGAACAAAATTGTTTGCAGTGGTACTGACAATGCTGATGGTAGTCGGAATGATACCGGTCGGCTTCTTCCCGTCAGTCGAGTTTTTGGCGCCTTCAGCTGTCGGCGCGCAATCTGTCGTTCCCGACGCACCGACACGGGATCAGGCGTCCATTATTAATTTTGTGCAGCCGGCGACATACTATTTGGGGTCTATGGTATTGGATTCGACAGGAAATGTGTGGACTTGGGGGTACAACGCATACGGACAGTTGGGGACAGGCGATCGGGTTTCTCCCGCTTATTATCACGGTGGTTTGAAAAGGATTCCTTTTTTCGTTAATAATAAAATCAATGTAGTGCAAATCAGTGCAGGGTATCATACAAACTTTGCTTTAGCTGACGACGGAAAAGTATACGGCTGGGGCAGAGGCCTCGAAGGACAAATGGGCAACGGAACAGTTACAACAAATAACCCTTCACCGGTTTTGGTTTCATCTCTGCCATATGATCAGATTGCTGTAAAGAAAATATCTACAGGAACAGAAGCTGCGTCTGCTGTTTATGCCTTGGCTGAGGACAAGGCGACAGGAAAAAGCAGAATTTTTGCTTGGGGATATGCAGACGGATATAGAATTCCCGGAGCAAGCGGCTATACAAGAAACGCTGTTGAATTAACTAGTTTGTTTAATGCAGTTCTTCCGGCAGGGGCTACGATAGTTGATATCGATTTGGGTAATCAACATGCCATTGTCCTGGACTCCACCGGACAGATTTATACCTGGGGTTACAATACTGACGGACAGTTAGGAAGAGGCAACACCACAAGCTTTTCAAATAATCCTATTAGAGTAGATTTTTTTGCCAATAGCGGAATTAAAATTAAAGGTATCTCTGCTGAGTTTAATACAAGCATGGCGCTGGATACTCAAGGCAGAGCATGGCAATGGGGCCGTATATACAGAGGACCCGCATCAGGTTCATATAACAGAACATATAATGCTCCCGGCGGTTACACTTATAATTATTTTTCATCAGGCAGATTAACTGAAAACGGCACGCCTTTTTTGGTAGAGTTTGATCTCGCCTCGTCTCTGGATTATGTTCCTTATACTTCAGTGCCTGAGATAGCTAAAGTTGTAGCCGGCAGATATGTAAATTATGCGATAGATGTTTACGGCAGGGTCTGGTCCTGGGGATGGAATACATTCTATTCCATGGGAACAGACGGCCCTCTTTTCAGTCCTGCTGAGACTCAGAAGCATAATTCATATGTAGACAAGGCGTCGCTTCTTAAAACCATGGGTGACGGGGATACAGAGTATTACACTTATCATACTGTAGCCAAAGCTCCTGTATTCTCTGGGGCGACAGAAACAAGAGCATTTTCCTCACAATTAGATATTTATGAAGTTTTCGGTCAATGGAATCCGGGCGACGGACTGCATCCCACTATATATGATAAGAAATATATGGTCACGACGGATATGCATGATCCTCATGGCGGACCTATCGTGGCTATGAACAGGACGGAGCAAGCCAGAAGGCATGCCTTTGACTATCCCCTTGATCCTGAGGGCAGACGGTTGGTTTATGTTGTCAGAAGGGAAAGCAATTCGCCTATTACCTATAGCGGTAACTTCTATGTGGCTTCTGATTCTTATACGGGCAAGTGGATCGTTGATAATAGATCTACTACTGCACTGCCGGCTGGCGTCACGGAAGTGACCAGCACTCCTCAAGTCAAACTGGAAGAGCGGACTTGGATCGGTCTCGCAGTTGCCCTTGATGAAAAAGCAACCTTTGCTTATGATGGAAAGAATCTGCAGCAGATGCCGTATATAACAGACATCAGCACATATCAATCCGCTACATTATTTATCGATAATAGCGGGAATTTATTCAAGACCTCTCTCGACGGTTCCGGGAGCATCGCCTGGGGCTGGGATTTTTCAATGAAGTATGAAGGCTCGGTCGCCATGTCGGCAAACGGCAGAGCAGGCATGGGTATGTATGATTTCTATAATTATGAAATCATGTTCCAGCGGGGCGTTCCCAGTTTGCCATTTTCTAAGTTTAGTTTCGATGCGACGAAGACAAAGATCTATCTTGTAGAAGACGAGCAAGGAAATATGCCCACAGACAAGATAAATATTAATGTTTCGGTTCCCCAAGAACACAATTATGCTGATTCGAACTTTGTGGGGATTAGGGCGGAGTTAAAAGATCTGCGCTATGTGTTTATTCCCTATGATAAGTCAGATGCGAATTTCAATCTACAGAGTTTTACAAGCGCTGAATTTGAGGCGGCCTATAATAATGCGGCGTATACCATTAAAGGGGATCTGCTAAGCGGGCATCCCACATATGGTAATCCTCCTTATTTACAAGGTGATTATAACTTTGAAGTTGAAGTTACCAATAACGGTAAGATGTGGGTTATGGGCAAGGACAAGGCATATACCCGTGAACTAGAGTATAAGATGATTCATCTGGCTGATAATTTCTATACTCCAGTTGAAGTCAACCATCAGGGTATTGAGTGTGATGATGCTGCACACGGCCCGAACCTCGGTCAGCAAGTCTATGATCCCACAAAAGATAATGTGGTCAAGACTTCAACAGATCCGGCTGACGTCAAGCCGAATCAGCCAACCAAATATTATGGTTTCCCACTGGATGCAAAAAATAACGTCATCGCGGCGCCTACATTTGGTTATGATACGGTAAAGGCGTCAAGATACGAGAAACTGCCCGGGATCCTGGAGCTTCTCTGGAATTGGTGCGAGGATCAGGCTGCTAAGCAGATTGAATTAGTGCTTGATGGGACAACTATTAATCTCTTTGCAGACGCAAGCGGTGCTTTTGCAGCGTATTATCTGTATGATTTCTATTATGACAGAGCATATTATCCCCCAGACTTTACAAAAGATGCGGATAGAGTAGCTTATGTGCCCGGAGATGAGATCGGGTATAGCGTAAGCTTTACTATTCCGAAGAAAATCAATGAAATAGACGTAAATAGTCTAGACAAGTTAGTAATTTATGATGCTTATGAAGCTGATAAGATGAGTTACAAGGCAGGGAGCGTAGTGCTGAAGATAGGCGGCGCCACTCTGACCTACGGCACTCATTATACACTGACGGATGACCAAAACGGTTTGATCACTATTACGATACCAAGAGCCAATTATCCGTTTACGAATATCGGCGATAAGGAATTGGTGATCGAGTATACATTTAAAACGTCTCTTAATGCAAGCGGCAGGATTACAAACAAAGCATGGATCGATTATCTCGGTGGAGACGAATGCATCGTATACGAGTCCAACCTTAGCAAGGACGCCGCTAAGAATAAGTATACGCCAAATGAAGAGTTGGGTTATACGATTAATTTCATAATGCCGGAAGAAGTCAGTGCATTCAATGAGATTAAGATTACGGATGTTTACCCGGCTAATCTAATGAGCTACGTGTCAGGCAGCGCGGCGTTGACCATCGGCGGCGCTCCGCTGACAGCAGGCGTCCACTATACCTTGGCTCATGCAATTAACAACAACAACGAGGGTACTGTAACTCTGATCCTCGATCGCAGGGTAGTCGGTAGTTACAATTTTGCCAATGACGCAGACAAGGTTGTGGAATTGAAGTTGACGTTTTTCGTCTATGAAAACACAAGAGATCTGATTAAGAACGATGCAAAGGTTACATATGACGGCAAGCCCGGCGGTGAAGGCAAGAAGGAAGTTGAGCTGGCTATCGGGCCGCCGACGGAAGCTGAAGAGAATCCCGGGGATAGAAAGACTGCGCTGCTCTGGTCAGATCCCATCGGGGGCGTTGTTGACTACTATCAGGTTAAGATCGATGATTTCGGCTGGATGAACATTCCATTGAATCAGTTGACATTTGATCCATATGCAGGACCCGGCGGTAAATGGTATGTATTGTTCACAGCATTGCCAAATGGAGACAGTCTTGTAAATTATGTGGAATACACATTCCAGATCCGCGCCGTAAACAGCGAAGGCATTCCAGGAGCTACATTTGAAATCAAATCGACGCCCGATCCCATCGGAGACCTTGGCGGACGCAACGCGGATTTGATTGCTATCCATGGATTTACTGTCAGGCCTAATAATGGCTGGCTTGTAGATTATTCAGGTACTGGCTTATCGGCTGATAAACCTTTTGAGGCGACCCTTGAGATACCTGTAAGTTTAAGGTATTCGTCAATTCATGTTTTCGACATAGGGCTTGGCAGAGACGCTTCTATTGTAATGTATTCAGGTTCAGACTGGGCGAATCCGGTAACTCAGGTCGATAGAATAGGCAATGATATGGAATGGATAGAGGAACTGCCTATTTATCTCAAAGTCACATCCGGAAACCAACAAAATATAAGGTACTATGTCATTACCGTAAAGATGCCTAATTTGGGTAAAAGCCTCCCAGTCGGACCTCAGTCGGCGCCATTGACGGCGGCTGAGAGCGACGATGTTGATGATGCTGTTGTTGGGGAGTCTTCCACTGCAGACCAAGATATGCTCGTGAGCAGTAATCAGGCTGATTTCGACGACGGCGAGGAACTGGCAGCGGCGGTGTCCAGTACTATTATTGACGACGGCGAAGATCTGTGAAAGAACCTGTGAGCGTCGATCCATCTCATGGGTGATAATGATCATAGTAGTTTTCTTTGCGGAAAGGCTTCTGATGACCCGGAGCATTTCACCGGTGAGCTCCGGGTCCAGGGCCGAGCAGAAAGGCTTCTGATAACCCGGAGCATTTCACCGGTGAGCTCCGGGTCCAGGGTCGATGTAGGCTCGTCAAAACAGAGGATATCAGGGCGCAGGGCCAGAGCTCTGGTATAGTTACACGTTGTTGTTGGCCTCCGGATAGTTGATGAGGATAGTTGCTACGTGTTTTTTAAGGCTGCATTCTTTCAGCTTAGCTTTGCGTTGCTCTTTTTCCAGCAGTTCTCTGGCGAGTGTGACGTTTTTCAGCACCGCCAGCATAAAATAAAACAAATTAGAGGAGGAAAAGAAATGAACTTCAACATCAAGAAAAAGGTAGCAAAAATGATAGCAGTGGCACTGACAATGTTGATGGTAGTGGGAATGTTACCAGTCGGCCTTTTCCCGTCATTCGAGCTTTTGGCGCCTTCAACTGTCGGCGCGCAATCTGCCATTCCTGATGCACCGACACGGGATCGGGCTTCCGTCATTAATTTGGACGGACGCAATGCGGATCTGATTACTATCCATGGGGTTACTATTAAGCCTGATAGCGGCTGGCCGGTAGATTATTTTTCTGGTATTGGGTTATCAGCTGCTAGACCTTATGAGGCGACGCTTGAGTTGCCGCAAACTCTAGAGTATTCGACGATCCACAAAAACGACATTGGACTTGGCAGAGACGCCACATTTGAAATGTATACAAATCCGTCCTGGACGAAGGCAGTAAATCTGGTCGACAGAATGGACAATGATTTTCAATGGTTGGATGAAGCAATAATATATCTCAGAGTTACCTCCGGAAATCAACAGAATGTAAGATATTATGTTATTACCATAAATGGACCTTCAGGCAGAGGTCTCTCAGTCGTTCATCAGTCAGCATCGCAGATGGTGCCTGCGAGTTCCGATCCGAGCCAAAACGAAGGCGGCAGAGCGCCGATATTGCCCCTGAGTGCTGATAAAAATAATCTGACATTGCTTATTGTTCAGCTTACCAGCGCTGATGTCGATGATAATTATACTGTGGATATGAGACCTGGAATTAGCCGAACCTTTAAATACCTTTACGCTGATGCTAGTTTTGAAGAAAAGTCCCTTCTCGCAATCGGTCATTGTGTTAGCGATACTGATATTAACGTAATCTGGGTGACCGATAACCCGGCGCTCACCTATCCGGTACATATTCCACCCGGTGGGAGTGTCAAATTGTATGCAAAGTACGTGGAAGATTATCCTTACAATCCGACTGTTTTATACTATGAACTGGATGTGAGAGGACGTCCGTCCTTTGAGATCATCTATATGGAGAGCCTTGCCGGACGGAGTACCCATACTCCGCAATATGGCGCCGGCACTCCGGTCGATCCGTTTACAGCAACGATCTATGTGCCCTTGGAAAAAGAAACTATAGAGAACCATTCTATGATTTCTTCTCTTACTGAATTTAGCGATATTGTGATGACCGGTGACGGTAGAAGATATCTAATAAAAGGCTTGAATGATAGTGATATTGATATAACGTTAACTAAGGTTGATTTAGATGTGGGTATGAACATGGTCTATGTAGCTATCTTGAGCCCGGGAGCGCCAGCGGGTCAGAAACTTTATTATTATGCCGTAACAGTATACCGTGGCTATCCATTCTCCAAGAGTTCCGTAAGCAAGTTGGCTGTACCGGGTCAGAATCTTGATTACACTGTGATCCTGACGCTACCTGGCAAAATGAATGGGTTTAATGATGTTAAGTTAGTAGACGAATACCCTGCGGATAAAATGAGCTATATCAGCGGCAGTGCCGAGGTTTCAATATACGGCGGTCCGGCGCTGATCAGCGGCAGTGACTATACTGTAGATAATATAGTAACCGGCAATAAAGGTGTGCTGACGGTTACTATACTTGCAGATCTGTCGATTTATGGCAACAGAGATATTGAGTTAGCACTTAGCTTTAGAGTAAATGATGATGCAGTTGGAACGATAGAGAACCATGCCTACGCCGTATTTAATGGTTTAGTAGGCGGTGAAGATTATGAGGAGGTTCCGATTCACAGTGTTAAAGGCA
>Ga0209737_10004185_pt1 | contig 10154 bp, 10 predicted proteins | sample TergutCu122P3_FD_187284 | JGI IMG/M metagenome (GOLD analysis project Ga0209737, IMG submission 187284) | Cubitermes ugandensis P3 segment gut microbial communities from Kakamega Forest, Kenya - Cu122 P3 (SPAdes) (version 2) | ecosystem: Host-associated > Arthropoda: Insects > Digestive system...
TTTTAATACAATTTTTTTGGAATGGGGAACTGGAGAAAAAAATCTTTCATTTTCCCTTGACTTTGCATTTCGGTTTATTATCAAGGAGTCACCCCCTTCGGGAGAACACCCATGACGAAGGGAATTGTTAATAAAATTAAAAAAACCAAAGAACATGATCGAAACTATTCGGCTGTTTGACCCCCGACCGCTAGAAGGCGCCGTTAACGTGCCCGAAAATGTCGGACCGGTTTGTTCTTCATGGGTGCCACGTCCACGAGCAAAATGGACTTAGTGCACCGTGAATGATTAAACTGTTTGTTTGGCTCCCCCGTGGGGGAGCGTGTGTACCTCGCTCAGGCGTGAGCGAGTGAACGTGTCCGCGAAAGCGGATTTGTAGGGGGAGTAATCCCCTGATCTATCGTGAAATGCGCGGACACGTCCGCGCCCATGTTAAACAAAATAAAATAAAAAAACATGGAAATTATTCTAGCTCCGAGGGTGATCGTTGAATCCGTCTTTATCTCACCAACGGTCAGGACACCTCGTGGGTCAGTTCCCATGTCTCATTGGAAGGAGGAACTTTTCTACTGAGGGCGCCCAAGGGCGCCGCTGCGCGTCCCTTGGGCGCCTCTAAAAACCACTTCCATAGCACCCGCTCCGCGAGGAGCATGTTGATCCGCCGTCAGGCGGTGAAGTTTTGAGACACTGGGGCACGACCCCTTTTAATATGACCCTCTCAATTGAAGGGCAAGGGCCTCCCGAGTTTTCACTCGAGGAGGCTTCTTTGTATCTTTAAAATACGTATTTCTTTTCCTGAGGGCCGTTCATCATTTTGGAAAAGGCAAAAAGTCTGGTTCCCAAGTCTTTGATCGACGCTCCTATGTGATAGACCTCGTTGTCTAGGATCAAGAAACGATCGTGATTTTTCTGGGAGATTTTTATCTCTATGGGTGGATATTGGGCGTTGTGTTTTTTGAGGTCAAGTTGGAGCTGGGGAGAGATATGATCCGTGTAGATAGTGGCTGGAAGATTTGGCTTTCTCTTTGAGAGCATAGTGAGCGTGGTTTCGTCTACGTAATTGTCGATCAGAATCAGCCTTTTCTTTGCTGTTTTGATCAGGTCGGCGATGAAGGTGTAGGCGTCGAAGATTTGTCCATCGTAGAAGATTCCCTCTTTGCGGGGAAGTGAGGTTTTCACGAAAAAGTCGATCTTTTCTTCGGTGTGAGCAACGCGATGTTCCAAGCGCTCGAAGCGTTGATGGATGGCGTATCATTTTTGGATCTTAATAATATAAGTATTGGCTGTATACTGATCCATTCATGAATTTCAAGAGAAAGTTTGACAATCAATATTTCCCGCTCAATAAATGTGGGTTTTCAAGACAAGAAAAAAATACTTATCAGCTCAGTATACACAATCCCACCGCCAAAATCAAGCATAAAAAAGAAAAACTCCCCACCCCGGAGGGAGGAGAGGCTTTCGAGTTTTTCATTACCCCTTACATTTATGTTCTTTAAACGTCCTTGCTTCTTCCTTACTAATTCCTGCTTTTTCAAGCATTCAGAGAAAAGTGCCATCTGCCGATGTTTTATCTCCTCCATGAGGTTTTACTACGATTGTTCCTTTTTTTGTTTCAGGATTATACCAAAACTCATGAGATCACTTTCCGGCTCTTCTCAATTGAAATCCTTTGAATATGAGCAGCTTTGTTATTTCATTATATGCTCGGTTTCGCACTCCCATCCTTCATGTTAAGCTGTATGTAAAGACACTTTTTTATTGTAGATGTATTGCATCACAACATCCTTTGTATCCAAAGCAAAAGTATTCTTTTTTATCTGATTTTTCTCTTCTTCAGCTATTTTTTGCTTTTCTTCAAAAATCATGGAAAGTATCTCTGGGACCAGATTAATCACTTCTTCCATGGTTTTCCCCTCTACCAATAATTCTTCTACATCAGGACTGGTAGCCAGGAAGTAGGGGTGGGTAAAGTCATTATATTCTTTGATATGTATTCTAATCATGCCCGTCATAGTAGACAGATAAACGTTTTCATTATAGGCAAAAAGAGGTCAAAATCAAGCAGAAGTAGGAAGCGGAATTCGGATGTTGTCTGGGTGAAAATCTCCCCAAGAAAAGAAAAACTCCCCACCCCGGAGGGAGAGAGTTTTTCAAGGGGTGTAGTTATTTTTTCTGGTCTAAATAATCCTTAACATCCTGTTTGGTAATCCCTGCTCTTTTCAGGAATGCAAAAAGGGCTCCCTCTCTGATTTCTTTTGCTTGATGGTTAGGGATTGTGAATTTTCTTCCCGTCAGGGGGCTATATCGTTGGGTATGAGATCATTTTGACTCTCTTTCTAGTGTACAACCAAAATGGTTCATGATTGCCACCACATCTTGGTATTTGAAGGAATTCCGTAGCGGCATTAGGCATATTCTAGGGTATAAACTTTCTGGGGTTTGTAGAGGACGCTATATTTTACGTTTGTCCAACGTTCAAAAACATCATCGGATCCATGTGGGGTTGCAGACTGATTATTGGCGCCTATCAAATCATTTGCGATTTGCGGTGCAATATCCATCATCTCCGTCAAATTATCGGTTTCCACAACCAAACCAAAAAGATCTGGACTGGTAGCCAGATAGTATCTCTCCCCGTTTTCTACCATTTCTTTAACGAAGATAAGTACGTTTTTCTCCATGACTTCTAACAAAGAGGTAAATACTTCTCTAGTATACACAATCCCACCGCCAAAATCAAGCATAAAAAAGAAAAACTCCCCCCACAAGGGAGGAGAGTTTTTCGAAAGATCTACGATGAGACCCCTATTTGGTCTATATTTTTTAGCAAAGATTTCATTTGAATGATTGCTGTTTGATTTAAGATTTCTAGCCTCTGAGATTGTGGCATTCCCATTTGGATAAATTGGGCATTCATGCTTTCGATATTTGCTAGAATGATGAGCTGTTCTAGGGTTGCATGGTCTCTAATATTTCATTTTGTGTTAGGATTGGTCTCCCTCCACTGTCTGGCTGTTTTTCCAAAGAGAGCCTTATTGAGAACGTCTGCCTCATCAGCGTAAATCAGATTCGTTTCTAGCTTGGAAAGGGTTGGGGGAATAAGATTATCTTTGATGGCATCGGTATGGATTTTGTAGTTTACTTTCGTAAGAAACCTTTTTACATTTCGGTCTACCGATTTCATCTCTACATCCTTCAATCTCTGAAACTCTTTGATGAGATATATTTTGAATCTTGGGCTAATTCGCATTCCAAATTCAAATGCAATGTCTTTATGGGCGTACGTCCCACCGTAACGACCTGGTCTCGCTATTAACCCGATAGAGTTTGTTTTTTTACATCGCTCTTTCACACTTATTTTGAAATTATTGAGTCCTGCTTGGTTTCTAATTGTGGCGAATTCGCCGTAATTAAAATTAGGGTTGTGAAGTTCTTCTCGTATGGAAAGGAATTCCACGGTATTTCTGTTTCTCAGCCGATCACAAACGAAGAATTCGCCATCTTTTGCTTTGAGCATATCCGTAATGCTAAGATAATCTTCATTTTTGATTTTGAGAAGTTCTACTTCTACGCCCTCTACTTGGAGCTTTATGAGATTTGGCATTGTAATTGGATTACCAACTAAATTGTTGCCTATCTTATATTGTTTCTTATTTAACTTTCAAGTCTATTTTTGACAATCTTTACTTCCGCGCCTCAGAGACAAAGAAAAACTCCCCCCACGAGGGAGAGAGTTTTTCGAAAGATCTACGATGAGACTAGAATCTCCATGATAGAGGAAGTCCAGAATTTTCGTAATTTCTTACTGATGCAACAGCAACATTTGCGTTACTGAATACGTCATCATACCTGAAGTCAACCAACCTTACCTGCATACTAGGTGCAGCAGATGAGGAAGGCGATGTAGCACCTCTCAATACTACAACAAACTTCGTTACACTATCAATCTCTTCTGAGAAAGTAAGAACTACAGGTTCCATAGTTCCTGGAACAGCAAACGTCTGTGTAAACAGAGGCGTTCCAGATATACTTCCCTTATAGATTTCAACAGCTGTATAGTCCTCCATGTTAGTAGTAATTTCCATATCCACACGAGTAAGTTTAGCTCTCGGATTATAAGAATTAGGAGTGATGTTGAATTCAGCTATTTTGTAAGAATCTATAGTACTGGTAGCACTAGAAGCGATCAATGCTGTTCTCACCAAGAGATGTGTACTGGAAAGCGTAACATTGGACCATTGAACACCACCATTGTTTATGGTAGCACCGTTAGTCGCAGATACTAATCTGATTCCATTACATGTTCCTGCCGTTGGTCCAGCAACCGCAGCTCCAACACAATCAATTGCATTAGTGTTTTTAGCGGTATCGAGAACCAATGTAAGATTAGGTACTGCTACACTTGCTGAGTTAGTAAATCTAGCTACGTCAGCTACGATAGAGAACGTCATAGTATCATCCGCAGGAATAACGTTGTTTGCGGTTATCCTTTCGAATTTTACGAACTCGTCGTTTGCAATACCGTTAGCCAATACGTTACCATCTTTATTTACCAGTTTGATGTTGCTCAGAGTGTTTGCTACATCTAGACCTCCGTTAGCTTTAACGTACAGGTCAGTCAGCTTCATCTCATCGTTTTTAGCATCGATAGAGAATGTTCCGATCTTCTGTGCAGTCAATCCAGCGAACAAGAGTTGTGGTTTTGGATTGCTAGAAGCTGTCGCTGTATTAGCTGATCCCTGATCCACTACGGTAATAGTTGGCATAGTCACAGAGTAGGTCATTTCTACTTTGTTTCCGTTTGCATCTACCGCACTCACTCCGTTAGGATGTGTGATTTTGAAGGTTGGAGTCTCACCTATTAATGCTGCGTCTGAAGTAAGATTGAGTTTGATCTCAATGTCAGCTGGTTTAGCACCACTTACTTTAATGTTTAGACCATCGAATTGCATTTTGTTCGTATCCAATGTCGCGCTTCTTACTTTTACGCCATTAACGTAAATATCTGCTCTGATGAATCCATTAGGTATTCCTCCTACGGTTTCGTCAAGTACTATTGAACTGATAGTGATATCTCTAGTCTCACTTGAAGTGAACTGACCTTTGAAGAGAGTGAAATCGGTAGAACCGATCACTGCTTTTCTGGCAGTCAATCCGTCATTTCTTGCAAGATCGAGTTTAGCAGATTCGATAGTAACTAGAGAGCTATCCAATTGACCTACTACAGCTCCTACTTTCACTTTATTTTCGCTATCCACGTATTCAAGTACTGCTACGGTAGTTCCTTGTACCAACTTGAAGTTCTCGAACTTCAGCTGAGTTCCTTCAATAGAAGCTTTAGCATAGAAGTCTACTAGGATTTCTACTTTAGCTTCTTTAGCTACTTGGATGGTTCCGTCGAATACTATCACACCTGCAGTAGTCTTGGAAGGTGCTCCTTGTAGAGAGTAATTTCCAATTTTGAGCGTGATTTTTCTTACAGCGTTTTCAAAATCAGATTTGAATGACGCAGTTGTTGCTCATGCAAGGTAGTCAGTTGCTCCCTTGGTGAATGAAGCCATAGGCAATGAGAAGTCTTCCATAGTGATAGGTTGAGTTGTTGTCAACGTTCCTACCGCGAATACTACTTCGCTTGATCCTGCTGGCACACTTTGTTGAGCCACATGAGAAGAAGATTTTGTCAAAATCACATCAGATCCTTGCACAGTATACTTAGCAAGTGTGTGTGCAGTAGAAGAAGATGGTTTTACAAGAGACGCTCTAAAGCCAGTAGCTTTTTCTTTAGCGTTCAAATCCTCTACGTTTCTGATGAGAAGTTGGTAAGTGTCTCCATCTACGCTATCTACATAGTTCACTCCTCCTCTGAGGTAGAACATTCCTCCCATTGCAGGAGCAAATTCATAGTTATTGAGAGAGAAAGAAATCTCTTTTCCATTTATTCTTGGAGCTCCCTTTGAAATCTTGTTTCCATCAATGTCGTAGATAGTAAGATCTTTGAGGTTACTGAGGTCTCCATTTCCATCGTTTCTGAAGGTAATTGCGCTAATCAATACTGGTCTTTCAGAACTTTTGTTGTCGATTCTGAACGCTCCAAATTCGAAATTGTTGGATTCTCCTGCTCTATAAGTAGCAGCGCTTCCTTTAGCTTCGAATTCTACTTCAGCTACAGTGTAGGTAGTAGTTCTGAAGGTAGTAGTTTCCTTTGGAGAAACACTGATGTTTTTTGCAGAAGAGTCTACATTGATGATTCTGAATGCGTGCTCTCCTCCAGTCTCTCCATCAAATCTTACCGTCAACTCTACAGTTTCTGTGTTACCCTTCTTGATAATCAACGCTGGAGAGAATGCGATAGTAGCTACTCCTTCCATATTAACGCTAGCTCTAGAAGAAACTCTTACTCCATCGTATTCAACTCGTAGTCTGTCGATAGCGCTCCTTTGACCAAGTCCAAATCTCTCTACAGTCAAGCTGTAAAGGAAAATGTCATCGGTACTAGCTTTGAGATCAAGCGTTCCAGCGGTAATAATTCCAACTGCAGGGATAGACACTACAGCACTAGATTTGTCAGTGATAGAAATAGCTAAATCTCCTTTAGCTTCTGGTCTGTCACCTGGTTCTACTACTACTTTCTCCTCATCCTTACACGCAGCAGGACAGTTGTCTTCGTCCACTAGACATGCTAGTATGATGAGAGGATCTTTACACTCATCTTTCGCTACATCGATAGCGATAGAGTGTGCTCTCTGAAGCATGATCATTACATACCCTCTCACTTCTTTTGTGTTCTCAGCATCGTTGATCATAGTCATGATCCCAGCGTTTTTGAGAGCGTTAAGGTGAGCAGCGTAGTAAGGAACACCTCCATCATTTTTAGTTCCCCAGATAGCTCTGGACAGAACAGTTCCAAATTCAGCTCTAGACACAGTGTCATAAGGTCTGAAAGCAGAAATTCCTACTCCCATAAGCCCCATCTGACAAGATTTTACGATCCAACCAGCTAGGTCTCCTTTTACGGAAGCCGTGTCGGAAAAGGTACATGCTTTAGATGTGTCAGCTTTTACACCGAGAACACCTTCAGCCCATGCTCCAAGCATTTTAGCCATTTCCGCTCTGGTCATGGCACCATACATGTTAGCATTTTCAATAGGATACTGGGTAGTTACACCCACATCGTATGCGTACGCATACGCTTCGTCCATTTCTGCTCCAAAGCTACTAGCTCCGAACACAGGCACGAACGTTTGTGCTAGCAATGACACTCCAGCCACTGCAGCAAACAACTTTTTTAAATTCATGTTGTTGTATAGATATAAATAAAAATGTCACAAATATAACCAAACAGGGCTGTTTCTCTGTCTCCACAGAGTAAACTATTTTTCAGCTTACGAAAGTTAGACACAAATGCAAGGGTTTTTGACCGACTTTGACAGCAGCTTCTTTTTTTGGCTTTCCATAGAGGAAAAGATAAATAAAAAGCTGACAAAGTGGTTGTAGGATATTGTCCATATGCCTACTTGCTCCTTTCTTGATCTCCCAAGAGAAAGAGCACGTCGCCCTTGATTGTTTCTAGCTTTACTAGCCGAAAAATCCCTTACATTGTAGACTACGACAGGAGGTAGGGTATTGTGACATGAGGTATGACATTTTCTAGACTCCTTTTGGGGGGAGGGCGTGAAAGTGGCGTTTGTTACCGGGATATTTGGAAGCGTGAATGGAAGATTTTGACGTAATTTCATCCCTCCTTTTGTGGGATGTGGCGATTTGTGTGTTGACATAGATGCAAGACTCTAGGAAAAAGGATAAAGGAAAAAGATCTTCATCAAGTCATTGCGAGCCTGAGGGGGCAAGAATACGAAGGCGTGGCAATCCAGTGGGTGGAGGAGGTTTCTTATGTTGAACTTACCACGAAGGACACGAGGGTTACACGAAGGACACAATAGAACCTTGTGAACTTTGTGTGATTTCTTTCTGGGCTTTGTGGTTAGACAACGTATCGGTTCTTCTACTAGCCCCAGGGGGGGCGTAATCTTTGTAGCCCCGGAGGGGTGTCAATACAGACCCCTTCCCCCAGAGGGGGCACATCTTGTCCATGGAGGCTCTACCACTAAGGACACGAAGGGTGCACGAAGGGCACAATACAACTTTGTTGTTATCTAAGACCGTGTATTTGTACTTGATTTTTACATACTTTTGATTACATTTAGATAGTCCTTATGGAAGTGTCATTGCTTCTTGGTCAGCTTTACCCCATACTTTGCATGGATGAAGGTGATTTATTTGCATCGTCTCGAAGAATTACTTACCATTGATTTCTCTGCGGGAGAAAAACTCCCTGGACACGTAAAGATTCCTGTCGAGGTAGTGAAAAAATTTCAAAGGCAATGCGAAATCTTGGAAGAGATAGAGAATTCGACTCAAATGTATCAACACACCACTTTGAGACCCCATCTGCTTCATTGAGACCTTGAGTGATTTATTGGCATTGATATTACCAGATCTTGGAGGATTGAGATCAAAGTACTACAAGCATCCACAGAGATTGTCGAAGTGTATCGTATTAGTAATCATTACCAAAGATAGAAGATACCTATTTTATTTCTTATTTGTACACCCATGGGCACTATTAGAGTAGCTTATCACCCTTGAGAGTTTATCCGTGATGAACTCCAAGCGAGGTGACGAACACAAGCAAAATTTGCTGAACTTTTGGGCATCAGCAAGGCAGAGGTCAATGATCTCATCAAATGAAGAAGAAATCTCACCGCTAGACTCGCCATGAGTGTTGCAACAGCATTTGGTCAGGACACAGACGTACGAATGAGGTTGCAGAATAGGCGGGATATCTATCTACTTGAAAAAAATCAGGAACAAGCCAGCGCGTTTCAGGCCATTAGGGTCAGGAGAGAGGCGATGGCGTATGCTTAATTTTCTACTGGACGGAGACGGGAAGCTAGCTCCACCGTTTCTTGAAGATAAACCCTCATCTCCTCTATCCCCTCTTTTCGGAAGTCGGCTTTTGTGATGTCGATTCAGAGTTTTTGGAACATATGTTGAGGAGCTTCGCTTTTTCCTGCAGCGAGGAAGGTCTTGAGCTGTTGGATCGAAAGTGTGCCGTGGTGGAACATCGCTTCCATGGATTTTGCTATGAGGAAGCCACTAGCGTAGGAGTAGACATAGAAGAATCTTCTCAGATGTCCTCGATAGATTCGTCGGTTCTCCGTTCCAGGTCAGAACGTGATCGCCTCTCCCATGTAGGCGCGCATATGGCGGATGAAAAGTTCTCCGATCGTTGTCGCACTCAGGTAGCCTTGTTGACGGAATGTTTGGTGGAGCTCTTGTTCAAATTTGAAGCAGGCTACCTGTCTCTGTACGGTCTGCACCATCGTGTCTAGGACAGACATTCTGTAAGCGAGGAGCTCTTCGCCTTGGAGGTTGGCTTGCAGTTTTCTGATGAGTGCGTTTTCGAAGAAGGTACTCGCCACTTCAGCGGTGGAGATGATCGCTCCGTAGTTGAGCGCGTTTTGTTGTTGTCCAATGATGGCGTTGATGCCATGTCCAAATTCGTGAATCAACGTCGAGACATCTCTTATTTTGTTCGTGTGGTTGAGCATGATGTAGACGAGCTGGTTTTTGGGGCTGTCGGTACAGAACGCTCCTCCCCTTTTCCCTTGCTGGGGGAAGACGTCTACCCTACCGTTTTGGAGGAAGTCTCGGAAGATGGATCAGAATTCTGGATCTAGTTCGCTGAGTGTCTCCTCTACGATAGCTACCGATTCGGAGAAACTGTACTCTTTTTCGATCGAGCCGTAGGGGAGATTTTTTTCTTCGTAAGTGAGGGTTGTTTGTCCGAGCAGATGTGCTTTGAAGGCGTAGAAAGTTTGGGAGAGGTCGTTGGCGGCGACTACTTGCTCGATCATGGTCTCTACCACTTCTTGGCTGATATCGTCGGTGAGGAAGGTGGCTTGTTCTGGGGAGGAGAAATTACGGAGTTTGTCGACCTCTTTTTTGTATTCTAGGATCGAATTCAGCTCGTTTTCCGCTACTTCTGCGAGGGAGTGAAGGAGGGTGTTTACTTGCTGGGCGGCTCGTGTTCTTTTTTCGCGATCGGTATCGGAACATCGTTGGAGCAGAAGTTCGAACGGGATAGGGGA
>Ga0209737_10004186_pt1 | contig 10152 bp, 3 predicted proteins | sample TergutCu122P3_FD_187284 | JGI IMG/M metagenome (GOLD analysis project Ga0209737, IMG submission 187284) | Cubitermes ugandensis P3 segment gut microbial communities from Kakamega Forest, Kenya - Cu122 P3 (SPAdes) (version 2) | ecosystem: Host-associated > Arthropoda: Insects > Digestive system >...
GTTTTTCCTTCTGTTGGTGGAACACGCCGGCCCGGAACCACTACGCTGATTGAAGACGTGGCTTTTCATATCGACGATTTGCCTGATGCCACAGCCGAGTTGCAGGAATTACTTGCCATGCACGGTTACGACGACGCATGTATCTATGGTCATGCTTTGGAAGGAAATTATCATTTCATCATCAATCAATCTTTTGACACACAGGATGAAGTAAACCGCTACGAAGCCTTAATGAAAGATGTTGTTCATTTGGTGGTAGATAAATACGACGGCTCTTTGAAGGCGGAACACGGTACTGGACGTAATATGGCGCCCTTCGTTGAGTACGAATGGGGATGCGAGGCGTTTGAAATCATGAAAGCCGTCAAAAAACTGTTTGATCCCAAAGATTTGCTGAATCCTGGCGTGATCTTCAATGACGATCCACGTTGTTATCTCAAGAATTTCAAGCCGTTGCCCTTAATCCATCCAAAGGTAGACCAGTGTATCGAATGTGGTTTTTGTGAGATCAACTGTTTAACATGCGGTTTAACGCTATCATCGCGGCAACGCATTGCTTTACAGCGAGAAATAGCCCGATTGAAACTTTCCGGGCAAGAGCCAAAACGTTTGCGCCAACTGCAAAAACAATATCGTTATCCGGGCAATCAAACCTGCGCCGTTGACGGGCTTTGCTCCATGTCATGTCCGATGGGTGTCAACACCGGCGATCTGACACACCATATACGTCAAACGGAACATTCGCGAGGAAGTGCTGGATATGCGCTTGGCAAATGGACAGCCAGACATTTTTCAATCATAAAAGGTTTCATAAGGTTCACGCTCACTCTTGCCAATGCCGCTCATTCCATTTTTGGTACAAAAGTGATGACTTTCCTGGCAAAAGTAATGCACCGTTTTCTGCATCTACCACTTTGGACGCCGGCAATGCCAAAACCTCACCGCCGACCACCCTTCAAAGGTGAGGGGCGTTTCCCTTCCCTTCGGGGGAAGGGGTTAGGGGATGAGGCTACTGTTGTCTATTTTCCTTCCTGCATCAACCAAACCATGGGATTGGAGAAAGCCTCGCCGGAAAAACAGCCATTGATGAACGACATGATCGCCTTATTGCATAAAGCAGATTATAAAGTCATTTTTCCTGAAAATATGAAAAATCTCTGTTGCGGAATGATTTGGGAAAGTAAGGGGATGCCGGATATTGCCGACCAGAAAACGGCTGAATTGAAGACTGCCTTGTACAAAACCAGTGAAAAATGGAAATATCCTGTACTGTGCGATCAAAGCCCCTGTCTGTACCGGATGCGGCAGACGATGAACAACACTAACAATAACAAGGGGATTAATCCCCTTGTTAAACTCTACGAACCGGTGGAATTTATCAACACCTTTCTGCTCGACAAATTGAATTTTATTCAGACAGATATTCCCGTTTCAGTACATATCACCTGTTCCATGCGAAAAATGGGTTTAGCCGCACAGGTCATCGAGTTGGCCAAACGCTGTTCGTCGAATGTTTTTGTGCCGGAAGAAATTGGATGCTGCGGTTTTGCAGGCGATAAAGGATTTACCCATCCGGAAGTGAATGCATACGCCTTGAGAAAATTGCGGCCACAAATTGAAAAAGCCGGTATTTCAAGAGGATATTCCAATAGCAGGACTTGTGAAATCGGCTTAACCACCCATTCCGGTATACCGTACCAATCCATCGTTTACCTGGTGAATAAATGTACGGAGTAAAAAAATATTTTTTAAAAAATTATTTTTTTTATTACGAATATTTCGTATCTTTGCGGCGTCATCGTAAATAAATGAATATATGGAATATTTAACACCGCAAGAAGAAGAAGCCATGTTGATTATCTGGCGTTTGGGAAAAGGTTTTGTAAGAGACATTCTCGAACAGTATCACGAACCTCGTCCGCCGTACACCACCCTGGCGTCGACCGTGAAAAACCTTGAACGAAAAGGTTATGTAGAAAGCCGCAAATATGGCAATACATACGAGTATACGCCAATTGTCTGCGAAAAGGAGTACAAAAAACAATTCATGTCGGGTTTTGTGAAGGATTATTTTCGCAATTCCTACAGCGAACTGGTTACATTCTTTGCCCGAGAACAGCACATCTCGGCGGAAGAACTGAAAAAAATCATCCGTATCATCGAAAATCAGGAAACGCCATGACACCGGTTTTATCCTATCTGATCAAGGCCAATATAATTCTGGCAGTGCTGTATGGATTTTATTTCCTGTTTTTTCGTCGCGACACATTTTACGGGCACATCCGCTGGTATTTTTTAACGACCATCGCTGCTGCCATTATTTTCCCGCTTATCGACATTTCACCATTGTTGACGGGAAGCCCGGCTGCGTTGAGCGTTTCGCAATACATTCCCAATGTTGATGCAGTATATCAATATGTATTTATTCAGTCGCAAATAACGCAACTATCTCAAATGCCACATATAGAAACTGATACCATTGATCCATTCATCACTCGAACATTTCCTTTTGGCCTTATCGTTCTGTGGTGCTGGTTGCTGGTTTGCGTTTACATGCTGGGTAAAAGGCTGTGGCAATTAACCTGCATTACCCGTCTGTGGCGTTATTTTTCACGACAATATCACAATAACGGCACTGTCATTGCTATTGACAGAAACATACAGCCTTTTTCCTTCTTTGGCCGTATTTTCCTGAATCCTGCCCTCTATTCCAAAGATGAACTGGATGAGATCATTGCGCACGAACGTATTCATTGCCGGCAAGGACATACCATAGATAATCTTTTGGCTGAAACGCTCCTGTGCCTGTGCTGGTTCAATCCAGCAGTATGGTTGCTTCGGCGCGACCTCAAACAAAATCTCGAATACCATACCGACCGCATGACCCTCCGTACCGGTTTCGACCGCAAACATTATCAATACAGCCTTTTGCGGGTTTCGGGCAACAACTTTCAAATCGTAAATCATTTTCATTTCAATCAATTTAATCACCTCAAAAAACGTATAATTATGTTAAACAAAAAAGAATCACCCCGCATCATGACTGCCAAATATTTGCTGGTAATACCGGCATTGGCAGCGGCATTGCTGACTGTGCAGGCTTCGGGCTTGCAGGCTCCGGCAAACGAAAGTGTAAACGCCATCAATGAAAAACCTGTCTTGACGGATATGGCATCCGTTTCCGAAATAAACGGTTATGATCTTCTGGCAGAAATGGCAGTAATAGAGAATGAAGCAACAAAAAATGCTGCAACAAACTTACGTGGTTTGAACGCTCATGCACATTATCCCGACACAGGAAAACAAGCGAGTGTGTCAAACATCATTTTTCCATCTGGAAATTCAGATCCCCTCGTTATTATTGACGGGAAAGCAATATCCATTGAAGAAATGCATAAGATAAACCCAGAAACCATTGAGTCAATTGAAGTGTTGAAAGGCGAATATGCAACGAATCTGTATGGAGAAAAAGCCGCAGATGGCGTAATTATTATCAAATCGAAAACCGGAACGAATCAGTTAAGTCCGCGAGTATTCTATAAAAATTTCATTCCACTCGAAACTATTCCAGATTACCGTCAGCGACAAGGCACAACATACGCCCCTGAAGGCGACAATATTCCTAAAGCGACCCTTGTTTCAGGCGATCTTCAGGTGAGAATATATGATACAGAAATCCAATCAAAAAACGAGATAAAAGTCATAGGATATGAGCAGATGCCGAATAAACCTTTAGTTATTGTTGATGGAAAGGAGTTTGTTGATATAAAAAATATTGATCCCCAAAATATTAAAACAATTTCAATCTTCAAAGATCAATCTGCAATGGCTATTTATGGTGCAAAAGCAAAAGATGGGGTCATTGTGGTTACCACAAAAAGGGGAATAATATATCCGGCGCAAGCGCTATCTAAAGGTGATTTCGCTTTTTTTGAAACAATACAAGTTTCGGGTACTGTTACCAATGTCAAAGATTTACAACCAATGCCGGGCGTTGCTATTGTAGTGAAGGGCAGTAATACTGGTTCGGTGACTGATTTGAGTGGAAAATATTCATTACTTGTTCCGCTCAATGCAAATTTACTGTTTTCATATCCCGGTATGATTTCACGGGAAATTGCCGTAGAAAACAGACAAGTGATTGATATTGTGATGAGTGATGATATAAATGGGGCAGTCATGACCACTGCAATAGGAACAAACGGTGATGCTAAAATAGTATCAATTAAACCTGTTCAATTAAAAAATGGCAACAGCCCTTTATATGTTGTTGATGGAAAGGAGGTTGAAAATTTAGACGAAATTTACCCACATAATATTGAATCAATTACAGTTCTAAAAGAACAATCAGCCATAGCCGTGTACGGCGAAAAAGCAAAAAACGGAGTGGTACTCATTACCCTAAAAAAATAAGACTGCAATCAATTTCACCCCTGTAATTCGATTTTTACCCATTTTTTTTTACTTTTGATATTTCTTTGTGATTTTTTATTTATGTTTGTACGCTTAATATAAACATAAATAAAACATCAACACATGACCGAACGTTTTTTAGAACTCATTGAAAACAGTATCAAAGTCAACTGGGAGCGTCCTGCTTTGACTGACCATAAAAGTAAAACCTTTTATTACAAAGACATGGCTGAAGAAATTGCTAAACTGCACATTATCTTCGAGCACGCCAATATCCGCAAAGGCGATAAAATCGCATTGATGGGCAGAAATTCATCCCGATGGGCAATCAGTTTCTTTGGAATTGTATCTTACGGCGCTGTCGCTGTTCCTATCCTGAATGATTTTAAACCTGATAATGTCCACCATATCATTAATCATTCCGACGCGAAATTATTCTTTGTTACCGATTCAAACTGGGAAAATTTAGACAAGTCGGTAATGCCCGGCATAACCTGTTTTATTTCTCTGGATAATTTTTCCGTACTTTATTCCCAAATGCCCGGTCTCGTAGAGTTTTACAAAGGTGTTGAGGCCTGTTTCCAGGAAAAATATCCTGAATCCTTCATGCCGGAACATGTGTCCTATCACATCGAAGGGCCGGATGAATTAGCGTTGCTGAATTATACTTCGGGTACGACAGGTTTTTCCAAAGGCGTTATGCTTCCCTACCGCAGTTTATGGAGCAACACGCAGTTTGCCGCTGATAAACTGCCATTCATCCATGCCGGTGATAATTTTGTTTGCATGTTACCCATGGCGCACATGTACGGACTGGCGTTTGAAATATTCAACTGTATCAATATCGGCTGTCACATTCATTTTCTGCCGCGCGTACCCAATCCGCAATCTATAATAGATACTTTTGCGATGGCGCGTCCAACGCTAATTATTTCCGTTCCGCTGGTCATCGAAAAGATTGTTAAAAGCAAAATATTTCCGATTTTGAAGCAGACAAAAATGAAAATCTTACTCAAAATACCGGTACTTAAACAAATCATCAGGAAAAAGATATGCGAAAAACTTAATACTGCTTTCGGTGGCAATTTCGAAGAAATCGTACTCGGTGGAGCGCCATTGAATAAAGAAATCGAAGTGTTTTTGAAATCAATAGGATTCCGCTACACCGTTGGATATGGCATGACAGAATGTGGCCCGCTGATATCCTACGAGCAATGGGATACGTTTAAACCCGGATCAGCGGGCAAAGTGATCGACCGTATGAACATGAAAATTGATTCACCCGATCCGCAGCGTGTATCCGGTGAAATTCTTGTAAGTGGCGCCAATGTGATGCTGGGTTACTACAAAAATCAGGAGGCAACTGACGAGGTGATGACTTCCGACGGATGGATGCGTACAGGCGATCTGGGTATCATCGACAAAGATGGTTTCCTGTTCATTCGTGGACGCAGCAAGGCATTGATTCTCAGTTCCAGCGGACAAAACATCTATCCTGAAGAAATTGAAGGCGTTCTGAATAATTTGCCTTATGTTATTGAATCAGTAGTGATACAAAAACAGGACAAACTCATCGGTTTGGTCTTTCCTGATTGGGAAAAAAATAATTTATCCGCAGAAGAACTTCAAAATATTATGATCAATAACCTGGATACACTCAATCAGCAAATGCCCAATTACAGCAGGTTATCTGAAATCAGGCTTCGCAAAGAAGCATTTGAAAAAACGCCTAAGCAAAGTATTAAACGGTTTCTTTATCAGGAAGGGGAATAGATTTTTTCATTTCGTGGTTTTCATTCGCAATACCCTGTCTCCCTTTTGCTCCATGATGTACAGGTAGCCTTCATGCCAGGCCAGCCCCAGCGGCTTACCAATATCAGCGATGAGCAGGGATGCATTTCCGCTTTTGTCGAGCCTGTAGACAGCCCCTTTCCCATTGTCGGGATTTTCTGCGTTGTTGACGGAAACGTACAAGTTGCCGCTTTCATCGGCAGCGCCTCCATAAAGCCGCACCCCGGTAAACGCTTTCCCGAATGGCGACGCCTTACCGGTAGCCGGAAGGACGAATACGCGGTCATGTCCGATCAGAAACAGAGGCGATCCCTTCGCTTTGACTAACGCAATGCCTGCCTGCTCTATCAGCGTCCCTTCATTTTTGATATAAAGCGGCGGTTTACTCCATCCATTGCGCTCTGTGCCCAGTTCTTCCGCAAACTTGCCGACTGAAGGGGTCAACGTTGTGAGATGGCGGATAGCGTCGGTGGCGAGCCTGGAAGTGGGGCCGGATGTGATGACATACAGTTTGCCGGAAACCTCATCCCAGGCATATCCTTTGGCGTCGTCATCCTTGGGTTTAATGGGTATGCTGATATGCTGGTTCAAATAAACGGCTCTGGGTTCCCCGGCTCTGGAAACCACATAACTTTGACCGTTTACTTTGCCGGATATCCATACATTCCCGACGCCGTCCACCACGATGTTTGTTTCCAGACCGGTAGGAGGAGCCGCCAATCCCACCATGGGGTCGCCGTAATCCAGTATGGCGTGCACTTCTTTTTGCCCCGAGGCTGTGATTTTCCACAAAACAGACTTGTCACTGTCCCTGCCCGTTGCATAAAGGACGTTATCCTGGCCGAATGCCAAGCCATACCCGCCGCCCAGACCCGTTTGATAGACTTCGAAAGGCCCTTTGCCGACTGCCTGACCCGCGCTTGGAGTGGTGGTTGGAGTAGCGCTTGGAGCGACAGTTGGAGCGGCGGGTGTGGCGGTGGTTGGAGTAGCGGTTGGTGCGACGGTTGGTTCGGCGGGTGTGGGCGTATGCGTATCACCTTTCCATGAGCCGCTTAACACGTTGCCATCGTTATTAATCAATAGCCCGGCTCCATCGCGTGAACCGGACATAAACGAACCAAACCACAAATCTCCGGTTAGCCAGACAAGAATGCCATTACCATGCCTGTTTCCGTTGAGGGTTTCGCCTATGTACTTTCCGTCATTATAATTGATAATTTTAAACTCAAACTTGAATGAAGCATTCCTGCCCGGTGTCGGGTAGGCGTCAACAGGCCGGTCATTACTAAATTTACCGAGATACAGCAATTTTCCGTTTGCATCGTAACATGAACCGTCGGTCTTTTCGTCATTTGACCAGTTGCCTGCATAGTATTTACAATCGGGGCAATTAAGAATTGTTTGCCCATCAGGCGCTATATAAATTCCATCCCCGTTTCTTTTATTTTCTCTATAACTTCCAAAATACATATTTCCATCGCTCCAAAGAGTGGCTCCTATTCCATTTGCCCTGTCCTGCCCTTTGTATCTGTCGCCGTTATCCCAGGCATGTCTCGGATTGGCGCTTATCGCCTGTTTCAACATATCATGCCATGGTATATCTGATACGATTGGCGTATACGTATTACCTTTCCATGTACCGGTTGACAGGTTGCCATTGTTATAAATCATTAGTCCGGCTCCATCGCGTATGCCGTCTTTACACCATCCAAGCCATAATTCTCCGGTTGGCCAGACTATAATGCCATAACCATCTCTGCGTCCGTTGATGGATTCGCCTATGTGCTTGGTGCCGTCATTATAATTGATAATGGTAAAACCGTATGCAGCGTTATCGCCCGTTGACGGGTAGGAGCCGACAGGCCGGTCATCCATGAATACGCCGCGATACAGCAGTTTTCCTGTTTCATTGTAACATGAGCCGGCGCCGCTCTTTATGCCATTTGACCAGTTGCCTGCATAGTATTTACAACCGATACAATTATTTATTGTGCCTCTATCAGACGCTATGTAAATGCCAAACCCGTCTCTTTTATTGTCTCTTAAACGACCAAAATACATATCTCCATTGCTAAAATGAAATGCCCCCATTCCATTTGTCCTGTCCTGCCCTTTATACCTATCGCCTAAATCCCAAATATTTGCCGGATTGTTGATTATTGCCTGTTTCAACATATCCCGCCATGTTTTCTCTGTTGCGTTTTCAGCGGATGCGGGGGGTGTACGCTTATCACCTTTCCATGTGCCGGTCAACAGGTTGCCATTGTTAAAAATATATAGTCCGTCTCCATCGCGATCGTCGTCTTTCCACCAGCCAAGCCAAAAATCTCCGGATTGCCACAAGCGAATGCCATAACCTTCTATACGCCCATTGCTGGTTGCGCCGATGTACTTGCCGCCATCATAATTGAAAATTTCAAACTTGTACGCAGTTAAATTTCCTGTTGACGGGTAGACGCCAACAGGCCCGTCTTTCCTGAATTCGCCGCTATATAGCAGTTTTCCTGTTGCATCATAACATGAGCCTGTGCCGCTCTTTTCACCATTTGACCAGTTGCCTGCATAGTAGACACAATCGGGACAATTACTGATTGTGCTTCCATCAGACACTATAAAAATGCCGTACCCGTTTGTTTTATTTTCTTTATTACTTCCAAAATACATACTTCCATTGCTCCAAAGGTATGCTCCCATTCCATTTGTCCTGTCCTGTCCTTTATATCTGTCGCCGTTATCCCAGGTATGTCTCGGATGAGCGCTTATCGCCTGTTTCAACAGATCACGCCACGTGATCCCTGTTGCACTTTGCGTATGCGTATCACCTTCCCATGTGCCGGATAAAAAGTTGCCACTGTTATAGATATGCAGGCCGGCTCCATTGCGTGCATCGTCTTTCCACCATCCCAGCCACAGATCACCGTTTTGCCAGGCAAGAATACCATTACCATTTCTGCGTCTGTCGCAGGTCTCGCCTACGTACGTGACGCCACCATCATTGATAACTTCTAACCTGTATGCAGCGTTATCGCCCGTTGACGGGTAGACGCCAACGGGCCGGTTATCCCTGAATTCGCCGCGATACAGCAATTTCCCTGTGGCATCGTAACATGCACCGTCGCCGTTCATGTCTCCATTTGACCAGTTGCCTGCATAGAATTTACAATCGGGGCAATTAGTGACTATGTATCCATCAGACGCCATGTAAATGCCGTACCCGTTTTGTTTATTTTCTCTATAACTTCCAAAATACATGCTTCCAACGTTCCAAAGATATGCTCCCATTCCATTTGTCCTGTCCTGCCCTTTATATCTTTCGCCATCATCCCAAGTATGTCTCGGATTAGTGCTTATCGCCTTTTTCAATATATCGCGCCACGTTTTGTCTGTTACGCTTTGATAATGCGTATTACCTTTCCATGTACCGGTTAACAGGTTGCCATTGCTTTGAATAGCAAGTCCGGCTCCATCGCGTAAGCCGTCTTTGAACCATCCAAGCCATAATTCTCCGTTTTGCCAGACTATAATGCCATAACCGTGTCTGTGTCCGTTGAAGGTCTCGCCTACGTACGTGACGCCACCATCATTGATAACTTCTAACCTGTATGCGGCGTTATTGTCCGTTGACGGGTAGGCGCCAACAGGCCGGTCATCCTTGAATTCGCCGCGATACAGCAGTTTACCTGTGGCATCGTAACATGAGCCGTCGCCATTCATGTCTCCATTTGACCAGTTGCCTGCATAGTATTTACAATCGGGGCAATTAATGATTGTGTTTCCTTCAGGCGCCATATAAATGCCGTACCCGTTTTGTTTATTTTCTCTATAACTTCCAAGATACATCCTTCCATTGCTCCAAAGGTATGCTCCCATTCCATTTGTCCTGTCCTGCCCTTTATATCTTTCGCCATCATCCCAAGTATGTCTCGGATTAGTGCTTATCGCCTTTTT
>Ga0209737_10004187_pt1 | contig 10149 bp, 11 predicted proteins | sample TergutCu122P3_FD_187284 | JGI IMG/M metagenome (GOLD analysis project Ga0209737, IMG submission 187284) | Cubitermes ugandensis P3 segment gut microbial communities from Kakamega Forest, Kenya - Cu122 P3 (SPAdes) (version 2) | ecosystem: Host-associated > Arthropoda: Insects > Digestive system...
GGACACCATACCATATGCTGTAAAAATCTGTCTTATGCTCCTAAAGATGGGCAAAAGATTGCCTGAAACATGTTTAGCTAATCTTGGAGATCAATAATTTGTTATTGTTGCATCTAGTTGGTTTTTCTATATTACTTTACCTACTTAAAAAAAGTTACTTTGTGTGCCGAACAGATTAAGACTTGTGCAGCCAGTACAAAATATAGTGAATGACACTAATGTATATCCTTGGCATGGTATTGAAAACCTAGTTCTTTTTTTCCAAGAAAAGTATGAAGTCAATTTCTGGAACTGATGCCACTACTTTTATGTATTTCTGAATTACAAAATAAAGGACTACTTGCACCGAGAGAAATCTTAATGTTAAAAGCCAAGGAATGTGCAGGAAATAGTGATATTTCTTTCCAGAACATTCGTGGTTGGCGTGAGAAATTTATGAAAAGAGAAACTTTACCATTACAGCAAAGGACAATAATTGGTCAAAAACTGCCATCAGAATTTGAAACAAATCTTAATGAATATCATTACATTATTGGTCAAGGCCAAAGGAATCAATATGCCCTAATTCAAATTGATAAAATAGATGAAACAGCATTTTTTCAACATGCCACACATCTGCACTGCAAATTCCAAAGGAAAAAATCATACGTGACAATCAAAATCACTGGTTATGTAAAGTTAAAAGAGTTACTATGATGGTACAGGAAACATGGATGACATCAAACTTAATGAAAGACTGGTTGGGATGTACATGGAAACATTTCATGTCCATGTCTCCAATAAAATTAGGAGTAGGATAAGGGACAAAAACCATGATGTGGTGTTGATTCCTGGCAGACTTATTGGTCAGTGTCCACTAACAAGTCATTCGAAGATTGTATCCATACGCATTATGACGCTTGGCTGAATAAAGACAATCATGCTTTGACATCAAGTGGCAAAATGAAAGGTAAATCAGCATCAACGATAGTGGAGTGAATTTAAAAAGCCTGGAAAGAAGTGCTGGACAACGCTACAAAATCGTTTTTAAAATATTGATTATCCAATGCAGATGATGGAATGCAACATGACTGTCTTTGGGACAATAGTGAATCAAGCGATCAACATGCTTCAACTTCAGAATATGACAGGTCATATTCTGAAGTGAGTCAGAAGGAACATCAGAGGAGCATTTTGATTAAATGAAGAAAACAGAAAGAAAGATTACTCTAATGAAAATTTTGAATTTCCTTTATGATTTATACATTTTATTATATTTAATTTCAAATGCATTATTAAAATTTTAAATTCATCAATAAACTCCTTTAAAACATATTTACTTGTTTCTAATGATTATCCAAATATTTTTTTTTTTCCTGATAATACCTTTTAAAAGTGGGCTGTGTCTCAAATTCAAAGTATTGCAGTACTATAATGATGTTTCACCAATGATTTACACTTATATTATCGTTGAAAATTTTACTAGATTTACAAAAATTTAAAGAAGTTACTGACAAATTATTTTAATGATAATGGCAAAATGATCAATGTCTTCTGTGGTTAAAGTACGTACAAGAGGAAAATCATGTTCCTCAGCACAAATGTACATGGTATGTCCTCTGATATGACTGAATACCACTGGCTGACCCAGTAATTGAGAACAGATTGTTTTTACAATTTTTGGACACTAGGAATAAATATTGAATTAGCATAAGCAAGTAATTTTCAAGAGGGTGTTCTTTTTTTCTTTCCCATCTTCTCATGATTTAATGACAGTTATAACTATCAAGCTGAGCTAATGACTGAATTGAGCTTATCCACTGACTGGCATTCAGCTTGAAAGTCTCAAGTTTCAACCTTGAAGATGATGGAACAATACTTTAGCTGACAGCTTTTCTCTCTGAAATCACTGCTCCTGCTGCTATGGTGGTCTTTTAAATTTTGATATTGGAGGGAGGGACTCAGACCTTCACATTGCCTGTGTGAGCAAACGAGGGGACAGGGACTTGAACCATTTGCAACATACATTTTCTACTGCTCTCATTCATCCAATTTCCAAGACTGGACTTGAACCAGGCCTGACACGAGATGTTTGGTTATAGTAGCAGAATGATGCAAGCCTATTATGTTACATCAGACTTCATCATGTCTGTGCATATTTTGACTTGTGCAGGTTGTGACTGCATCCCAAGTGTCACTTGTGTCATAAGGGAGTGGAAGAAACAAAAGGTGTGGAAACTGCAACTGTTACATCTCTACTCCTCTTATTAGAAACGACTCATCAGGTGTTTAAACAGCAGGCAAACCAATGTTTCAATAACATCTCTCTTGTCATAATTAGGAAACTGAATAACTAAGATGTCAGTCCATGTTATATATATACATGTACCTGCCCGTACCCTTGGCATATATTTGGTTGTGAGCCAATTAGGGCTAGTGGGCAAAGTCAATTGCTCGGCCTGATTGATCCTGAGAGCTGATTGGTTAACAAGTTAACCAGCCACCCAACACCCCTCACTGGCTTGTGATCAACTATGAGTCAAGGTTTCAGGCAGCTGTAAACATGATGCAGCCTGACAGAGGTGTCTGCTAACACAAGAAATTTTTGTGTGCAATGCTCTCTGAAGCACAGAAACTATGAAAGAATCAAGGGTATTAAAGTGGCTTAAACAGTGCAAAGAGGGTCAAAGAATATGGAGGATAATGAAACAAGCAGTCACCTGAAAACACCCAAATCTGACAAAAATTCTGAAGAAATGCAGAATCTTGTTCATTCAGACAAGGCCAGTCAACAAGGCTTTTTATGTAGAAATACTGACAAGGTTATTTGCATGTGTACATGGAAAAAGGCCTGAATTCTGTCCCAACAAATATGTTCATCCATCATGATGTTCCAGTTCACAACACACCCCTCTCAAAGCAGTACATGGCCATAGCAACTATTGATACACTGAAAGACCCCTCTTATTCACCTGATCCCGCTGTCAATAGGCCCGTTTACACACACAGTTTTTCCCACAGTTTTGGCGTGTACGCTCCAAGCGAGCACGCCGAGAGTGTCAGTGTAAATGCTCAGCCTGCAGAGACGCCTGGAGCGTGATCTCTTCCCACGTGCAGGTCTGAATGTGCACATGGAATCACACGGACACTCCAACACCTCGGTTGAGACTCTGTTTCCTAAGCAGTTGCGCTGTGACTAGTGTATAGCAGTTGCGGTTTAATAGTTTTAAAATTATCTTTGTAATGAATTTTAAAAAATGGCATGGTCTAATGATAAATTAGAAAAGTTTATTGAACTGTATAGAAGTTATCCATGCCTTTGGAAAGTGAAATCCGACAAGTATAAAAATAGAAATTTAAAAAATCGGGCCTATGATAAACTAATTGAGTTTTGCAAAAGTGCCGTTTGCTCGAACGCAAATAAAGACTTTGTTATTATAAAAATCCAAGGAATACGTGGGTCCTTCCGTAAGGAACTTAAGAAAATCAAAAAAACTTTGAAGTCTGGTTGTGGTGAAGAAGACGTTCATAAGCCAAGTCTTTGGTATTTTGACTTACTACAACATGCGTATAACCTGACAAAAGACTAAAGCAAAAAGCCTGGCGTGTCAACAAAACTTTCCATCTCGGTGGAAATTCCACGCGCCGCTCCAAAATCTATAACTATTGGACTATAAGCGCCAAACCTGCAGGTCTGGCGCGCAGGCCAGAGTGCTGACAATTTTTTTAGTATCACGCGCTGGCAATACGCTCCGGCGCTCGCTCCAGCGCGGCACTCCGGGGCGACATGCCAAATCCGAGAGGTTGGCGCGTACGCGTAAACGGGGCTAAAGGGTGGCCGGTTGGACGAGCTTCGGCAGCCGCACTTCAGCAGATCCAGTTAGGTACGAAACATGCATTAGTAAAATAATACATATTTTCTTTACTACAACAGGTTATTCTCTGTCCGTTCTAAGCCTCTCTCCTTCGGAAAAATATTTTAAAACCCCGGTAACAGGCAGCCTCGTGTGCACATTAATGACAATATTATTTTTACAAGCAAGTTAGGCGAACCGTACCAGTGTCAGCGGTATTGTAGAACACTGTACAGTTGAATTACGTAATTTGGTTTAAAATATGGAGAGTCATTAGTCCCAAACGAACAGCGTCCGATGGCTTAAACTGTCCAAGGACTGGAGTAGAACTTCTCAACCCTGCACTCACCCGATATCCATGAACCGCCGAATCCGACGCTACTCAGCTCCCCGGAGATTACTTCCTCAAGTCCGAAGGCTCCTTGGGCTCTGTTCACTGGAGGCCTGGCGTCAATCCCCAGCCAGACTACGGCTAATATGCATACCTTCAGCAGTGTCTTCAGCTTTGAGGAAAGTAAACAAAATTTTGGTTCAGTTATTTCATCCCGATATTTTCAGCAAAAACAAATCACAGCATTTCCTTGGCAAACATGATTTTGCCAATCGCGGATTTCAGTTTTGCGAAACGCAAGGTCTGCTTTTTGCACCCGCGCTTTTTTTTTATCTACTTATGAACAGCATCGGCGACTTCAGCCGTTGGCAGGATTGCGATGACATACAAACAAATTACAGTCGCAGTCTTTTTGCTTCCAAATTACACTCGCAGTGTCTTTTTGCTGCAGTTATTACATTTTTGCGATTTATTTGTTCGTAAACACCTTGTTACCTCCGACGTTTTTTGTAACCAATGAAGGAACAGGGGATTTAGACTCTGGTATTAATAACAGCAGCCGCATTTCCCGAAACCCCCTCAGTTTCACATAAGATTAGGATATTTCCAATCAGGGTGTTCTAGAAAAGCTACCCCAGCAGCTGAAGAAAGAAAAATGTATTTTATTTTGTGATATGACTCAATGTTCGGTAACAACTTTTTTACAGATTTCGTAAGATTCCTCAAACGAGTGATTCTGAAATATAAGATTAGAGCAGAGCTTAAGGACCGGCTAAAAAAAAAGACAAATATTTACGTTTTGCATATTGATACCGATATAAAAGAATTCGCAGCACACCACCGAATTTTTCCCACGTAGTTATCACATGTTAACGTCTCATCGAGCAGTGTACAGTTTGTTGCCTTACCTTCGCTATTCTTGTGATCACCATGGCAGCTTCTCGTGGCTGTTCCCCCATTCAAGCTTCACAATGCAATGGCGATTAGCGACAGATTGCCCGGGTGTTAAGTATGTTTTTCTCGAACTGACCTAAAATAACAGAGACGTACTTCGACACGGTGTAGGCGTAAGATAACCAAGACCCTCCCAACATAAGACAGCAATGACGGATTGGCCTATAAATGTGGTGCAACGTGATAGGGAATTACGCTTAATGAGGGCTGCTGTACGACTTGATTCCAAAAATTCTACACACTGCATTTTACATTTTTCTCGGAATCTTTTATTTTGCTTTCTTACTTACTCCGATCCCGAACCGCTTCGCATGTTCCGATGCCAAGGCCGTGCTTTTCGTATTTCTGGTGTACAGTTCAAATTCAGGATGGGAGAGCAAAGCTTGGTAATAACAATAAAACACTGCTCAGCTTATGTACAAAAATACAGTCTTAGAATACTGACAAACGTACACAGAAGGCAACTAACTTTTATTCTGCGTAAAACAAATACTTGGCTTTCTGGAAACAAACCACAGAATTGCACAGTCACATATCTTTCTTCCATGAATACAAGGTGGTATTTAAATGGACGTTGTAATATGTATGTTAATTTAAGTAAAATTTCTTCGTATTAATTACATTTCGCCTTCTTTTAATTGAAGCTTCTTCAGTATTATTGCTTAAACTCGGAGAAACTTACAAAACAGGAAAGATCTGAACTAGCTGTTCATATGGATTAATGAATGCCATTGCACTCCCGTACTACAAACGTAGCGCTTGAGCAACAGATAAAGCTTCAAGAATTGTGTATTGCGACAGTGAATATACAAGAGTGGTCAGCTTCACGCTTCGGCTACCTTGTCGTCTATTATCCCGGGTATTGACAAATTCAAAGAGCAGGGATAGTAGCGAGTTCTACAGCGATCTCAGGCCGTGCGTGCCTCAGGCGGTTGGTTAGTAGTTTGGCTCTCGCCACGCATGCACGTGTTCGATACCAGGCCAGAACACGTGCCATTTATAGTGGACAGAGTAGCATTGGGACAAGTTCTTCTCCTAGTACTTCGATTCTCCCCTGTCAGTATCACTGCACCAGTGTTCACACTCATATTTCATTATCCTCCTACCGATGCTGTATAATCGTCAGCTGACACAAAATATTTCTCACCCCCAATTATAATTTTCTCGAGAAATTGTGTGTGCGCCGCGTCAACATCAAATGTTTCGAACGCTTATTTTGTAACTGCATTCAACTGTTTTTCAGAAGAGATAACTAAAGGGGTACTGTAAGCACGAACCTCTTCATAGTTCTTAAGACCAGCCACTTCAGCAGGATACGATGGTAATTCGGGTTTACATCCCAGTACTCCTGACTGTCGACACCCTGTACGCGATAAATTAAAGGATATCGTTTTAATTGGTTTGGTCACATAGAGAGAATGTAAGAATAGAATTCCTAGAAAGCGGAATCAAATAGTAATTAAAAGAAAAACGGGGCTGCACAATGGGCCAAAACGCATACCTGTGCAAGCAAAAGAAGAAAAATAATTACGTCTAATTTATGTTCATGTAATGGATGAGCTGAAGGAGGTAAACAGCACTTTTTAAATGAGAAAACCTTTACTAATATTGGTCGGAAAACCTCGCGGATATATGGCACGTATGAAAACTCCTCTAGGATGGACATGACTCTTATGACGTTAAAATATGGAATCTGAATGAATGACTCAACAAGATTCCATTGGCAAACTTAAGGAAACAAGCTTTGTTTTACGTAAAGTCGCGGAATTTTGTAATTGGTTTGAACAAATCAAATATTCACGAAAGGTCTGTTACACAATCACCAGTTCCGACCGTCCGGGTCTTTCGGCAAGCAGCTCCAGGTCATACGAATTTCTTCTCTGGCTTACATGCAATACATAAATACTGTATGCCTTATATACTTGCAGATAAAGGTGTTGCATAGGGTTCGTTGAGAAATAATGTGAACAAAACCTGCATATTGTAATAATATATAGTCTATAATTATCTGCAGAACTAAATGTCTGCGAGCCAAGTTCCGTCAATATTGACAAACAGCTGTTGTAATTCGATGCAAAATTAAAGACATGGTGGAGCGATGTTTACGTCACTGGATAACACTAAACAGCCTATAAACCTCTACCGAATCCCATTCTGTCAGAAATAACCCCATTCTTCTTCGTCTCACGCTGTACCGAGAACAATGCATATAAAAGTAACTTAATTTTAGATAAAACAGTTTATGAGCCTTACTATTACCTGCACAAAGTTCCCGAAGTAACACAATGGAATATATTCCTTCAGAAGCTGATTACCGCTTAGCTATTCAAGAAATCATCCGTCCTTTGAAGGAATCCCAATATTCATTACAAATTTCTTATCGTTACCTGCACTCTCACACACTATTTACAACCCTTCTCAGTATTTTTCTCTCACCTATGCCTACATTCTAAGTTGTTCTTTCTTTACGGCTGTCGGCAACATTGCCGTATGAAGAGTAATATAGAAGAACCAACTAGATGCAACAATAATTTATTGATCTACAAGATCAGCTAAACATGTTTCGGGCAATCTTTTGCCCATCTTCAGGAGCGTAAGACTGAGATTTTTACAGCATATGGTACGCTGTTGTTGTGGTAGGCAGGGGTTCGGAGAGCGGCAACGTGGCACTATGTGGACAGCATGAAGGAAGTTCTTTGACGCTCCTGAAGATGGGCAAAAGATTGCCCGAAACATGTTGAGCTGATCTTGTATATCAATAAATTATGGTTGCATCTATTTGGTTCTTCTATATTACTTTACCTACATTGATGATGCACGGTCAAACACAAATCAAGTTTACATTGCCGTATGTATTTTTCATGTTTCCCACGTGTTCTACAGCATAACCAGTCCTTTTGCTTTAAGGCTCTGAACATTACAATAACGTTACAGTATATGCCTGTACAATGGTCCCTGACATGCGAAAGAGCACCGCTTTGTTTGAAGAATCCCAGGCTTCGCACGCTTGTCTTCTGATAACAGTAGTATTAAGATGCAGATGAGTATGGGGCATTGGCGGAATGGTGAGAGAAGTAAACCAAAGTATTTGGAGGAAACCCTGTCCCAGTACCGCTTTGTCCACGGCAAATCTCAATCGTACCGGCCCGGGATCGAACGTGGGTCTGAAGACTGAAATTAATCCACATTACATTTACAGATCCAGTCCGTACGTACCTCACAGGGCACAGGGCGCGCTTCCATTCGAAATAAGAATCGGCGAATGCCGCATAAGTAAAAATGACGGCTGTTTATTGCAACAGCAAATAGACTCTGTGGGCGAAATGCAGACCTTTTTGTGGCAATCACACACTTTAATTGGGGAAACGCGGTGGCGCAGTTGGTTGAGGAGCTGAGCTACTAGCCGGAAGGTCGCGGGTTCGATTCCCGACGGTGTCACTGGAATTCTTCATTGACATCATCCTTCCGGCCGCACTATAGCCCTGGGGTTGACTCAGCCTCTAACAGAAATGAGTACCGGGAATATTTCCTGGGAGGTAAAGGCGGTCGGTGCGTAGGGCTGACAACCTTACCATCTTCATGTGCCGATTGTCTTGAAATCTGGGAGCCTCAACCTCCTGGAACCCTCAGGGCCTGTCCAGGCCTGTAATGGGATTGCTTTATTTTACATGATTTAATTGGATTTTACAAGTACTAACCACCCTTCTACGTTTTATAACCCTCCTGTCATCATACGTGTTTCGACGCCGTATGCTGGTTCATCTTCAGTGATCTGAGAGCTCGCATTAGTTTACATATGTATGGAAATCCACATTATTACTGTATCGTAACTGTTGTGATTACACTCCCTTTGTTTTCGGCATCTACACCTCTTCATCCCGCTATGTCTATGCACTTTACATTTACATTACAACCATAATATGAACAACACAACAGGATCGTAACGTACCACATACATGTGAACAAACGACAGCGTAGAGGTCACTGATGATGACGCTAGTATAAGGCGTCGAAACATTTATCACCACAGAAAGGTCCACGCCACAAAGGCATAGAGGGGAAGCAAGGGCACAGCTTCACTCGTTCTAAACTTGGTGTTAGATAGAAGCGAGTAGTCAACATCACTCCTCGGCCACTTTACCCTACTAAAATAACTTCGGTATTTACTGAACAGGTGGCTGGGTAGGCTGACAGCCGGTGTCAACGTTTTGGGGATGAGAAGTCTCAGAGTGAAGAAAGGCGGCTGGGAAAATTCCTATAAAAGTAGGCGACTAAAGGCCACACGGTCTGCACAGGACGAAGTTTTTAGTGTTAAACCAGGCGGTACATTGAGGCCCATTAACCTCTAGTCTTTAAGAGGACAAATTGGCTTCTGGTAGATGGTGCTCGCAGTGTCTGATAACTTAAATAACTGATAACTTAAATATCAAACATAATCACGCGGGAATACTTTAATAAGCGTAATGGTATAGATATAACTGTAGATAAAAATATTTATATGGCGAAAATCAGAATCACTGATTGGATCATGATAAACTGGTAGACAATAAATTATTTGAAAATATGTCACAAGTTGGAGGCACAAAGACGATACGAGAATAACAACTAAACAATAGCTCCGAATGCGTTATCGATTCGTCTGAATCACAAAGAATGAAAGAAAGATTAAGAGTAATCGTAAGATTTCTTGGCCCCAGTTGCGCAACTGATACGAAACATGACTCAACTTCGAAGGAACAACAAATGCAAGTGCATAAAAACGAAAGGACAAAATGGTCCTGTGCTTATTAAAGCACCAAGCCAAGAAAGCATAGAAGGGAGTGAAGGTATAGCTCCGAATATTATTATCCTCGGCAAGATATGGTAAAAACAAAATCCTCTGGCAGATATCTTCAATTCACGCGGGTTAAGCAGACAATGTGGGATGTCATTAAATGAGGAACTTGAGGATTAGTACGTCATTTAGTATTGGTTTGGCAGTGAAATGTAGGTTGGTGCAGGTAACTAAGATGGGTAAAAACAGGAGGGGGA
>Ga0209737_10004188_pt1 | contig 10148 bp, 9 predicted proteins | sample TergutCu122P3_FD_187284 | JGI IMG/M metagenome (GOLD analysis project Ga0209737, IMG submission 187284) | Cubitermes ugandensis P3 segment gut microbial communities from Kakamega Forest, Kenya - Cu122 P3 (SPAdes) (version 2) | ecosystem: Host-associated > Arthropoda: Insects > Digestive system >...
CCGATCGCCGCATAAAACGGCGTGGCTGCACGGCTGGCGACGCGCTCGGCGAAGCGGTCGATCCACAGCAACAGGTGTGCATCGAGAAAATCCGCCGCCGGGCGCAGCGCGGCATCATCGGCGGCATGGGTGCATAGGTGGGCCAGAAATTGCAGTTGCAGACTGAGGTTGTCGTCCTGACGACGACGCCAGTCGCCAGCGCCCAGGCCATATTTGCGATACCACTCGCGCACCGCAAACATCGGCCCCTGGCGTTCCAGCCCGTCTTCGTCGAGCCAGGCTGATTCGTTGGGCGAAGCATGGTAGCGGCCAGTGAGGTAAATGGCGGCGTAGTCGGCAGCAAGTTCGTCGAACGAGATGCGAAAGGCGGAGTCTTTACCCTCCACAGCCTGTACCATCAGCATCCGCGCTTCCGCTCCCTCGCGGGTGGCTGGCGGAAGCGCCAGACAATCGGGAAACTTTGCTTCCTTGAGTGCCGCAAGGGTATCGGCATCTAGCTCGATGCCGTGCAGGCAGGCGAGCAGAGAAAGATCGTCCGCGACCATGCTGCGCCATGGCGCAACGTCTGGCGGTGTCGCAGAAATAGCGCTGGAGGCGGGTCGGTTGGTCGGCATTGCAGGCTCAGCTCAAATTGTCGACTCGGCCTTTGCTGTGCGGCACGAAGACGATAGACGGGTTAGTGAGTTCTGGATTAGCAAAGTTTTTCACCGCGCGCACAACCTTGTCGTTTGGGCCAACCGCCTTGGTCGGATACGTCCCGGCCCGCAACTGGTCGATCGGGCCGATGTCGAGCACGCGCATCATGCAAGCCTGCACGCAGTAAGGCGTGCGGCCCGCTTCGATTTCATCGACGCACATGTTGCATTTTTTGACGATGTTCTCGGCCGGGTCGTACTGAGGTGCGCCGTAAGGGCAAGCTGCCTCGCAACGGCGGCAACCGATGCACAGGGTGCTGTCGATATCGACGATGCCATCTTTGGCGCGCTTCCAGATTGCGCCGGTGGGACAAGTCGGCAGGCATGCCGGTTCGGCGCAATGGTTGCACGAAATATTGACCTTGTAGGCGAACACGTCGGGATAGCTGCCGCCTTCGATGTACATGACGCGGCGCAGGCGCGGCCCCGCCGCCAGGCCGTTCTTGTCCTTGCACGCGATTTCGCAGGCGCGGCAGCCGATGCAGTCTACGTTGTGGTGCACGAAGCCGAGCTGCATTTCCGGCACGACGGGGACGTACTCCTCTTTCTTGCGCTGCTTCACCGCTTCCTCGACGGATGCTTTTTTATCTTCGCCGACAGGGTTCGTCATGGTGTCATTTCCTTACTCAATGATCGCCGCGGCGGAAGATGTGACTACGCGCGGTGGCGAGTTGGTCCCAGCCGGGGCGGTGCGCAAGATCGGTTTTCTTGATGTTGCAGAGCACCGTGTTGTAGGCAAACGCGCCCGCCGGGCTCGGATCGTCCTTGGTCAGAAAATCCGGGTTGCCCGCACGGTCGACCGACTTGTCGTCGAGATCCATCCAGGCGCCCTCGTGCAGTACCAGTACGCCAGGCATACAGCGTTCCGTCACATAGACAGGCACGACCACTCGACCGCGGTCGTTCCATAGCTCCACGGTGTCGCCCATGGCAATGCCCAAACGGGCTGCATCGCTGGCGTTGATAGTGACCTCCTGCGCGTAGGTTTCGCGCAACCACGGGATATTGTGGAAGATGCTGTGCGTACGCCAACGCGGGTGAGGACTGATGAGATGGAAGGGATACTCTTTGGTCTTTTCGTGATTGAGCGACTCCCACGGCTCGATCCACTTGGGGATGTAGGGAATCTCATAGCCGTACCGGGTCTTGGTCCAGTCCTCGACATGAGCCAGTGAGGTCGACAGAATTTCGATCTTGCCCGAACTGGTCGGGAAGGGCGCGCCTTTTTCGATCTGCGCGCGGAAAGCCACCAGCGGCTCTTTCAGTTCAAACTTGTAGACGCCGTGCTTCTTGAACGCTTCCCACGACATCGTGACGCCCTGATGGTCCATCACCCGGTCTTCCCACCATTCGCGCAGATACTGCTCATCAACCGCGTCGTCGTCGTGGAAGTAGTCGCGCGTGGCCTTCGGGTTGTACTTCTCGCCGAAGCCCAGGCGGTAAGCCAGTTCGGTGAAGACCTGGAAGTCGGTCTTGGATTCGCCTAGCGGCGGGATGACCTTGGGCCGGTGGATATAGTAGTGCCCCTTGTACCAAGGCACGGCGACGTCGTGGCGCTCGAAGTGCGTGGCAATCGGGAACAGTACGTCGGCCCACAGGCCCGAGGGCGTAATCGTCGAATCGTTGCAGACGACCAGATCGAGCTTCTTGACGGCCGCGATTTCCTTGTTGATGTTGGTGAGCTGGTTGAACCAGTCCGAGCCGTGCCACCAGATAGCGCGGATATTTGGAATCTTGCCGTCGAGTTCGTCGTCGCGCGGCCACAGACCGACTTCCTCGCGTTTCACGTTCGGATAATTGAGCACGCAGTGCGCCCAGCGGTCGGACTTGATCGACCCCCACCAGACGTTGGCATACTCATCGAAAGGATAAGCGACGGCCTCGGTGTGAAAGGCTTTGCCCACGCCTTCGGCGCAACCGCCAAGGATGCCGATGTTGCCGGTCATCGCCTGCACGGCGGCGGCCATCCGGTTGTACTGCTCGCCATAGGCGTTGCGCCCCGGCGACCACGACGCTTTCAGCGCCGCTGGCTTGGTGCGCGCATACAGGTCGGCGAGCTTTTTGATGTCCTCGGCCTTGACGCCGCAAATCTGCGCGGCCCACTCGGGCGTTTTGGGGACACCGTCGTACTTGCCGAGAATGTAATCCTTGAAGTTCTCCTTGCCCTGCGCCCACTCGGGCATCGTCCCGGCGTCCATGCCCTGACAGAAACGGTCGATGAACTTCTGGTCTTGCAGGTTATTGACGAAGATGTAATGCGCCATGCCGGCAAGCATTGCCGCGTCGGTATTTGGGCGGATCGGAATCCACCATGCGTCGTAGGCCGCCGCCGAGTCGGTGTATTGCGGATCGACCAGCACGAAGCGGCAGCCGCGTTGCTTGGCCAGCCGCATATAGTAGAAAGTGTTACCGCCGTGGAACGTGTAGGCCGGATTCCAGCCCCACATGATAATCAGCTTGGAATGCGCAAAGGCGTCGTCCTCGTTGCCGTCCTCGATTGTGCCGAAGGTGATGCGCGAACTGAAGGTCGTGCCCTGGTACGACGGCACCGACCACGAATTGGTGCGACAGCCGAAAATACCCAGAAAGCGCGCAAGCAACCCTTCGATCTGGTCGGACTTGTGCAGCACGCCGTAGGACGCGCCGGCGTAGGCTTGATCCAGAATCGCGGTCGGCCCGTATTTCTGCTTCAGTTCCTGCATCTTGCCGGCAACGAGATCGAGCGCTTCGTTCCACGACGCGCGCTTGAACTTGCCTTCGCCGCGCGCGCCGACGCGGATCATCGGATAAAGCAGGCGCTCCTGCGAATACAACCGCGCCCGGTACGAGCGGCCACGCAGACAGGCGCGCAGTTGCGGCAACGCTTCGGTGTCGAGGCCGAACTTGCCGCCAGCCTGATAAGCACCGTTATCGGTCGAGAGCCGGACAATGACATCCCCCTTCTTGTGCGCAACCAGCATGTGGCGCGAGCCGCAGTTGTGTGCACAGGAGGTCACGACCGTCTGCAAATCATCGTCGCGCAGATAAGGCTCGTAGGCGAAAGCTCGGGCCAGGCGCGGCAGCGACACCAGGCCGGTTGCACCCAGCGCCGAGGCGGCCAGGATCGCTTTCAGGAAGCCGCGGCGTGTCATCGTTGCTCGATCGGGGCCGCGTTTGAGCCAGTCGATGATGCCGTCTTCGTTCATGAGAGGGTGGGTGGAGAGGCTCACGGTTGTTTGCTCCCGCTCGTATTGCTAATAATTCCGCTCAAAAACCGGGCCTCCGATTGCGTAGGCCGACTCCGAGCCCAATCGGGAACCTCTGGATCCATGCCTTCCCACGCATGGCGCGGATAGGGGAAACTGGTCCGATACCATTGCCGACCGCCGTGGCAGCCGTAACAAATATCGCCGCCTTTTTCTGCGGCGAGTTTCTCGATGGCTTCGGGCTTCAAGTAATTGACCTGGTGCCGCGTCGTGCGGAAAGACACGTGGCAAGACAAGCAGTTGTTTTCCAGCGAGTCCCGAATCTCTGTCCAGGCGGGCAACCCCATCGATTCCGACGGGAACTTGCCGTGACACATCAGACAGGTATCTACGTTGACGTTCTTGCGCAGCACATGCGCCGTATTACGCACATCGGGGGGATTCACCGCCCGATCACGCGGGTCGTTTCCCTGGTGGCAGGTCGTGCACTTCAACTGCATGACCTCTTTAGCATAAGGCGATTCGATATGCCGCCAGTGGAAGGTAGCCTGTTCACCCTCGTACGTATCGAGCGTCTGGTACCAGGCCAGCGAATTCGCCGCCTTGACTCCGGCTGGCGATTCTTTGCGCACCGAGTTTGCGATGACTTCCTTGTGACAGGACAAGCATTTTTCGTCGCTTGCAGTGTCGATTGCCGGTTTGAAATGCACCGGATCCCAGCGCGAGCGCTCGTAGTCGTTGCTCTTGGCCTGTGCCGCCGGTTGCAGGGCGTCTTTTTTCTGGACATCCCGCTGCAAAAGCGCTGCAACAGCAACGATGCAGACGATGCCGACTAGCAAAATCACTTTTTTGTGATACTGCATGGCAATCCCATTCTTTGAACATTAAAGAAAGGGGGGACGGATCCCCCTTTTCGTCGGTACAGCTTACTTTTTCTTCTTCTTATTATTATTGCCACTCATGCCAGACATGCCTTCCTGGCCAGACATCCCCTTCTGACCGCTCATGCCTTCCTGACCGCTCATACCGGACATGCCTTCCTGACCGGACATCCCTTTCTGACCGCTCATACCGGACATGCCTTCCTGACCAGACATCCCTTTCTGACCGCTCATGCCGGACATGCCTTCCTGGCCGGACATCCCTTTCTGACCGCTCATACCGGACATGCCTTCCTGACCGGACATCCCCTTCTGACCGCTCATACCGGACATGCCTTCCTGACCGGACATCCCTTTCTGGCCGCTCATGCCGGACATGCCTTCCTGACCGGACATCCCCTTCTGGCCGCTCATACCGGACATGCCTTCCTGACCGGACATTCCTTTCTGGCCGCTCATGCCGGACATGCCTTCCTGACCGGACATCCCCTTCTGGCCGCTCATACCGGACATGCCTTCCTGGCCGGACATTCCCTTCTGCTGAGCCACGGCGGCGCCAGCAGCCATGCCCATCACCATCAAAGCCACAACAGCAAATTTGCTTGTTTTCATTTTACTTCCTTCCTCATGAGGTTTAGTTGGCACCACCAAGTAACCGCCAAATCGTATAGCGATTTCCGAGTGTGATGCAGGGGCGCCTCAGCACATACAGGGGTTTCTTCTCATCCGCGGAGGTGGTCGAACCCCAAGTTTCGTACATGCTGCGGCAATTCTTCATTGGCGATGATAGCCGCGTATATCGTAAGGCCCGGTCATGCCTGGCAGCGTGAAAGGAGTATGCCAAGCCCCCTGGTCCTTGAAGACGCTGAACGACGCGGGATAAGGTTGTTCGATGCCGCGAAATGCTTGCTTTTCGTCGAGCGCAGGCGCCTGCCTAATCACCGGCGCATCCACTGGTCTACGATCCGGCGCTACGCCGGCGATATAGGCCGACGGTTCCGCCGCCTCCAACGCCAAAGCCGCGCCTCCTGCCGCCAGCATACCCATCCCTAGCAACAACTGCTTCACTCGCCGCTTTCGATCAAAGCGACAAAGCGCGCCAAAACGCATCGTCGGTTGTTCATCCATCGGAAAAACCGCCCTCCTTTTATCAGTACGCTAGTGAGACAGTTATTGCAGTCCCACGACCACTGTTGTTTGTAACGGGCACAAGCAAAACCAGTGCCAGACCCTTAACAAAACATCCAATCAGTTGATTTTTATATGTTTTTTTCAAACCAACAAGATGAAAGCCGACTCAAAACATGTCATTTTGACAGGCCAAACAAAAGGAATTCAGTGTTGCAATCTTCTTCGCGTAAAAACAGACATGTCAAAATGACAGTAACGCTTCAATGGCACACGGGCAGACGCTCTGAAAAACAAGCATGTATATAATTTCTCGCATGGTATAGTGATTTCAACTATCGTGCAATGGGGTGATGTGTCGCCCCCTACACAAACTCCAACGTTTCCAGCGCCTGCAAAATCTCCTGCACTCTGGCGCGCGAGGCGCGAGCGAAACGTTTTGCCACGGCCTCGGGCGTAATGGTAGGGGCATGTGTTTACAAAAACGTTCTAAACTGGATTGGGCAAGTCGAGAAAATCCGCCGTGAGTCCCAGTTCGTCACTCAGATGGCGCGCCAGCGCCCGCACGCCGTAGCGTTCAGTGGCATGGTGTCCGGCGGCAATGTAGGGGATGCCGGATTCCTGCGCCAGATGGGTCGTCTGTTCCGAAATTTCCCCTGAAATATACAGATCGGCCCCGGCGGCAATGGCCTGCTCAAACATGTTTTGCGCCCCGCCGGAACTCCACGCAAGGCGCGAGATGGCACGCTCGCCGTCGCCGATCAGCAAAGGCTCGCGTTCGAGCTCGGCAGCAAGACGGGTCGCGATCTCGCATGCCTTGAGTCCGATCTCCTGCGGGGCGCCGATCCAGCCAATGTCCTGGTCGCCAAAACGGCCATCGCCTTCCCACGCCATGTGCCGCGCAAGCTGTGCGTTGTTGCCGAGCACGGGATGCCCATCGAGCGGCAGGTGATACGCGAATAGCGAAATATCGTGGCGAAGCAATGCCCCGAGCCGGTGACGGCGAATGCCGGTGATGCGTCTGTCTTCGCCTTGCCAGAAATACCCGTGATGCACCAGGAGAGTATCGTAGCCCCCCGCTGCCGCGGCATCGATCAACGCCTGACTGGCTGTCACGCCACACAGTATCCGCCGTACTTCGGCGCGTCCTTCCACTTGTAGCCCATTTGGACAATAATCGCGCCAGCGCGCGACTTCCAGCAAACTATCCAGATATTGACGCAATTCATTGAGCCGCATACTTTCCTCCAGTCGTTTGTGCCTGTTTTTTTCCGTCGCAGGGTTTCAATTATGCGTCGCTTGTGGTTGATTTTTGCGCAGGCGGTAACGATCAGCGTTGCTATCCTGTTCGTCGCGACTTCTCTCAAACCCGAATGGGTGCACAGAGAGGGGCAAACTGCCCCGCCAACCGTGACAATCGTCGAAACCCCCACGCCCCCGGTTCCGACGCAGCCCGCCAATGAGTTAAATACCGTTTCCTATGCCGGCGCGGCGCAACGGGCATTGCCTGCGGTCGTGCACATCTACACCCGGCAGACGGCTAAGATTCCTAGTCATCCCCTGATGAACGATCCGGTATTTCGTCACTTTTTTAGTACGCCGGAACGTACTGGGCTGGGTTCGGGCGTCATCGTCGCTCCGCAGGGCTTCGTGCTCACTAATAATCACGTCACTGAGAATGCGGACGAAATCGAAGCCGTCCTCAACGACGGACGCAAGTTCAAAGCCCGCCTCATCGGTCGCGACCCGGAAACGGATCTTGCTGTACTCCGGTTGATGGATGCCGACTCCCTGCCCGCCATCGTCTTTGCCCCGGTAGATAGTCTGTCCGTAGGCGATGTCGTGCTGGCAATCGGCAATCCCTTCGGTATCGGGCAAACGGTGACGATGGGCATCACTTCGGCGCTGGGCCGCAATTATCTTGGCATCAATACTTTCGAGAACTATATCCAGACGGATGCCACAATCCATCCTGGCAACTCGGGCGGCGCGCTCGTCGATAGCATGGGGCGGCTGGTCGGCATCAACACTGCAATCTATTCGCGCTCCAACAGGACGCGCGGCGCCGATTCGCCTTCCGGCGCCGGACTCGGTATCGGTTTCGCTATTCCTATCTCGATTGCGCGCAGGGTGCTCGAGCAGATCATCATGCACGGTGAAGTCGTGCGCGGCTGGGTGGGGGTCGAAATGCGCGAAATCACCCCGGAACTCGCGGAGGCCTTCGATCTGACCCCTGGACATGGCGTTCTGATTTACAGCGTACTGCATGGCAGTCCGGCAGATAAAAGCGGAGTGCAACCCGGCGATGTGCTCGTTGCCATCAATGGACGGGAAACCCAGGTTCCCCGCGAAATGCTGGATCTCGTGGTTTCGTTACCCCCCGGACAAACCGCCAGCTTCCGTCTTTTGCGAGGGGGTAAGAAAATCGAGTTGAAAATCCTGGTCGGACGCCGGCCTACTCAGCAATACCGGGAATAAACACCTAGGGAACCCCCATTGTGCCTTGGGTTGCGCCGAGCAAGTCGCGCAGTTTAGTTTGCATAATAAAAAATACAATCAACATTCCATGAAGATCTTGACAGCAGCAAAAAGTTAGATGACGCTGCCCTCTTCAGGACTGTTTGTCTATGTGTGGTTAGGAGGCTGACGCCAGCGTTCGCGCTCAAGCCCGTGTTGCTTTTCGAATCTAGACGCAATAACTAATCAACGTTAAGAGGAGGGAGCACCGACTGACGTGAGGTTCACGGGCGTACTGACTTCCCCGCAGCCGCAAAGCTGCAACCAAGTGTTCCAAGCCGTGAGCACGGCCGTTGCCCTCGTCGGTGCGCCGAACCGCCACGAGAGTCGCGTGTGGACTTCCTTCGACGTGAGGCGGCCATGAAGATTTTTGCGGTTGCGGTTGTGGTTGCCGTTGCTTTCTTGCTCGTCACCGGAAGCTCTTATGCGCAGAGCGTGAACGTGCGCAACCTCACGCCCCCAGGCGCCTTCGAGGTCGTGAACGAAGGTTATGAAGTTTTACTATCGTCTCGCGTGCAGGTGCAGCGTCTCGTCAACGGGGCATGGCAGGACGAGATAACGGACATGCAACTTGTGCTCTCCAGCAATCCGCCTGCCTGCATCACGTTACGTGACAGTGAGCATCTGCGACCGCCGCCATGGAACGGTCGCGACTGCGCTTCCCAGGGCCTCGGGGGCTGCCGCGCCACCAGAATACTGCCGCCTGGGACGTTCCGCTTTGTCATCACGTCGTGTTCGGGCGACTGGAGCGTTGCAGGACCGGCGTTCAACATGGATAGCGGAAATGATAAAAAATAAAAATTATCTGAAAATAATATCCTCATTCGGTGCGGCTGGGGTAGTTTTTTATTTTCTCCACGTTTTACTCGGAACCGTATTCTACGAGGGTTACGATTCCTTTGCGCATGCAATCAGCAATTTAACCGCAGCAAGTTCGCCGTCCAGAAACATAGCAATGCCGCTTTCGGTAATGTATGGGATATTTTCGGTAATTTTTTCGATAGCCTTTTTCATCTATTTCAAAGGAAGAGTCAATAAATGGATTACTTTTGCGGCTGGGCTTCTTTGCCCTATGACTATCATTTCATTTTTGGGTTACGCGTTTTTTCCGTTATCAGAGGCAGGTTATGCAGGAACATTTGAAGATAAAATGCACATAGCGGTTACAGTCGCAGTTGCGGTGCTTACCATTGTTTCAATCATACTGTTTTCGACAGGATTTTTTAAACAAAAAAACTTGAAATATTTAGGCGCCATCTCTGTGTGTACACTCATTTTGCTGATGACAGGAGCAATATTGGCCTACATACTACCCAAAGAATATTTCGGCGTAGCACAACGGATATGTGTGTTTTCGACAGTAATTTACATAGGAATTCTTTCGGTGTGGATGTATGGATATGTAAGAAAAAGGGAATAAATGCACTGCCGCTAACAAGCGGTTTTGTTTCAGTTCGGGGAGCTCTACATCTTAACGGCGTGGCACAATCGCAGCATCGGCGATGAGGCGCGTGTCGAAACACGGCTCTTGCGCTGTATCCGATTCAACGTTCGGCCTTATGGTCACATCCCGCTATGTCAAGCGGAAGTGCTATTCTCTGCGGATCGTGCGTTCGGTTGAGCTTGTGTTCGGATTCGCCAAGCGTCTATATGAACGCCTCCCTGATGTGCAAGCTTTTTCTGCTCTGACTGATAGGTGGGTTGCAGCTCTATATCCGGCCTTTGATGCAGCATGTCTTGCC
>Ga0209737_10004189_pt1 | contig 10147 bp, 4 predicted proteins | sample TergutCu122P3_FD_187284 | JGI IMG/M metagenome (GOLD analysis project Ga0209737, IMG submission 187284) | Cubitermes ugandensis P3 segment gut microbial communities from Kakamega Forest, Kenya - Cu122 P3 (SPAdes) (version 2) | ecosystem: Host-associated > Arthropoda: Insects > Digestive system >...
CAAAAAGGTACTAATGCATGGAGTTGTACCTCTACTCCCCTCTCTGTATTCATGGCATGATATTTAATTAAATTCAGAAAACCCCTTCATCTTATGCTATCTTGCATTTTATGTTTATGCAAAGTATTAATCAACTAATAAAAGCATATAGTCAAATTCACATAGAAACAATCACTCTCCAAGTAAGGAACCAAGGTAATTGCATTACCTTCTTCAAAATAGCTTCTCTTGCTTGTTTCTTCTCTTTCCTTTCAGCTTCTTTCACTCTTGCGCTCTCAAACTTAATATAAGACATCACAATGGACTATATGTAACGCCTACATGGAGGAAAATGGGTATATGAAACATATCACTACAAAATATTACACTATTATTGAAAAGTTTGTTCCTGAACAGCTTACAGCATATGGCAGACCATCCAGTCCCTTATGACATAACCTCTGGTACTGAAATGAACAAACCCCCTGGAGTGAAGGTAGCTGCAAAGAATGAATATTCTTTGTCTCACATTGACATTAAGTCTACATTAAAATAAGGGCTCAGTAAAATTGCTCTATTTATCACAATTTGACAATCTGTTTAAAGTGTTATATTTAATACTCAAAAACATTTTAAAATGCCATGACAAATTATTTATCAGTACAAAAACCTGACAACCATGGACTGCTCTCCCTCTCTCTTTTTTCTCCACTAGGGAATGATGACAGGAACCCTAAATGAATAAGGGCAACTTATAAGTGCAACAGTTTCATAACAATTTATGAATACTGTCACTATTTTACACTGTTACAAAAACTGAAGCTGTATATAAAATCATTTATAACGAATTAATGAGACAAAAGAGATACTGCATGTTAGTATCGAAATGTAGCAGCAAAGGCATTACACACACTGTAATTCATGTAAGGTGAACTCTTGATCAATGGAAAATAGAATATATCTCCTTCCAAGCCTGAAGGTGTGTTACCCTTATTAAAATCAGCATAAATGTTTTTTGCATCAAATGTTCGCAAATGAGCTCCAAATACATATTGCAGTTACTTGCAATGAACTTTGAATGTTTGTTATTTTTAACGCATTGAAATGTGTAGTTTCAAAACGGAAATCAAGGAAGGTCCATATCTATCTACCAGGTGTCACAGATTTGGCTCTAATGTGAAATGGGGAGAACTGTACACATTAAATAATGGGTCTTGCACGTATGCACAACAAAAGTCGAAGGACATACGGGAACTTGTGGGTGATCATAAATCGCCCTCAAACACGCTACTGATAGGAGTCGTGCCATAATATGAACTTTAAATATTTGTACATATATTACTTTAAATGTGTGCCAAATATTAACTTATGATTGACATTTCATCAACAATGAGGAACTCGGCTACTTTCGCTCACGCCAGTTTTCTCAACAACCAAACACGTGAACGTATAAACACGATATGTAGCACTTTTTTTTTCCGCCAGACCTTATCGCAAACAAAAACGAATTTCTGACAGGTTAGGATTTCTCACCCACTTATCTTCCTTGTTATACGGATCTGCTTACTACTGTACATGTACCAATACCTCAAAATATTCATATTATTACAACATAAAAAACAGTTTCGACTAAGCATTTTAATATAATAGCATTTATAAGAACCTTACTGGATTTAGCGCAACCCGAACATACGTATACGCAAAAACAACTCTTATCTGTGCTCTACACCAACTGTCATCTGTGCTCTCTAATCCACAGATCTCTAAGTGGACTCTGTCTCTCGCTCTCATTTTAACTTACAACCTTCAATTTGAGATTTATCTGCATAATGAATAGGAAATACAACTTCAGAAACAAACAGATAAGGAGGCACAACTAAAATCGAAGTGGGAAAGTAAAGGAATTGAAGTTTCGGGAATCTATTTTGCAAATATCAACTCAACGTATTCGTATCTCCAGATTGTCTGCTGTCTATGATCGTAAACCATAGATCACTTTTGCTGTTACGAGTAGGTTGTTGCGGTCTTTTATTTTTTGTGGTTTAGGTGCACGAAGAACCGAAGGATTAACAGCGAGGATGACTTCAACAATTCTACAGCTCTCTCGAGCGGGGAGAAGAGTAGCGGGGCAAGTAAAAAGATTATATGGAGAAGAAATAAAAATTGCGTATAACGTACATCAAACCGCAAGTATGGTAAGCAATCGGTTGTGCTATCGTTTGGGTACGAACTAATGGGGACGGATTGGAGAAGTTATTTATAAACGAGGTTGTGTGGTCTTCTGACCATATGATTTTATGTATGTATGATGAAAAATTATAGAAGCTGTTAAGTTCGACGTAGCCCGAATTGCATAATAGTTCACATTTTATTTCAAAACAGGCAAGCTTTAGAACTGAGAAAGACACCCTCGGAGAAGTGCAGGTGCCGGCTGATAAGTATTATGGCTCACAAACGGTACGATCCATAAAAAATTTTCCCATAGGTGTGGAAACTGAGAGAATGCCTGTAAGTATACATAGTATTCTCAAGGATTTTGTGTCCTTTTTTGCAGGATTGTCTTGCACAAAAATGATTATTAAGTCACCATATATTTGAAAACATTCAGCAATATTAGTACCACTTCATTTAGTCAGCACTTCATACCGCAGTATTCTCAGCAGGCATATCTTCCTGACACTACCACTAGAGAGACAGGTCAAAAAGTTTTGAATTCTGTAGAAGTGGCACAAGGCTAGGGTCTGTCCAGAACAACATCCCCCCTCATGAATGCCACATTGAAACTTGCATGTTGGATTATAGCCTTTTGTATCTAACTGTCAACACACCTTAAAGATTGTCACTTTTATTTCTGTTGTATGTAGCTATGGTAAAATGTAACAAAGCTGCTTGCTTGTTACCATTTTTGTAGGGTATACTAACAAAACCCAATAAGCGTAATAACATTGGGGCACCAAAATCTCTGAAGTTATAATGAGGTAATCTGACACAGTGACTTATTATCTAGACATATTCACTGTCTTGAAAGGTTTTTTTTTTTCTGGTGATGTAGTGCAACCAGGAGAGTAAATAATGTTTTATAAACCATCTTTATGTGTTTCAAAAGATACTGCTATTGCATGACTGAGAAACGTAGCAGAATTGTGTAATGTATTACTTGATGTTTTTATTTAGAACATATTTAGTTTGGATCTTTGCAATGTACCATTTATATTGGTTGAGTTAGTCAAGCTTTTCTCATTCTGACCAGCACATTTCAAAATAATACTTTCATACAGTTTATGACAAACTACTTCTTGATCCTCATTTACAAACAGTTTATCAAGATTGTCATTTGTCTTACAAATCCATTTTTATACCATATACCCTCTACATAAGGAAGTAATAGTGAAGGAAAAAGTCTCCGTGATCCTTATGTTAGAAAGAAATTGATAATAAGAAAGTTATTTCAAAAGGAGTGGAGGCACTAGATGCAGTTAGACTGGAGTATGTGAGTCAGCCATAAACTCTGTAAATCACATACATCACACTTTCCAGACCTAATTAAAATGTAGAGATAACACTGAGTTTGAAAAAAGTATGTAAAGTACGGTGAAGTATGTTACATACCACACAATATCGAGGTAGTGATACAGTGAGTGAGACAGGTGGACAAATGTGGCCTCCTCTGTGCTGCTACATGTGTGTCTACATAAGTGCAGCTGCAAATGAGAGCGGGACCAGTACCTTGATGCATGAGGGTTTGCCACAGTAATTTTTTTGTGAATATGTGAAACAGTGATTCTTGACTCTGTGAATGAGGCTGTTCAGCTGTATAATGTGCCATGCTTACATGGTTATTATTATTTACAAACAAGGAAAGTGGTTACTGGTTGGTGCTTTTTGTAGTTCCCAATAATCACGGCAATGGGCATTCTGAAGAAAGCAGCTGCCATCGTCAATAAAGATTATGGTTTGGATCCAAAGATTGCTGAAGCTATTTCAAAAGCTGCTGATGATGTTATCAGTGGAAAGTTGTACAATGATCATTTTCCTCTTGTGATATGGCAAACTGGATCTGGTACGCAAACCAACATGAACACAAATGAGGTAAGTCTGTTGTGTCAAAAATGTTTAGAAACTTAACCTATTTATACTGTTTCATAAATGCCACATATTTATAATGCTGAATGTCTTTGAGTGCCATTTGTGGCATACAAAGTCTGGTCAGCCCTAATGAGAATGTGTTTTGTCTAGAAGTTGGATTGACAGGGAGACTTCATGGAGAAGTGTTTGGAGGGGAAGTTGGTGGAAGCCTACTGGCTGGTTTCAGTGTTTTTCAGTTGTGAGAAAGACATTATTTGTAGTTTCAAAAAGAGCTAATGCATGAACATGTGACTAGTAATTCATGAAAGGCTTATGCTCATATTGTTTTATTATCATTGCATAATGTTACACTTCTTCTTTTCTCATACAAGATGTAATAAGGGGAGCAATGATAGCATAGCTGGTGTAGTAACTTGGCTACAGGCTGGACAGTTTATTAATCATTGTTTGATTCCTAATAGAAGCAAACAATTTATCTCTACTGCAGAGTGACCTGACTCACTCTGGGCCCTATCTAGCCTCCCATTCAGCTGGTACCAGGGGCTTTTTCCCCAGGTGTAAATTGGCCAGGGTTTGAATGTGACCACTCAGCTCCATTTAGTGACAAGATTAAGAATGAGCTGAGCTTTGCCTCTGCTCCCTTGTATGCCTTCATGGCATGCACAGAAAGAGCTGTACCAGATGTAACTGTGACAGTATTTTGGTTGTTTGTTCTTATGGTGGGGTGACACTGTGTCCCTGTGAAGCTGCAATCTCAAATAGGAAGTGAGTTTACTGGTAGCTGTTTACCAGCTGTATTGCATCCATAATTGGAAGCAAAAAATACATCTGTAGGTCCCAGGCTTCTGATTCTATTGTATGGGACCTGATGCTTTATAGTTATGCAGTCTCTTTCCTTTATGTTTTGCAACCAAAAGCCTGTATGCTATAAACACCAACATAGAGATGAAAAGCACAGAAGGTGCTTACCTAGATGGGGTGGTGGTACCTGTCATTGCTTGCATATTAATAAAAAAAAAGAAAGAACAACTTGCCATCCTGTTAATGTAGACCTAATTATTTAAGACTTTACATGATGATCTGCTATAATCTAATTATTTACGACCTTACGTGATGATCTGCTATGATCTACATGGTAGTACTGATAACACATTAAGATTTGTGTGTAATCCTACAGATGGTCCCTGATTTGCATTGTTTTGCTGTAACATGATTAACTAATTGCTGAGTACTACTTCTGTGAGTTTTGTAAATTGCAGTGATTTACACATGACCTCTGTACATTCTGCCTTCGTCCATCAACTCTTCGTAATTTCCTTTTGTGGTTTCAGTTGCATGTGTACAAAACTTATTCCTGTTACTACTTGCATACTGAACAGAAAGTTTGTTATTTATTGACAGTGTATTTGCTAAGATTATATGGCATTTGTGCTAAATGAATGAGTTGAGAATGGAACGGTGGTAGAATGATACTGACAGGGAAGAACATAAGTGCTTAGAGCAAAATCTCTTGCAATGCCACTTTGTCCACCACAGATGTTACATGGACTGGCCTGGAACTGAACCTGGACCCCCACAGTGAGAGGCTGGTGACAAGCTGCCTGAGCCATGGCAAGTCTCATCAGCTATTGTCAGGGGCACTGAGAGTACCATATCCTCTGCCAATTTACACATTGCAAAACCTTCATTAAATTTAACAAGATGTCACGTAGGTTTAAAGAACTTTAAATTTGAAATGTAGTTAGTAAACACAAGCCTGCAGGCAAACTTCCATAAGTACATAAAGTTGTACATGTGATAAGTGTGTAATGATATATTTATTCAACTGCGTGTATGTATGGCCTCATGATAGCTTGGGGTATGTGGTGGCACAGCTGTTTGAGGCACTGCACTACAAGCTGGCAGGTTGTGGGTTCAATTTCTGATAGAGTCATTGGGATTTTTCATTGACCTGATTCTGAATGCACTATGGCTGACAACCTTACCACCTTCCTTTGCTGCCTGTCTTAGAAATTCTGGGAGCTTCAGCCTCTTGGAGCCCTTAGAGCCTGTCCAGGTCTGTAAAGGGGTAGCTCTTATGATAAGTCACTAAAGATAAAACATGTAATCTTGAGGTGGGTCATCCCCGTTGTGTTGTCTAAATATGAGTACGTGAGGAATAATATATCCGTGTACAGTCACAAAACACTGTATACATATATACATAGTTGTGTTTTGTGACTGTACACGAATATATTATTCCTCACGTACTCGTATAAAACATGTATCTGAGTAATGACAAGACATCTGTATAATCTATTAAGAGCTGTGTACAAGCATTTCTTTGCATAATGTGATACAGAATGTATAAAATGCAGTAACACACAACACAGTTCTCATATGTAATATCTGTTATTTGTAGTTTTGAAATAACTCATTTGTTAACAATTTGGAACCAGAACTATATCCCCATTGTACTGTACAAAAGGCCCACTACTTTGCATTTTCTTGACTGATGACTTTAGTGAATTTTCCATTTTCTCAGTATCACCCAGTGTGCCACCTATAGTCAGCATCCATTGCCAAAGTGTTAATGGTGCTGAACAGATTCACAAATCTGAAGATATGCCACAGTTGCTGGAATTAATTTCCCAGATGTTATTGTACTGTGTTTTATTTTTAACACATTTCTCTTTATTTACAGGTATAGGGTAACCCCCCTGTTTAAATGAATGTAAAGGTAAAACAGTTTTGTCCTGCAGACATGTACGTGTTGTATAAAAGAATATGTAGCCGTTTTCCTCTAAGAACTGTTACTATTGACTATACCTGAAGAGGAGGCGGAGGGGGGGGGATTCATGAATAATTTTCTGATTAAATAAAGTAAATAATATTTCATTATTTTTATTGTGTATTATGAATTATGGAAAAATGTAAAAAATACATTTGTGTTTTTCCTAATGACCGTGAAAACTTGATAACAGATATTGCATCTCTTTTCTGGCAACATGCCTGTCATATTCAGAGGTCATATATGAAGTGATCGTTTTAAGAGTCTTCCACTTGGTTGTTAGTCTGAGAGGAACATTGCTTTCAAGCAAAAAGTAAATATTTCCCAAATTCACAGGCCACACAGTGAGCCCCAGTGGGTTGCATGCGGCCCACAGGTCACATGTTGTGGAGACTTGCTATAGACTCAACCATGACAATTCAAGCTTGAGGTAAAATTCAGCATTATCATATATAAAAAATGCGCTGTGAGGCCCAGGTTCTGTTTTTCCAACAAATGGCAATATTACTTTCCTCCCCCATTGCTTAGATCATTACATTATATGCTTCTGAAGTGTTCTGTCAATAGTATATAAGATAACATAGATTCATGTGCATACATATCAATTAATACATTGTTCTGCTGTACTGGGTTATTTCATTAAGTTTTATTCACTAATGTTTCATGCTGCCTTACTCTGTACAGATGTGTGGATCTGACAGCAGTGGGCCTTGAGTTGAAGCTTCAGTTTCTCTGGTCATCCCTGTAATAGTTACTGGTTTCTGTTCCTTGGCAGGTCATCAGCAATCGTGCCATCGAAATCTTGGGAGGCAAGCTTGGTTCTAAGACCCCTGTCCATCCAAATGACCATGTCAACAAGAGTCAGAGTTCAAATGACACATTTCCCACTGCTATGCATATTGCTGTAGCACTGGAGATTCATAATACTTTGATGCCAGGTCTAGAGTTATTACAGAAAGCTTTGGCAAATAAAGCGAAAGAATTTGAAAATATCGTTAAAATTGGGAGGACTCATCTTATGGATGCAGTACCTTTGACATTAGGTCAAGAGTTCAGTGGTTATGCAACACAGATGCAATATGGCATTGATCGTGTCAAGGATACACTGCCAAGACTGTATCAGTTGGCATTGGGTGGAACAGCAGTTGGTACTGGTCTCAATACCAGGATTGGATTTGCTGAGAAGTGTGCCAGCAAGATAAGTGAGCTTACAGGTAATATGGTCCAATTTAGTGACAATTACTGTTTTCCCATTTACAGCACTATGTGGAATGAATGCATAGGGTTCTTAGGCATTTGATGTGTTCTGTAATTAACAGCTGGAAAAGTTTTTAGGTTTTGTTTATTTGTTCTTGAGTATCATACTAACTGTTTGGCTGTACACTGTAGTCTTACAGCTAGAATGAGAGTATTTGATCTCTTTAGCCAAGGCTTCTTATATCATAATAAAAGAGAGGTTTATGAAATAATCGTGTCTGTACATGGTGCAAACAAATATTTTCTGGACTGATTTTATTTCTTCATAACAACATTTAGCTTCTAATCATTGTTGTCTCCTACAAAATAGTCTCCTTGGCACTTTATACAGTGAGCCCAGCGACCATGCCACTGTTTTATGCATTTTGTGAAGTGCATTTCTACAACCGTGTTATATTCTGGCAGCTAGACAGCATTCATTTTTTTTACACACAAAGAAAAACAAACTACCTCAAGTAGTTTTACATACTGTATCTGAAGGTAATGTTTAACATGTAGGCCGCATCAGTCGGACTTAAAGTACTAGGTCTAGCCACTGATATAATAAGTTGTAGGTATATTGACAATTTTATTATTTTTAACACACCAACATTTGCTGAACAGCAATCTGCTACCTCAGGGCAGTTACATTTTAATTTCTGAATACAAAGCACACAGCTCTGCTTCTGCCTTGTGTGGAAGTAGAAAAGCTAATATCTCCTCTACAGGTAAAATCAAACTTTCTCGCGTATGGAATAAACTCCCACACTTGAAAGTCTGTCTATTGACATAGCATTACAGCCAGACAGTACGGTGTACCTCCATTGCAAAACAATACGATTCTTAGCTGTCATTTCTGGCTGAGTGGAAGCAGTCTTGACACAATGGAACAAAAGTCAAGTGTAGTACATATTCCTTGTCCATCTCATCATATACTCTGCAAAAGGGTTCACACAAAAAAAATGTGAGTTGGACACACTTTCATCACTCCGGGAAACCTAAGTGTGTTTTAAAATCCTGCTGTGAGGAAGTGCCAAAAAAACTAACACCCAAGCTTGACTAATTCCTGCGATTTATGTGACAGGCTAGAGTACCCTTAAATTTACATTGGTGAGCATAGGTGTAGCTTTACTTCACCAAGCTTCGAATCAAATTGAATGGTAACAGTTGTTTGAAACTCGGCAAATGTGTACCTTGATTTTGCTGGAATCGTGGTGATACAAGTTTCATTCCCTTTATTGCCATCTTGAGTTTTGAAAAAAGAAAGGGTCGCATGGCGCTAAATCTCATGAGTAGGGAGGGTGTGGAATGGCAGTCATTTTTTAGCCAGAAGTCTACGTACAGTCAAAGGAGAGTTATCATTGCCAAGCACAAATTTGATGGCATGTTCAGATTATCTTTAAAAATGCTGTAAAGTGACCCATATGAAATTCTGGGCATGTTTCATGGATAGTGGTTCTTCTGTTTTTGAGGACAATTCCCATCACTTGATCCACATTTTTATCTGGTTTCCTTGTTGGAAATCCTAAACATTTGGTGTCTTTGACAGAGGTATGCCTCTGTTGAAGTTAGAAAACCACTGTCAAACTTCTCTTCCTATTTTCTGCTCTCCAAAAGCTACTTTCAGTATTTCTGAAGTTCTCATAGCATTTTTTTCTCCAGTTTGAGCAAATTTTGATACAGATCTGCTGTTGTTTTAAGTCTGGCATTTTCTGAGTACACTAGAATTGCAACAAAGTAACACACACTTGCACTTAACAAGATACTACAAGTTAGTATTCCAAGCAGACTTTACTGTATCTACACCTAGTGATAGAAGTTTGTGCTAGCAGCAATAATGTCATCTCATGGTCACTCCAGAAACTACTTGATTGCTGCAAGTGTGTTTATTATTTAGGATGAGGGAAACTGAGAGAACATCCTGTAGTTGGGACAATTTAACATTACTAATCCACACAGTCAGTAATGATGATTACTGTGATATGATTTTTCAAACCATCTGGACATTTTGGAGGTCTGCAGTACCATGTCCCATCTCCATAAAGCGGGGATGTTAGATACCCAGCCACACAGGAA
>Ga0209737_10004190_pt1 | contig 10146 bp, 4 predicted proteins | sample TergutCu122P3_FD_187284 | JGI IMG/M metagenome (GOLD analysis project Ga0209737, IMG submission 187284) | Cubitermes ugandensis P3 segment gut microbial communities from Kakamega Forest, Kenya - Cu122 P3 (SPAdes) (version 2) | ecosystem: Host-associated > Arthropoda: Insects > Digestive system >...
CGTTTAGCAAGAAGCCATTTACTTGTCCAGTGATGTTCTTCCGAAAAACACATGAATGTAGACGACATAAAGCACAATTCATTATGCGCTAAATTTTAATCCTTTCTCCCTCTTTCTCTCTTGTCCTATTCCTTTCTTCATTGTTCCTTTTCCTTTTTGTTCTACATCAATATTTTGAATCTCACAATTGTTCACTTAGAGTAAAAGAGTTAAGGTGCGATTTGTAGAATGCGCTACTTAATCCTGCGAAATATGAGACTATTGTAATATTTAAAAATGTAATTCCTGACCGGGTCTCTCAGTTACAAATGTTAGCCCAGTGCTTCCCAAGGTTTTTTTTTTGGCTCGCAGACCCCTTTAGGCTTCGAAAAATGACCACGGATCCTCACATCCTTGCACACGTAAATACAGTGTGTTCGGTAGATAGGTATCAAAAATTAAAAATTTATATCTGAGAACTGATTTTAGATAGCTACGAATACATACCAGTAGCATACGTAACAATGCATTGCATTATTGACCTTACTTAAATGACTGTCGCTCGCTCTGTGGGCACAGGCGGTTTCTTAATTAGATATTCTAACGGTCATACTAAATAAACATATCGCCAATTAAAGAAGTTACGTGATTATTTTTAACAAAACATTATTTCTTTAACTCAAAAAATAAGCAAACTTCAAAGTAGCCATTACAGAAATGCTTCCACGGATCCCCTGGGAACTGTTCATGGATCCCTTGGGATCTGCAGAGCACACTTTGGGACCCACTGGGTTAGCTGGTTAATGCTGTATGACAGCTCTGCAGGCCGGTACTGAAAGGCAATCTGTGGGCAAATTGCAGAATCCTTGAACTGTTCGATCAGGCGACACATGGTATTACCAATATGCTTTAAGGATTATGTCACAAAATTGTAAATTTATTAGAGACTTTGGGAGAAAAAATTCAGTAGCAACTGGTAAAAGAAAAGCGACCAGCTGTCTTGGCTTATGAAGGTCAAATCTGAACATTTTGTCCACCGTGACAGGCAGAGGAAAGTGTTGCAGTTTATCACTACGTAACATTCAATGACACTGTACTTAAACTAAACCAAATCACGCTTTATCATGAGAAATTACAACAAATGTACGTATTTTTTTATTTTTAAACTGCCTATTTAAATAAAACAATTTAACATCTTGACATAGCCAAAGTAAACAAAACATGTCACATGTTGACTTCCAAGCCAAGACCCTGCCAACTTACCATGATGCCAGTAGTGACGGCGATTCCTCGCCCGCAGTATGTATTAGGCACAATATCACCAAATCCCACACTCAGGAAAGTGATGGCTATAAGCCACATTGCGTTTAGCAGGTTGGCATGTTCCTCGTCGTGAAACCTGGTGGCAGCAGAACAACCACAACACCCTACTAAAGTACAACGCGCCTTCCGTGTGTCCGCCTCGGTTAGAGTTGTGTTCTCCATATGCCACGTTACGGAACAAATAAAACTAGCCAGTTATGTGATATCCTTCAATCGACGCTCGCAGTTCTCATCTCAGCCTTGTTGTACACGCCGTTTTAACTGCATGCTTAGGAGTGACAGACTGTATGTCGAAATTCCAACATAAAATTACGAGAAATCTGGCGATCTGTTTAGTTGATAAACCCACACCAAAAAAAAGCAGTACTGTTGACCAACGTACTAAAAATTTGACGTGAATTTCTTTTCACTAATGATATTGTCGTACGAATGATTTAATCTTTCGAAGGCCTAGATTTTCCTGACCTATATTTAAAAGATTAAGTGCGTACCGCCCTGTAAACACACTGCCCCTGGATTATAAATAATAAGACAATGCCAATGACAGAAATAATCTCTGTTCTGAGGTCCATAAAAAACACATAAATATAATCTGTGGGCAGAAAGTAGAAGTGAACTGGTGGTGCATAAAGTGATCTCTGGGCCGTGTTAATAATTACACGACAAGCAATTTTGTACAAGTATTCATATGTGATATGATATTATCACCGCATGCCTTTTTTCTACGCATTCACAGCTTTCTGAAATACACTGGTGATACATTAGTAATATTTTATCCCTTAAATCCAACTAAATACGTAGAATTAAATATTATATCTTGTTCATATCCGTGCACTAATATCGCTACATTCAATAAATACCCATAAATGCGCTCATATATTATTAAAACGCCACTTTATTAACACTGTATCACTCCAACATGTTTCAACCCTCAAAAAGCCATCCTGTGGGGGTACAACTGATACAAGGTCAACAAAATAAGTCACCAGAAGTAAAATTAAACAAATTTAGGCGCAAGATGGTATGTTTTACATATTCTGTTAAAACAAATTACTGTACTCTTTCTTTGTATCTTCTCTTTGATGTTATTGTTGAATTTTACATCTGGTGACTCATTTTGTTGATCTGGCTGTCGCAATGTATCTGTCGCACTCCCTGAGGGCTGAAATATTTTGGAGTGACATATAGTGTTATTAAAGTGGTGTTTTAATAATATATGATTGCATGTGTCGGTATTTATTTAAAAAATAAATATTATATATCGTATTTTATAAAAGGTCTTTAATTGAAACCTGTAAGAATACGTTATATTACGTTATAAGCTAGGGTTAATATTTCGTTACGTGAAACAGTTATTCTATAATCCTGATGTATAAATTTTTTGTTACATGTGACAGCTGCGCCATCACTGTATCGTGTCCAATTTCTGCGAGGTGTCAGAATGTTCCAGTAACACGAGAGTGCATTTCGTCACTGTTTGTTCGCGATTCGTAGAATGTTATTGCAACGAGACGGCACCAGATGTTTCTACAGATATCACCTCATTAATTCATGGTCTAAGAAACTTCTTTCACTCATAGACAATTGCGAGATAGTATGAAAAATGTGATGAGTGTAATGTTCCATTAATAAACATAAGAAACATGTATAGGAATTACATCAGAAGCCCTCTAACATCAAATTGTTGTGACAGTAAACAAAGAGCATGTATACTGAACAGGTCGTATCTTTGTGTTATTGAAAATTAGAAGGCATTTTATTTACATAGTCAAAGTGTACTACTGGAAGTAAAGTTTGAACTTATGTAGTTATGTTTCTACAGCACGGTGATATTAAATTGTAGGATATGTGTGAAAACTATAGTAGAAGCGTTTTTTAAAAGTAGGCCAACCGTCTTCGGAACCTGTGTACAGCACTCCTCAGCTGGAACAACGGTCGGTACAGTAAATATTGTACTGAAATCATCATAATATGCACGGAGTTCAGGAGGATCACTGGGAAGAATTGTCAAAGCTTGCCTACCAGAGTTAAAAATCGCCTGGAACAATACTAGTAGTGACGCACTCCGTGACGCATTAACACAAACTTTACCAAGGTCTTCCTGACTTTCAGAATGTCGTAGGGTTCCACGGTTTAGTGTTAATGTAACTTATTTAAGCCCATAACAAGAAAATCGCCGTCCCTGAGTTGAATTTTACGAAAATCACGAATAACCAACAGTACTGAGCGCGGATCACATATAGTGAATTTCACACAATTCTGTAAAATGTAACAAATTTCGGACAGAAACTCAGTTAAACCCTTATGCATGACTGTGGCTGAGCCGATTTTCATAAAATTCAAGCTTACTCGACGAACATTCTGAAAATCCAATAAAGAATTTAACTAAAATTCAACACACGGTTTAGTCGCTGGTAGTAGACCACAGACAGACAGACAGACAGACAGACAGAAGGACGAAGGGGCGTAGTATTCACATAAAGTGGTCTTTTTGTAACTTAATAAATAATATCTAAAAAGCGGGACGGTGTATCTATCTTAAAATGAAACCACACGTGAAGCCAAATACTGCAGCAATGAAACACGGTAAGCGGTAAAAACTGAACGAGTCTTCCAAAATATGGCATCTACCATACTTAAAAGAAAATAAATAAATAAAATAAGACTTTCCTCTTACCGTACCTAGTATGCTGATTTTTGTTTAGAGGGAGATGGATACTGCAATCAGAACTGCATGGTTTTCTCTATATCTTTTTAACTTTCATCCACTGCTTAAAATCCGAAACACAATGCTTATTTCGAAGAACTCCATTTCATCGTTATGTGTGACATACCGTTCTGATATACAAATACAGAGAAGAACAAGGGTAGTCAGTAACAAGTATAACTTGCAGTGATTTAATGTACATTATGCAACATGTTTTAACATCTTTTACAGACCATTGTTATTATTGGTATTCAGCCCTTGGGCCGGTCTGGGCAGAGACCACAGTTCAGTCAGGCGACTGGTATGGCTCTGGTAAGCAGCATCCTGGGCAAATTCTTAGGGGTAGCCTGCCATTGTTTTCCCGTGCTTTTTAGATGTTCCCACTTTTCACCACCAGGTGCCTCCACGTCCGCCACGACGTGAGAGATCCCAGTGGCGGAAGTGGGAACTGTGGGCGAGAATGTTGTCTGGTAATTTTGCCGAAATGACGACTTCCACGCCATTTAGGTTTCTTTTACATGCCGCAAATCTACAACATGGGACCGACAGCTTTACTTCCCATCCGAAGGAAGGCGTGTTGAGGATTTTTTCGCCCTTAAACCCGCGAACTTGGGTACTAAAGGCCAGCACGCTACCCCTAGACCAACGAAGCCATCATCATACATTATACAAATAGACGCGTATGGACGATGGCATTTAGTTAAAGCCGAAACACGGTGCATAATGCTTATTAAATCACTGCAAGTGTAACTGTGACTGACCGCCCCCCTTCTCCTTATTAATTCCATCTCACCCTTGCATTATAACACAAACACTGAAATATCTTCGCACGCCACACAGAGCTATGCAATTCCAGACGCTACCGTCTCATACATCTGGTGTACACTATGAGTACCATTACGGTCCGCTCATGGTCAGACTGAATATTGTTTGCCTGGACTTAAACGCTTCTGTTCGTGACCGTGCCGTGCTTTCACCGTATTCGATAGTGGATACTACTTTTTAAACACGGTAAAGAATATCTGACCGGCCCTGGACTGGAACGTGATAGTCCCTACGGCGTAAATCGGCCTTCGTGCCTCGTTGACAGTTCCAGTTTGCGGCGATACGTGCCTTGTAACATACATAAAGACACAGTAACATGCACACACAGATGCTACTGACATGATCTTACGGTACATTATATTATTGTTTTATACAACTTTATTTTTTTCATTATAAACCGAAGCGACTGGTGAAGAGTGTGAACATGAGAGTGACAGTGGAATTGAAATATTGAAATTTTGAGCGCGGGAGTGACTTACCATCATTCCGCACGTTAGAGTGATACCTCGTCCACAGTACGTGTTGGGAACAATATCCCCGTAACCTACGCACAGGAATGTAATGGCGATCAACCACATGGAGTTTAGCAAGTTGGCATGTTCTTCGTCGTGGTACCTAGACAAGGGGCAGAGAAAACCAGTACGCTGATGGCTGCGAAGGGGACCATCACGTCAAGCTTCTGCGGGTTGTGAAAGAAATTATATATTCCTTCCCTTAACTTATAACATAGGGCTTTCTTTCACACATGCTCATGCAGCTTCAAACAAGAGCCAGTATCAGACAAGACTATTCTACTACATGGCAGAACTGCTCACACCACAATGACAGACCACAACGAAGGTTTACATAAGTCTACAGTTGAGGTATGTACTTGTGTCGTGCTGTGATAGCGGGTTTTGGGTGACATTCAAACATCAACCACAGAAGAAAGAATTGAAAACGTCATACTCATAATACATGCACACTAAAACGCAGGAACGGAGACGGATCAGCAGAAGTTTCGCGCAGAAGCAGAGAGCGATATGTTGAATTGGTCAGCGTGCATGTGATCGCGTTCCTTGCTAAAGTGCACTTACAGCCTTCCGACTTCGTTCCTGCTTTCAGCCTGACAGTGGAAGATGGACTGAAGTGAATCCAGTAATACGTGTGAATATTTTTTCAATGTGAGAATTGTGTTCATTGATTATTATGAGTATATTATGAAGTATATTTATAAACATTTTATTAAGGCTACAAAAGCATGAATATATAAGCCGGAGGTAGGTTAAAGCTTTTTAATTAGTCGATTTTATTTTAAGGTAAGTATAAAGTGCAAGAAACTGCGTGATGACACGGCTGCTTCTGCGCAAGACGATCACAACAGACGGGCTGTCATGGTCAGGTGAGAGAAACATTCAGAAGAAAAGTGCGACAAGTTTTGTGTCAGAAATATGCTGAAAGAAGACGTCATATTAAAAAAAAAAAAAGAACAAGTGTTCGTGATATGCAGAAATGTGTACCACGTTAATACATGTTCGTTATTATTATGTGACACAATGTGTGATACTACATTAGTGTAGTACATTAGTTGCACTTAAAGTGAAAAACAACGAAAGGAATCCCTTGTTTACATATAGGCACGCTCATCAGATTAATATTTCCTTCCTAAACTTTCTTTATGTACTACGGTTGCCTGTGGGTGTCTGACATTACAACATAATGAGAATTATTTGAATACTTTGGACTCAGTGATGGCGCATATGGCAGCAACTCTAATAGGAAATGACTATTCTATCAGACCAAGTTTTTGTAGTATCCAAGCTTAACATGAGTTTACATCTATAGGCAGACTACAGGACACGAGGCTGAAAGCACAACACACTTCTAAATGACGCAGCTAAGGGTAACCTTACCATCGATATTTTCTTGCAGATTGACGGTAATTCACTGGATGATGCGAGTACCAGACCTACTAAACACCGTATTATAAGACGGTAGACTTACTGAACAGAGCACTGGACGATAGTAGTCTTTCTCAACGGAACACTAGAAGATAAGAGACTTGCTGAACAGAGCACTAGATGACAGTGTGCTTTATCAACAGATCACGATGATAGTAGACTTAGTGAATAGAACACAAGAAGATAGTAGGTTTTCTGAACAGAACTCTAGATGATAATAGACTTACTGAACAGAGCACTAGATGATAGTAGGTTTACTAAACAGAACACTAGTTGACAACAGACTTACTGAACATAACATTAGATGATAGTATGCTTACTCAGCAGATCACTAGATGAAAGCAGATTTAGTGAACAGAGCACTAGATGATAGTAGGTTTACTGAACAGAACGCAAGATAATAATAGACTTACTGAACAGAACACTAGATGATAGTAGACTTACAGAACAGAGCACTGGATGATAGTAGACTTACTCAACAGAGCACTAGATGATAGTAGACTTACTCAACAGAACATTATATGATACGAGGTTTACTGAAAATAACACTTACTGAAAAGAACACTAGGTAGAAGACTTACTGAACAAACACTAGATGATAGTGAACAGAACACCAGATGATAGCAGGTTTACTGAAGAGAGCATTAGATGATAGCAGACTTAATGAAGAGAGCAACAGATGATAGTAGGCTTAATGAACAGAACACTAGATGATGGTAAACAGACTTACTGAACAGAAAACTAGATGACAGAAGACTTAATGAACAAAACACTAGATGATAGCAGACTTACTGAACAGAACACTAGATAATAGTAAACTTAGTGAACATAACAACAGATAATACTAGACTTACTGAACAGAGCAATAGGTGATAGCAGACTTACTGAACAGAACAATAGATGATAATAGACTTACAAAACACTAGATGATGGTAACTTACTGAACAGAACACTAGATGATAGATGTACTGAACAGATCACTAGATGTAGTAGACTTACTGAACAGAGCACTAAATGTAATTCTACAGCATGTGCAGCTAGGCAGGCTCTTGCCACTAAAGGTTGTATATAAACTATATAGCTGATCGTGCACTTGCTAACATTTCCATCATTATAATCAAATTATCTACGCTGTGAATTATGAACAGAAAACTCATATCCCAGGAAACGTAAATCAGCCATTTGGCAATTTAATGAACAAAGTTCCTGAAGAATAAAGGCTGGAAACTATACTATGTGACTAATCATGTAAACAAGTCGCCATTCACTAACTAGCTATCACTTCCAAACACATGTGAGTAATATAATTAAAAGTAATAAAATCATATTCATATGCAATATATTAAATATACTCAAATAATAAAATAAGCTACTTCAATAATTTATTTTTATTAATAACAAAAACTCAGGCCGTGCACATAGTATGAGGTGTATCCATACCAATCACTAACGTCAGCAACGCTTCTAGCCGGACACAGAACTCTGTAAGGGCGCGTGGAAGAAGACTGACGTAAGAAACAAGGGACGCGAATGAGAAAACGAGAACAATTAGGTGAAAAAATGAGCTTGATATTTACATGTCAGCACATACTAGAAAAGAAGAAAACAGTAAAAATAATTATGAATTTTTATAACAATTACGCAAAAGTATTGATAAACTCCATCTGATTATGATCGCCATGCGCTTTGGTAAATTCTGCGGTGATTTATAAGCAGTACTAAATATTAATTTGACTTTACACTAAATAATTTTCCTCTTATATATATTATTACAGGTTTCAATAAAAGTAAGTGACTTTATGTGAGATTAAATATACTGCACTCTCGTTACACATTACTGTCATGTTCAAGCATAAAGTTTTGACATATCTAATGATGATCTACAAAGCGTTAGTGAAGTTTTATAATTACATTTGAAATGTACTTCCTGTGTTCATTTTAAATTACCCGTTATTTTACAAGGCAAAGAAATACGTTTATAATATTTAAATTTCGGCAGATGTAAGAGTTTCCTTTAAATGCTCATATATGAAATTAGTTATGGATCCTCTATATATATTTTTAAATTACTTTATACTGTGAAGAGGCAGTGATATATGTATGTTTAAGTAAAATAATGTACAAAAGAGCTGTAGTGACTATGGGAACGGAACTCTTTGAGAATTAGACGGAACACCGGGGCGCCAACTGAAAACTAAGACAGTAAGGGCACAAGGATATTCAACCAGCATTAACAATCGGGAAGGGCCATATAAGAACACTGATAAACAATAAACATATTAAACTTTACTAATCAGAAGTTTAGTTTTGAAACGACTAAGCCTTACATATGTCCTTTCTCATCCAATCTATCCTATCTGTTTTGTCGGAGAATGGCACAAATTTTAAAACAATTCTGAAATTTCTCAAGATAACTTACAGTGATTCATGTTTTAATTGTTGCTACCATGCACATTTATTGATTATAAGAACAATCAAAATGTCTAAGCTAATCAAAGCATAATGGATTATAATTAATTGGATGCTACTGGGGGAAGCTACAATGCTTATAATAAAAAAACCAAAACTACACATAAATATATTGAAAATAAAGCTGTTCACTTTGAAGTATTTGGAAATGTACTTTGGACCAACAGTGACTTGTATTAGGTATTTTAGGTCAGTGCTGGTTCAAAATGATCAATACGTATTCACAACTACACTATTTGTGTTATCCCTAAATTTAGAACACACACATTGAGGGAGAAGATAATTAACAGGTACGTGAACATATTTTAGACTGTTATATTTAATTATATATATTCTTAGACAAAATGCACTTATGCTAATTAGGGGTAATTACAAATGACACTTGTCACAATAACTGTACTCAGTGGACTATATTAAAGGTTTCGATACAGAACTCACTCTTTTCTGCCTTCAATATACATAAAGCTTGTATTTGCTTTCATTTTCTTTCTTACCCCGTATTCCTTTCAAGCACTTACATTTTCGACATAAGATTTTATCTGAGAATTTGAGTTTTGGGGAATGTGATGTTGGGTAAGGTTCCCAACTTTTTGAAAAAGGGTGCCTTCAGGAAGTCAGAAACCACTCGTCCAACGGCACACTGTAACGTCCAAGATGGTTCGAATTTTCAACAACAAAGTTTCAAGGATATCAAATCTAACAAAGTTGTTTTCATTTATGCCTCTTGATTTTTCTAAAATGGTCGTAAATATATCACCTGGCATATACATATATTACATATATATATATACAATAACTTTCTGATAAATGGGACTAGAGACTCCTGGCATTATTAAATATAAGAATGAAAACACACTTAAAATATCATATACAAAACCATTTTTTTTTCCACATCTCATCTCC
>Ga0209737_10004193_pt1 | contig 10142 bp, 6 predicted proteins | sample TergutCu122P3_FD_187284 | JGI IMG/M metagenome (GOLD analysis project Ga0209737, IMG submission 187284) | Cubitermes ugandensis P3 segment gut microbial communities from Kakamega Forest, Kenya - Cu122 P3 (SPAdes) (version 2) | ecosystem: Host-associated > Arthropoda: Insects > Digestive system >...
AGTATTCCTTAAAGAAGGGTTTCATTTTACTCTTAACAACCAAAGCGCTAAGCAAACGAGAACAATCACTTCAACTTATGCGCCATTTGCAGGTTTTGGAGGTAGCGCAACAAAAAAATTTTTAGGTGAAGCATCTGCACCGTTCATTCCGAGTTTTATGGCAGCATATCGCACCGGAAAATGGGCTGTTTCTGGCAGTTTCAACATTTGGGGAGGTGGAGGAACAGCGGTTTTTAAAGACGGATTGCCTTCTTTTGAATCACAAATTGCAACACCAATAGCACAACTTTCGAGCGTTGCAAACATTCCCACAACGTACTCCCTGAACTCCAGATTAGAAGGCTCATCAATTATTTATGGTTTTCAATTAGGCGTAACTTATAAAATCTTTGACAATTTTTCTGCTTATGTAGGTGGAAGAACATATACCGTGAATAATGGTTATCTTGGCTATTTGAATAATGTAAAAATTTCAGCCGCCGAACAAATGACAAGTTTTTTTACATCTTCAGCCGCTTTTGCAAGAGGCATTGCTTCATCTTTGGAACAATTGGCTCAAAATTATGGTTCCAATTCAATAGTAAAAAATGTTCTATCAGCACAGCAATTAGCAGCAATGGCAGCAGGTTTGGGAATGAGCCCCGACCAATTTGGAGAATTATCATTGGCATTAGCACAATACGCATTCAATAGTGCAGCAGCCCAATTAGATGGCGCTGCGGCAGGAATAGACCAATTACAAAATACTGATATTAAATTAGATACTGAACAATCTGGGTTTGGATTTGCTCCAATTTTTGGCGCTAATTTCAATTTGAATAATTTGAATATAGGAATCAAATTTGAAGGTAAATCTTCAATAACTGTTAAAAACAAAACAAAAGTTAACAGTACAGGAATGAAAACATTTGATGATGGAGAAAAAACTCCACATGATATTGCGGCATTGCTTGCCATTGGCGCATCTTACAAAATTATTAAACCATTAACTGTTAGCGTTGGTTATCATCATTTTTTTGAGAAAGATGCAAGAATGGCAAACGATCGCCATAAAACATTAGACGGCGGAACAAATGAGATTTTGGCAGGTATCGAGTACAAAATAAATAAAATGTTTTTGGTTAGTTTTGGATTTCAATCAACACGTTCTGGAGCAACTGACGCATATCAGCAGGATTTAAGTTTTTCCTTAAAATCAGAAACATACGGATTTGGAGGGGCGGTAAATATAACCAAAAATCTTAGAGTAAATCTTGCGTATTTAACGACTGTTTATCAGGATTGGACAAAAAATACAACAAACTATAATAATAGTAAAGACCCTGCACAAGCAATATCCGGTACTGATGTTTTTTCAAGAACAAATCAAGCGATTGGCATAGGAATTGATTTTTCATTTTAAAAATTTGAAATTCTTTCCAAAAACTCGTCCATGCGACCGCTTATGATTAACAGCGACAGTTCGTATGACTTTGCCTGATACATAGCCGAAAGCAGACGGTCGACTGCATTGAGATAACTTAACTGAAATTCGCGGAAATCAAGTCCTGACAAAGCGCCGAGTTCATATCTTTCGAGCGCAAGTTCGAGATTGAAAATAGTAACTTCCATGTTCTGTTTTTCAAAATCTACACGCATCAGGTTATTACTGTATGTATTATACAATGTATGAAAGTCTGCCATTAATTGCAGTTCTGTTTCTTCATAACTTAGTTGCTGGTTTTCCAATTCGATTTTGGTGTTTTTAACTATTCTGTTTGTTTGAAAACCGTTGAAAATTGGAATTGCAACATCAAAACCATAGTTAAAGCCGTTTGATTGGCTAAAAATTATATTAGAAGATGGCGTTTCGCTTCGGTTGTAATTGTAGCCTGAAGAAAAATTAAGTGTTGGAAAGCGGGCAGAGCGAGCAATTTTCAAATCTGCACAAGTCTGTTCAATTCCAAGTCGCGATGCAATAAGAGATGTATTTTGTTCTTTTGTTTCAGTTTCCAAATCGGAAAAAATCAGCGGAGCGCCAAGTAATATTGTATCAGAAATATACATTGAACGGTTTAATTCAATATTTAACAGTGCATTCAGTTGAATATAAAGGTTTTGCAAAGTTTCTTTTTGAATCATAACATTTGAACTGTCCGAATTTAAGTCTAACCGTGCCTGATGCCTTTCCAAACCTGATGCTGAGCCTATATTCACTTTTTCGTCAATAATTCTAAAACGCTCTTTTGAAAGAATTAGCGTTTTTTCGGCTGCTTTAACGCGATGCTGCTGAACAAAAATCCGGTAATATAAATTGCTGATATTCATAACAAGATTTTCAACCGTTTGACGTGTTCGTATTTCGCTGATAGATAGCGCTATTCCACTTTTTTTGTACTTAGCAAACATTCCCAATCCGTCAAAAATCCTCCATGAAAAACTAATTCCTGTAGATAAGGTATTGGAAGTACTGTTATTAAATTCACGTTCCATACCATTCTCCATAATACGTTTACCATCTGTATTTGAATTGTTTAATCGCCCCGTAGCGCCAAGTGTTGGCATAAAATGTTCGATAGAATGGTTATTTCTTGCAATTTGCTCACGATTTGTGATGATTTTTAATGATGGGTTGTTTTCCAATCCCAAGTCAATACATTCCTGCAAAGTAATGATATTGTCATTTTGGGAGTTTGCAAGAGTGTTAATAAAGCATAAAACTAAAATTGTTAATCTGAATTTCATATTTTTGTTATTTGTTAAATTTATTATTAAAAATATCCCTAATTCTCATCTCCATTTTTGAAAAGGCAAAGAGTTTCTTACCCAAATCTTTAAGTGATGCGCCGATGTGATAAACTGTTTCGTCAATAATCAAAAATCGGTCATGAAACTTATCAGACTCTTTGACAGAAACAGGGTTATACTGTGCATTATGTCTGTTTATATCTAATTGTAACTGTGGCGTAATTTGTTTTGTGTATATTTCGGCTTCAACATTCGGCTCTCTTTTTGACAGTTGCAGCAAAACTGTTTCGTCTATATAATTGTCTATTAAGATGATAGATTTTTTTGCCGATTTAATCAGGTCGGAAACAAAAACGTAGGCATCGAAAATTTGCCCATCATAAAAAATGCCTTCTTTGGGGGGTAATGAAGTACGAACAAAAAAATCTATCTTTTTTTCTGTTTCGGTTACACGATTTTCCAAACTTTCTATTCGTTGATTGTATGAATGTCTATTTAACAAATATTCTTTTAAAACACTGTTACTCCATATTCTAAATTGGATACCTCTTTGAGATTTAACGCGATAACCGACTGATAAGACAATGTCCAAACTGTAATATTCTATGTTACGTTTTATCAATCTATTACCTTCCATTTGAACTGTCGCAAAATTTGCGACAGTTGAAAGTCCTTGTAATTCCTCAATTAAAGCATTATTGATATGTTTACCAATGGTTTTTACATCTCTATCGAATAATTGCGCCATTTGTAAGCGGTTGAGCCATACCGATTCATTTTCTAATCTTACTTCTAATTTTAAAGTATCATCAGGTTGATACAAAATAATTTCACCTTTGTTATTATTGTCCATATCTTAATTATCATTAAAAATATCTGTAAATTTCATCTCCATTTTTGAAAAGGCAAAGAGTTTCTTACCCAAATCTTTAAGCGATGCGCCGATGTGATATACTGTTTCGTCAATAATCAAAAAACGGTCATGAAACCAATCAGACTCTTTGATAGAAACAGGTTTATACTGTGCATTATGTCTGTTTATATCTAATTGTAACTGTTGTGAAATTTGTTTTGTGTATATTTCGGCTTGAACATTCGGCTCTCTTTTCGATAATTGCAGTAAAACTGTTTCGTCTATGTAATTGTCTGTTAAGATGATAGATTTTTTTGCCGATTTAATCAGGTCGGAAACAAAAACGTAGGCATCGAAAATTTGCCCATCATAAAAAATGCCTTCTTTTGGGGGTAATGAAGTACGAACAAAAAAAGAAATTTGTTTATCGTGTTTGGCAAGGCGTTCTTCAATCCTCTCAAAACGCTGATTAATTGCGTGTCCTTTAATTATATATTCTTTTAAAATATGGTTTGCCCATATACGAAACTTTGTACCGTGTAAAGATTTAACGCGATAGCCAACTGATATTATAACATCAAGATTAAAATTCTCAATAAAACGTTCTACTAATCTATTGCCTTCCTCTTGAACTGTTGCAAAAAATGCAACAGTTGAATTTTTATCCAATTCGCCCTCTTCAAATATATTTTTTATATGGCGTGAAATAGTTGATTTATCCCTTTGAAACAGTTCAGCCATTTTATCAAGTGCGAGCCAAACAGTTTCTTTTTCAACTCTTACCTCAACTTTTACAGCATCATTTGGTTGATACAGCACTATTTCGCCTGTTTTTGTTTCATCAGGCTGATACAAAATAATTTCTCCTTTATTAACTTCGTCCATATCTTAAATTTCATTAAAAAATATCCGTAAATTTCATCTCCATTTTTGAAAAGGCAAAGAGTTTCTTACCCAAATCTTTAAGTGATGCGCCGATATGATATACCGTTTCGTCAATAATCAAAAATCGGTCATGAAACTTATCAGACTCTTTGATAGAAACAGGGTTATACTGTGCATTATGTTTGTTTATATCTAATTGTAACTGTTGTGAAATTTGTTTTGTATAAATTTCGGCTTCAACATTCGGCTCTCTTTTCGACAATTGCAGCAAAACTGTTTCGTCTATATAATTGTCTATTAAGATGATTGACTTTTTTGCCGATTTAATCAGGTCGGAAACAAAAACGTATGCATCGAAAATTTGCCCATCATAAAAAATACCTTCTTTTGGGGGTAAAAGAGGTTTTATAAAAAAATCTATCTTTTTTTCTGTTTCCGTAACACGGTATTCTAAACGTTCGAACCTTTCGTGAATTGCATAACCTTTTAATATATAGTCTTTAAGAACTTTTGTTGCCCATTTACGAAATTGTGTACCGTGTTTAGATTTTATACGGTATCCAACTGAAATAATAACATCTAAATTATAAATTTTTACGGGCTTATCGGAATTTGCAATGTGCAAAAAATGCACATTGCTTTCTTCTTCAAGTTCGCTTTCTTTAAAAATATTATTGATATGCTTAGTGATTACTGACCTGTCTCTATGAAAAAGTATAACCATTTGAGCCTGAGTGAGCCATACTGTCTCATATTCGACAATTACCTCAATTCGAGTAATATCATCAGGCTGATAAAGTACTATTTCGCCTGTTTTTGTTTTATCAGGCTGATACAAAATGATTTCATCTTTGTTAACTTTGTCCATATCTTAATTTTCTTTAAAAATATCCATAATTTTCATTTCCATTTTTGAAAAGGCAAAGAGTTTCTTTCCCAAATCTTTAAGCGATGCACCGATATGATATACCGTTTCGTCAATAATCAAAAAACGGTCGTGAAACATATCTGACTCTTTGACAGAAACAGGTTTATACTGTGCATTATGTCTGCTTATATCTAATTGTAACTGTTGTGAAATTTGTTTTGTGAATATTTCGGCTTGAACATTCGGCTCTCTTTTTAACAGTTGCAGCAAAACTGTTTCGTCTATATAATTGTCTATTAAGATGATAGATTTTTTTGCCGATTTAATCAGGTCGGAAACAAAAACGTACGCATCAAATATTTGTCCATCATAAAAAATGCCTTCTTTTGGGGGTAATGAGGTACGTACAAAAAATGAAATCTGTTTTTCATTTTCAGTTACACGTCTGTCAGTTTCTATTGCAAAGTTTTCTAATTTTTCAATTCGTTGGTTTAAAGCGTAGCCCCTCAATAAGTATTCTTTCAATACACGATTTGCCCATTTGCGAAATAATGTAGCATTTATAGAATTAACTCGATATCCAACTGAAAGTATCATATCCAAGTTGTAGTGTATTGTTTTACGCCGAACAGTCCTGTTTCCTTCACATTGAACTATTTCCAAAATGGAAACAGTTGAATTTTTATCTAATTCTCCAACTTTATAAATATTATTTATATGTTTTGATATTGCTGGAACTTCTGTACCAAATAATTGAGCAATTTGTATTTGAGATAACCAAACAGTTTCATATTCTATTCTTACTTCCAATTGAATAAAATCATTAGGCTGGTATAATACGATTTCGCCTGTTTTTGTTTCGTCCATAAATTTTTTGTCTTAATATGATATGTGCAAAAAATGCACATGTGATGTTTTCCTGTAATTCTTCTTAAACAAAAATGTTTCTACTTATAATTTTTCATCTGCGTTAATCCTGATAATCTGCGTTATCTGCGTGCAAAACGATTATTCATGCTTATTCCGTTTCCCTTTTCCTGAAATCAATAAATACATCGCAGGAACTATAAACAAAGTTAGAAAAGTTGATAAAACCATACCGCCTACTACTGCAATACCCATCGAAACACGGCTTTCGGCTCCTGCGCCCCAAGCCATTGCTATCGGTAAAAGTCCGAGTATGGTCGATAAACTTGTCATCAATATTGGACGAAAACGCAACGCTGCTGATTCACGAATGGCTTCAGCAACAGAAAGCCCTTTTTCTTTCAACTGATTGGCAAATTCAACGATGAAAATCCCATTTTTAGTAACAAGACCAACTAACATTATTAACCCTATCTGACTGAAAATGTTTAAAGTCTGGTCGAAATACCATAATGAAATTAATGCGCCCGCAACCGCCAATAATATAGTCAATACAACAATAAACGGGTCGAGAAAACTTTCAAACAGGGCTGCCATCACTAAATAAATAAATACTACAGCCAAAAGAAATGCAAACAATAAACTTGCCGTACTTTCGACGAAATCGCGAGATTCTCCCGTTAAGGAGGTTCTAAATGTGTCGTCAAGAACGCGGGCTGCAATGCGGTCCATTTCTTCCAACCCCTGACCTAATGTGTATCCTTTTGCCAAACCTGCCGAAACGGTTGCCGACACAAAACGGTTGAAACGATAAAGTTGCGGAGGGGAACTGTGTTCTTCCAATTTCACGAGATTATCCAATTGAATAAGGTCGCCTCGATTGTTGCGTACATAAACTGATGTTATATCGGTAGGTTTGTTGCGGTTTTCACGCTCCAACTCGCCAATAATTTGATATTGTTTACCGTTCATTATGTAATAAGCAAGCCGCTGCCCGCTTAAAGTAAGTTGAAGCGTTTGCGCTATATTATGCACCGAAACGCCAAGTAAAGCCGCTTTTTCCCTGTCAATATGAATTCTGATTTCGGGTTTTGTGAATTTTAAATTAACGTCTGAAATTCTAAAATATTCGCTTTTATCAACTTCTTCTTTGAAAATGGGCAATATTTGTTTAAGTTTTTCGAGGTTTTGCGCTTGAATAACGTATTGAACGGGCAACCCGCCTCGCCTTCCGCCAAAAGTCTGCTGCTGATTAACAAAAGCGCGAGCGCCCGAGTATGGAACTACTTTCATTGATAAATCTTCGAATATCTCTTGCTGGGTGCGTTTTCGTTGATTTGGTTTTACTAAATTTATTCTGAAATGAGCCGAGTTTATGTTCCACATGCCAACATTTTGGAAAACAAAATCATTTTCGGGTATCTCATTCATAATCATTTCTGATAATTCATCGGTGTAATTCAGCATATATTCAAAAGTTGAACCTTCGGGCGCTGATACGGAAATGCTTAATAATGACCTGTCTTCCATAGGAGCCATTTCTTTTGGAATAATAAATACCCAAAGAATTATAACTATTGCCAAACATGAAAATAAAATTAATAAGGTCATAATCAACGCTTTAACTTTACTGCGAAGAAAATTGTTTAGTCCATTTCGATAAATATTTGACAACCACTTGAAAAACGGTTCAGTTATTTGATATAATCTGTTCTGTTTTTCTCCCTTTTGTTTTAGAAAACGTGTCGAAAGCATTGGCGCAAGCGTAAGAGCAACAAATGAAGAGATACATACCGCTCCTGCAATTACGATGCTAAATTCGCGAAACAGCCGTCCTGTAACTCCGCTTAAAAATACTACGGGTAAAAATATAACAACAAGCGTTATTGTTGTAGAAATAACGGCAAAAAACATCTCTTTTGTACCAACTTCGCCTGCTTCAATTGGATTTAAACCTGCTTCAATTTTTTTGAAAATATTTTCCATTACAATTATTGCATCATCAACAACTAAACCAACCGAAAGCACTACGGCAAGCAGCGTCAGTATATTTATAGTAAATCCGGCAATATACATAATAAAAAACGCCCCAATAAGCGATACGGGTATTACTATTGTTGGAATAAGCGTTGTGCGCCAATTTCGCAGGAAGAAAAATATCACTAAAACAACTAACAATAAACATATAAAAATTGTTTGTCGAACCTCTTTAATCGAATCTCTTACATAAATTGTGGTGTCAAAACCAACTTCTGCGATTATGTCGGGCGGAAGGTCTTTTTTTAACTGTTCAAGCCTTTGCAGCGCTTCATCAACAATGTTTATGTAATTGGCTCCGGGCTGCGGCGTTATTACCACGTTTACCATTGGCAATCCGTTGCGTTTCAATATTCGGCGGACGTTTTCGGCTTCAACAACCGCTTTTCCCAAATCAGAAAAACGTACTACACGGTCGCCGTCTTGATATACTACCATTCGATTAAAATCGTCAACAGAGGTAAAACGCCCCATTGTGCGTACTGTTAATTCGGTGTTGTCGCCCTCAATTCGACCTGATGGAAGTTCAATATTTTCGCGCACTAATGCATCGCGAACGTCAACGGGCGTTAGTTTGTATGCAGCAAGTTTAGCGGGGTCCATCCATAAACGAATGGCAAATCGTCTGCCGCCCCACGTATCAACGCCGCTAACTTCGGGTATTGTTTGTAATCGTTCCTTGAAATCAACTTCGGCAAATTCGGTAAGGTCTATCAATGAACGAGTTGCGCTGCGTATTGTTATCGAAAAAATTGGTTGTGCATCGGCATCCGATTTTGCAACAACGGGCGGGTCAACATCAGGCGGAAGACGGCGCATAACTCCCGAAACTTTGTCGCGAACATCATTTGCGGCGGTTTCCAAATCAACTTCAAGATTAAACTCTACCGTTATATTGCTCCTGCCGTCCTGACTTGAACTCGATATTGTTCTAATTCCCTGAATCCCATTAATTGCCTGCTCAAGCGGCTCGGTTATCTGGCTTTCGATGACGTCTGCATTTGCGCCCGGATATATGGTTGAAACTGACACAATTGGCTGGTCAACGCTCGGAAAATCACGTACTCCAAGATATGAAAAGCCAATTATACCTATTATTACGATGAATATATTCATCACAATTGCCAAAACAGGACGTCTAATGCTTATTGATGATAAGTTGCTCATATATAGTGATTAGTGGTTAATGATTAATTGAATTAAAATATTGATGTTTTGTATTTGTGTTATTGAATTTTGAAATTTTCTTTATGAAAATTAAGGATTGTTTTTTGACGTTCAATTTCGGCAACCAATTCCTTTTCTGTCGGCAGGTACAATAAATATTTACTTGTAAAAAGTTGTTTGTTTTCGTTCAAAACTGAATAGCGAGCAATTGTTTTATCAGTTTCAGTGCAAAGTAAAATCCCAATGGTAGGATTGTCTTCTTTTCCACGCTTTAATTCGTCGTACATCCTGACATACATATCTAATTGACCAATATCTTGATGAGTTATTTTATGTGTTTTTATTTCAATAATCACAAAACATTTCAAAATATAGTTATAAAAAACAAGGTCGATGTAAAATTCACAAGTTTCAGTTCTAATTAATTGCTGTCTATCAACAAATGCAAAACCTTTGCCTAATTCAAGTAAAAATTTTTGCATTTCGTTGATTATTGCCTGTTCCAAAACCGTTTCTGTATATCCTGAATTATTTGGAAGTCCGAGAAATTCCCAAACAGCGGGATTTTTTATAAAATCTAAATTGTTTTTTTGAAAATCTTTTGTTTTTTCTTGCATTTCCTGCACTACAGGTTCTTTAATTTGAGAAGATAAAAGCCGATGATAATATAGTGTGGAAATATTTCTGTCCAATGTTCTCACAGACCAATGATTTTCAGCGGCTTCTTGCAAGTAGTAT
>Ga0209737_10004194_pt1 | contig 10141 bp, 6 predicted proteins | sample TergutCu122P3_FD_187284 | JGI IMG/M metagenome (GOLD analysis project Ga0209737, IMG submission 187284) | Cubitermes ugandensis P3 segment gut microbial communities from Kakamega Forest, Kenya - Cu122 P3 (SPAdes) (version 2) | ecosystem: Host-associated > Arthropoda: Insects > Digestive system >...
AGATGGTTTGTTTTTGGCTCGTCCAACAATGGATAACAATAAGCGCTCAAACGAAAATAACCGATATTGGTAAGATAATTGATAGCCTTTTGTTCATCGGAAAAGGATAATCCTCTGTTTTTCAACAGAGAAATCAAATCCTGCGGGAGCATGCACTTTTTGTATAATTTACTTTTATCTTAAAAAAAAATAAAACGCCCCGCCGATTTGAGCATTGTAAAGAGGCTTGGCGGGTGCTGACGGGTGCAAATGTACAACATTTTTTTTAACAAAAAACAATAATCAAAAAAAAAATCATTAAAAATCGCAACAACGCCCCTCAAATCACAATGAATTAACCTCGTACCAACATGTACGATGATTAACCACGTCCCAACATGCACAAAGCCTGCCTTTATTTGCTCTTCAACAAATCGCGAATTTCGGCTAACAGTTCTTCCTGTTTGGTGGGTGCTGCTGGCGCTGCTTCTTTCTTTTTGTTGACTGTATTTATTGCTTTTATCATCAGAAAAATCGAAAAAGCAATAATCATAAAATCGAATACGGTTTGGATAAAATTACCAATATTCAATGTTACGGCAGGTTTCACTGTTTGGCCTGCTTCAATCACCGCGTTTTGCAGTTTGATGCTCCATTCAGTAAAATTAATCCCGCCAATCAGCATCCCGATGGGAGGCATGATAATATCTGCCACTAATGACGACACAATTTTTCCAAATGCTCCGCCAATGATGATACCCACAGCCATGTCCAGCACATTGCCCCGCATGGCAAAAGTCTTAAATTCATTCAACCATTTCATACTATACTCAAAATTTTAAGATGTTTTTCATTGTGCAAAACTACAATTTTTGAAGATGACAGCAAAAAAATAATGGGATGAGTTAAAATAATAACTAATTTTGTGACTTTGAATAATACCAGTAAGCATGAGTCACACAAAAATAATTGCCACCATTGGGCCGGCTACCTCCTCGAAAGAAGTACTTCGCGAATTGTTTGCAGCGGGCATCAATGTATGTCGCCTCAATTTTTCGCATGGCACGCACGACGACCATACCCGCAGTATCCAAAACATCATAGAGTTGAATCAGGAAATGCGTACCAATGTGACCATACTTGCCGATTTGCAAGGTCCCAAATTACGGATTGGCGAACTTGAAAACGGAACAGTTGTGCTCGAAACCGGACAAATGATTGACCTGGTAACTGAAAAATGTCCTGGTACGAACAAAAAATTCTATATAAATTATACAGAATTAGCGAAAGACGTAAAACCCGGTGAAATAGTACTGATTGATGATGGGAAAATAAAACTGCAAATTGTAAAAACCGACAAAAAGAAAAAGGTAACTGCTCAAGTCATTCATGGCGGGACGGTGATTTCAAATAAAGGGATTAACCTGCCCAACACTAAAATTTCTCTGCCCAGCCTGACGGAAAAGGACTTAATGGATGCTGCATTTGCACTCGATTTCAATGTCGACTGGATTGCTCTCTCGTTTGTACGAACTGAATACGACCTGATTCCTTTACGTGACTTGTGCCGCTCGAAAAAGAAATTCGCGCGTATCATTGCCAAAATCGAAAAACCCGAAGCGTTAGAAAACCTCGACGCAATCATTGACGCGTCAAACGGTGTGATGGTAGCGCGTGGCGATTTGGGTGTTGAAGTACCGTTCGACCGTGTGCCGATGCTGCAAAAGATGATTGTCAGGAAGTGTATTGAACAGGCCAAGCCGGTGATTATCGCCACACAGATGCTCGAAAGTATGATTACCAACTTCCGTCCAACCCGCGCTGAAGCCAACGATGTAGCCAATGGTGTGCTCGATGGCGCCGACGCAGTTATGCTCAGCGCCGAAACCGCTATAGGAAAATATCCTGTGGAAGCAGTAAAAGCCACCCGTCAGATCATCGACTGGACGGAAACCCACGGATTCCATTATAATCGTGAAGCATTACCTGATAGCAACAGCCGGACTTTTCTTCCCGATTCCATTTGCCTGAATGCCTGCCGTATGGCTAACCAGGCAAATGCCAGAGCGATTGTCACATTTACCTTTTCAGGATACACTGCCATGCGTATTTCAAGTCACCGGCCACAGGCAGAGACATTTGTATTTACCCGCAACAAGGCGCTGGTACGTAAAATGGCGCTCATCTGGGGTGCGCACGCTTATCATACCGAAGAAACCGGAAGCATTGACAGAGCCATCGAACAATCTATTATACACCTAAAGGAAAGAGGATATATTAAAACTGGTGATGTGGTGATACACGTTGGAAGTACGCCTTTCGACGAAAAAGGACAAACCAATATGATAAAATTATCTTATGTTAATTAGAAAAATAAGTTTCTTTTTTTTGTTTCACTGTTTCTGCCTATCTGCGCAGGAAACAGCCATCCCTTTCGATAAAGCCTACAAAAGAATTTATCATATCACCAAACTCGAAGACGGCGTCACTCGTCCTGTGATTGACGGCAAATTGGATGAGCCTGTTTGGGAGGAACAGGGCGAATGGACCGAAGATTTTGTTCAGGTGACGCCATTCGAGCGGATGCACTCCAATTCGCCCACTAAAGCAAAACTGTTTTTCGACGACAAACACATATATGTCGGGATGATTTGCAAGGATGCTTTTCCTGAAAAGTTAATCCGTTTCATTGGAAATCGCGACGACAATTCCATTGGCGATTTAGTGAGCATCGCTTTCGATACCTACCACAATTTCTGGGCTGCGCCCGAATTTAACATCAATGCAGGCGGGAACAAAACCGACTTGGTGGTGACCGACAAACTGAATGTAAATCTCAACTGGAATGCCGTTTGGGAAGGCCGGACGCACGTCAATATGAAAGATTCGTGCTGGACGGTTGAGATGCGTATCCCGTTCACCCAACTTCGCTACAACAGGGAAACTACCGACGGTGTGTGGGGGTTGCACATACGGCGTGTCATCAGGCGCAACAGCGAAGTGCAGAACTGGAGCATGATACCGCTGAAAAACAACGGGCATGTATTCTCGTTTGGCGAGGTACATGGCATGACCGACCTGCCACGCCCGCGAAACATTGAATTTCTACCCTACACTATGGGTAAGTTTCAACTTCGTCCAGAGCAGGAAGGTCCGTATGGCAGCAGAACCCGCTGGAGCGGAAATGCAGGATTGGACGCAAAGATTGGACTGTCGGATTTCACGCTCGATGTAACCATTAATCCCGATTACGGGCAGGTAGAGCAAGACCCTTCGGTGATGAACCTGACTGCATACGAAACATTTTACGAAGAAAAACGTCCCTTTTTCCTTGAAGGTAAGCATATTCTTGATTTTTCATACGGAAGCGACATGATGTTTTACACCCGGCGTATCGGTGCCGCACCAAGTTACCGGCCGATGCCGACAGGCCCCGACGGTGCGACAAGATACATAGACCAACGCGATGTAGTACCAATTATTGGTGCATTAAAACTAACCGGCACCAACAACAGTGGATTCACATTGGGTATCCTGCAAAGTGTAACAGCGTTAACATCTGCCAAAGTGATGCATAATGACAAGGAAAGCAGAGAAACGGTTGAGCCGCTTACCAATTTCACTGTTGCTCGCGTTCAGAAAAACTGGAAAGGAAATACGATTCTTGGCGGGATGATTACTTCAACAAACCGTTTAATGAATGAGCAGTATCTTAAAGATTATCTGGCAGCAAATGCCATTTCAGCAGGGATTGACTTTACGCAGTACTTTTCAAACCGCCTGTATTACATTGATTTTAAAGGAATATTCAGTACGGTGGATGGTTCCGAAGCAGCAATCACACGACGTCAGCGCGACGCAGTGCATTTTTACCAGCGCATCTCGGCGCAGGATTATCTCGGAATAGACCTTACACGAACATCTCTGTCAGGCTCCGGCGGTTTTCTTAAAATCGGACGCAGAGGCAATGCCAAATGGACTTTTGCTGAAACTTTCGGCTGGCTGACTCCGGGTTTCGACCTCAACGATGTGGGTTATCTGCGCGAAGCCGATGTTTTGAACAATGATACGGAAGTTACTTTCAGGCAAACCAATCCATGGAAGATTTTCCGGTCGAACACGCTTACATTTAATCAGGTGAATAAATGGAATTTTGGCGGACAGAACTGTGAGAGCAATTTTTCATTCGGCGCCAGAAATACTTTCAACAGCCTCCATCAAATAGAATTTACCGAAAGATATGTTTGGAACAGATTGGATACCCGTATACTTCGCGGAGGCCCCGATTTGCGGATTGACCCTTATTATTTCACCAGCGTTAGATTCACAACGAATACAGCCAAACGTGTGTCGGCATCTTTGCAATACATCGGTGAACACAACACCAATGGACACAGTTCGTACAATACCGTATCGCCGGGTATCACGCTTCGGATGGGTAATCATGTTCACCTGTCGGGTAACTTCAACTATCAATGGAACACTAATGCGCTACAGTATGTAGGCCAATCCGTCGGAACCAGCGGAAATACTCATTATCTGATGGGTTACATAGACCAGCAAACTTATGGTATCACCCTGCGCGCACAGGTCAACATCACCCCTGATATTTCCATACAGTTCTACGGTTCGCCTTTCACATCCACTGCCTCGTACAGCGATTTCAAACGCGATGCGCAAACGACTTCGAAACAATACAGCCAGCGATTTTATCAGTTTTCTTCAAGTGAAATAACGAAAACCGACAATCGTTACCTGGTTTCAGAAAATGGCGATACCTATGCTTTTTATTCGCCCGATTTCAGTTTCAATGAGTTTCGCTCCAATTTAGTGTTCCGTTGGGAATACCTGCCCGGCTCGACCCTCTATTTTGCGTGGATTCACAGCCTGTCTAACCGCGATAATCTGTATGTTTCCGGCTGGCGCGATAATCTTGATACGATGTTTGGTTTGCCTTCAACCAATACGGTTATGGTGAAGGTGAATTTCTGGTTTGGAATGTAAAACAAAAAATCTCATATCAATAATGAAAACAAAAAATCTCTTACTACAATTAGTCCCTGTGATGCTGGCGTTTTTCGCCATGGGCGCTGTTGATTTGGTAGGCATTGCATCAAACTATGTCAAAAAGGATTTTGTCTTGTCCGACACCCTTGCGAACCTTTTACCTTCGATGGTTTTCTTTTGGTTTTTCGTTCTATCCATTCCTACCGGATTGTTAATGAACAAAATAGGACGAAAAAAGACGGTACTGTTCAGTTTAATCGTCACGATACTGGCATTGACGGTACCTGTAGTCGGTTACAATTTTACGCTGATGTTGATTTCATTTTCCCTGTTGGGAATAGGGAATACATTGATGCAGGTGTCGTTGAATCCTTTAATTTCCAATATTGTAGCAGGTAATAAATTTGCGAGTACCCTTACCTTCGGGCAATTCGTCAAAGCCATCGCTTCGTTTTCTGCTCCGGTAATTGCCGGCTGGGCAGCGTTGAAATTCGGAAACTGGCGGTTATTGTTTCCGGCTTTTGCAGCAATGGCCTTGCTAGCGTTCCTCTTGCTATCATTTGTAGCCATCAAGGAAAAACCTTACGAAACCAAATCTTCGTTTATCGGTTGTTTTCGTTTGCTGAACAATAAGTTGATTTTGTTGTTTTTTCTTGGAATTATGGCGCATGTAGGGATTGATGTTGGCGTGAATACTACCGCGCCAAAAATCCTGATGGAACGTACCGGAATGGTATTGGCCGATGCAGGATTTGCCATCAGTATCTATTTCCTTTTCCGCGTTATTGGCTGTTTTCTTGGCTCATTCATTTTAGCCCGTTTTGCCATTCACAAGTTTTTTTTAGTAAGCATCACCTGTATGGCATGTGCGATGGCCGGATTATTCGTTTTCTCTGATACTACTCTATTATATGTATGTATCGGTTTGGCCGGGTTTGGAAATTCCAACATTTTCCCCATCATTTTTTCTAAAGCCCTGCAATCCTTACCCGAACGCGATAATGAAATTGCCGGTTTGATGATTATGGGTGTTTCAGGCGGCGCAGTATTTCCGCTGTTGATGGGCGTCGCTTCCGACGCTTTAGGCGTTCAGGCAGGTGCAGTGTTGGTGATTGCCGCGTTGGTAGCGTATTTGTTTTTCCTGTTGCCGGTGGTAAAAAATAGATAACACAATTCTTTGTGTTTCAAAAATTATATCTATTTTTGAAGCGAAATTCAAATTGTAGCGTATGATATAATATAACGTGCCAGAAGGCACGAAAGACATTTCGAAAAAGCATTTTGCTTTATTCTTGGCTATTGTAAAATCTGGCGATTGAATGATAGTTCCCATAGAAGAAGTTTAATGTTCACGTTTAAGGCGTGGACTTGACTTCGTTTCTTGGGAACAACGGTTACGCCAGATACCATCAATAGCGGGAAACAGTTAAGTTTCGCGCTTTTTTATTTGTCTCATTTGCAATCAAATAAATAACAAATAAATATTCACATTTTAAATTTTAATCAATATGTTTTGGAGAGTTAGTAAGACAGAGGCGGCTGCCCGAAGAAGCAGCAAAATGGAAAGCGGAGACCATTCAAACGCGGCGATTCCGAAAAGCCTGATGAGTAGGGGAAAAATATTGCAAAGGATATTCCTGATTTTTGCCGTTTTATGGGTTAGTGTTGTAAGTGCGTTTGCGCAGGATATAATCACTTTGAAAAACGGCGATGACATTAAAGCGTTAGTCCAGGAAATCGGCGAGGTTGAAGTAAAGTACAAAAAGTACGACAACCCAAACGGTCCCAACTATACGCTGAAAAAGTCAGAAGTTTTTATGATTAGGTATGCTAACGGTAGTAAGGATGTGTTTGCGGATAGCACTTCATCTGTATCAACCAAGCAAACAACTGTTACAGAACAGCCAGGTAAATTTGTTTGCGAAGGTTGCGATGTTATCCGTTTAAAAAACAATATGGAAATACACGTGTTGAATTTGGAAATAGGAGAGTCAGATGTACGGTTTAAAAAGGCCGATTACTCCAGTGGCACTGTCTATTTTCTAAAAAAATATGAAATTGCTACTATTATTTATTCAGACGGTAAAAAAGAAGATTTTACTGCCTTTACACTCGAGCCTGCAACCAAAGGTAGAAAAAACATTTTGGGGGTGGACAAACGTTCTGTTGCTACAAATGAAAAATTGTTTCATGATTTTGATAACAGAATGAATATCTGTGGCTTTAAAAAGAGAATAATTGTTTGGGATTTCCTCACTGATGATGCAAAATATTGGCTTTTGGATACTTATGATGAAAAAAACTCGTCGAAAGTAGGTCTTTGGCTCAATTATCAAAAAAAATTGGTGGCATTTCGGTTAAATGGAGAAAGTTGGAACGAAATGATTGTTCCTATTGACATAATTAAGAGTATTGAAGTTGTTGAAGACGGTTTCAAAAAAACTACGGGTACTGCAATGGGAGATTGGTTTGTTGTAAGTAACTATAAAACAAAAGATTTCGCCACCGAGGTAAAATTGAGGATAGTTATGACAGACATAAACACAGGTCCTCAATCTTTCTTTTTGATTCTATTCCCTAAAATTTCCGGAGGAAGAATTATTAAAACCTCTGACCGTTATAAGGGTATTGTTGAATGTACACGGTCAATTTATGATGAATTTGATTTCATGGCAAATCAATAAAAATTATGTTAAATGATTAAATATCAAATTGTCATGAAAAAATTCATAATGAATTATAAAAGTGGAAATTTAGTCGAAGAGCATTCAAAAATCACGGCGAATCTGAAAAGCCTGATGATTAGGGGTATCTTTTTCCAAAAAAAATGTTTTACATTATTGGCTGTGTGTATTATCTTTTTCGGTTGCAACAAAGATAAACCTGTATCGAATGGTACTCTGTCAGAAAAAGAATGGAAAGAAGTAATTGCCAGTTATGAAAAAATTGATGAAAAGGCTGGTAAAATTCTTTTAGAAGATGGAACCTCAGAAGATTTTGAAAAACTAATCCCTGAAATCCAAAACTACCCTATGGTAGAAGAAGTATGGGTAGAAGATAATGCGCTTTGGATAAAATTTCAAAAAGGGGGATTGGTAAGTTGGCTTATTATACCAGATGAATTATTTCCAATAGATGAATTTAGGATAGAAAACAAATCCTATAATGGAATTAAGAGTACTATTAAACCAACGAACACAAAAGTTTGTTTAATCGATGTAATAGACAAAAATAATAAATTTTCGAAACTAAAAACCGATTTTCGAAATAGTGGATTTGATGATGTAACAATAATAAACGGAAGTGAAGCCAATGTCAGTTTTTTTGAATCGGAACTTAACCAATTTGGTGTTATTTTTTGTATAAGTCATGGTAGCTATAATAGAGAAAAAAATGTGACATTTATTGTTACAGGAGAAGAAGCGAATATGAAGAAAATGAAAGACAAGTATCATGAACGTTGGGTAAATTATCAAATGAGTATGACCAATTTAAAAGAAAATCCCAAAGATGAATATGATAAAAAGAAGGGAGAAAAATCATACTGTATGGTCTCAAACAAATTGTTTGAGGAAACATACACTTCTAATTCATTCCCTAATTCATTGATATATTGGGGTGCATGCCAAGGGATGAAACAAAATCCACTTGGGAAAAGATTATTAGGAGAAACATTATCAAGTAAAGGTGTTGGTGCCACAGTAGGTTGGGATGAATCGACTATGTGGGGAGAAGTAGGAATGAATCTTTTTCATTCTTTGTTAAGAGGTTTTATTTTAAAAGATGCACATAAATGGGATACTGAATACTGTTCAAAAAAAGATGGAATTCAGGTATGTACTCATCTGGTGTACTATCCTCCTACCGCAGATAACTTTCGTCTTGTAGAGGCACCAGAAGCGATTCGCGTAACTGGCATAAGTATTAGCCCTACCTCCGCTAACCTATCTGTAGGCAGTTCGCAACTGCTGATAGCTACAGTAATCCCTTCCGACGCATCAAACAATACAATAATATGGGAAAACAACGCAAATACAGTGGCAGCAATCTACCCTACAGAACTTGGAATGACTGTGTTTGCTTTGGCTAAAGGAACGGCAACAATAACTGCGACTACGGAAGATGGTGGTTTTGAAAAGAGATGCATTATAACTGTAACTGATGGAACTGAAACAAATGTTACCGGAATATCGCTTCACACCACTACTGCTTCGCTTTCAATTGGTAATACCTTACAACTGATAGAATTGGTATTCCCCTCCGATGCAACTAACAAGGAAGTAACCTGGAAAAGCGACAATCCGAATGTGGCATCAGTAAACGTAACAGGACTTGTAACGGCATTGTCTGAAGGAACGGCAACGATTACTGTGAAGACGGTGGAAGGTGGATTTGAGGATAAATGTGTTGTGGTTGTGAAAACGCCCCCTATTGATGATGAGTTCGTTATTATCAACGGCGTAAAATGGGCTACTCGAAATGTAGACGCTCCAGGCACTTTCGCTGCTAAACCCGAAGATACTGGAATGTTGTACCAGTGGGGTAGCAAAGTTGCGTGGCCAGCCACCGGCGATTTAACCGGTTTGTATACTTTTATTAACGGTTGGGGCACTTGGGAAAAGCAAAATGACCCAAGCCCTGCAGGATGGCGTGTGGCTTCAAATACTGAATTTTACTCATTGCTTGCTTCCTCCGTAGTAAGCAGTGAATGGACGACATTAAATAGTATCACAGGCAGAAAGTTTACCGAAATAGCAACTGGAAAAACGATTTTTTTTCCCTCGGTGGGTTATCGTAGCGTTGGTTATGATAACGGCTACTTACGTGGTGTACTCCAATATTCAGGCAAACAAGGCATATATTGGAGTAGTTCTTATCACGGTGCTGGTGGGTATTTTCTAAGTTTTTTCCCCGAAGTTTATTATGTTGGTTGGGATAGTGGAGCATACGGTTGTAGTGTCCGGTCAGTTGTTGAGTGATAGCAAAATTTAAAAAATATTAATCTATCTTGTTTTAAACCGGAAAAATCCATTCATGGGTTTTTCCGGTTTCTTTTTCCTTTTCATACTAAAATTGCATACAACGTGAATGACAACAAATCTTTGTCCTGAAATAATTTCAGGATTGGAATCATTTGATTATCTTTGCATCAAAT
>Ga0209737_10004195_pt1 | contig 10141 bp, 8 predicted proteins | sample TergutCu122P3_FD_187284 | JGI IMG/M metagenome (GOLD analysis project Ga0209737, IMG submission 187284) | Cubitermes ugandensis P3 segment gut microbial communities from Kakamega Forest, Kenya - Cu122 P3 (SPAdes) (version 2) | ecosystem: Host-associated > Arthropoda: Insects > Digestive system >...
CTGTGGTTATTGCCTTTCTTAAAACGTCTTTGCGTTAGGATGAATATACTAATCCACAGCGCCTGTCAAATATTATACATCATCCTTGGAGAGGGATGTAAATAACTACTACTATATAATACGAGGATACAAGAATACTTTCAAAAGGTAGATTATTGCAATAAAGGCGATTAACTTTGCAAGCATATTTTAACCTACTTCTTATTTTTGGTTTCCCGCCGTTTAAATTCCAATGACCCCTGTAATGCCTGACCCATTGCGAAGCTGACACATATTATATTGAGGCAGACTGCATTTAGAAATTTCCCCGGAGTCGTATGCAACATAAAATTTCTAAATTCAGTTACCGATAAAGCATAGATAAAAAACAAGATTATGATAACAATTTTCATAATGAAATCGCGGTTCATTTTCCTAAATTGTTCTTCCTTCCGAGCATTAATTTCACGTACGACGGCATTTTCGTCCACAATATCCATAAAAATATCAGACATACCCTTACGCTCGTTATACTCAAAAACTATAGCCTTTTTGGCGAAATTATCAAATCTGGTACCCAATCGCCGATTAAGTTGAACCATTGATTGTCGGAACGAATATCCCCCAACTTCACAATTGTCAATAAATTCATAAAAATAAGGACGTAAACTTTTATGGACATAACCTTCACTATTCATGACTTTTTTAATTGCCACAAGTACACCTTCCCGTGCCAAAGGGCATATAGCATCTTCCACATCTGCAATCATCGCTGCTCTTCGTACCCGGATAATACGTGACTGCATCGAAAAATATGTAAACAATCCAATCATCAATGAAACGGCAATCAATAATGAGAAAGTGACGTTTTGGATAAAAAATGTCGATATTAATACAATTATTGCAAATAGTATACAAAGCAGTGAGGTAAATGATTCCAAGGTCAACTGCTTGTCCAAGTTAAAATCATATAAAATATTTTCCACCAGCCGGTTGTATTTGATGAACACATTTTCTTTTTGGGCAACGATATTTTCCCGCTTCAACCGGGACGTACGGCGCTTAAAGTTGTACTGGCCAAGGTTTTCAGCCATTTCATCAAACATGCTCACAAAAAAATCCTTGACCGATTTTATGGTGTCAAGCTCAAACAGCGAATTCAATACATTAAATATCGCGGCACCGATGAAAATACTAATAATTAATGTGCTCAATATATTCCTCCACTTCATCATTGTCCGGTGGCCCGCATAAGAAATTAAAGCGGTCTTTTTTTACACCGGCTTTCAAAATCGCCTGCTGTGTTTTCTTTGACAATGTTCCAACCCGTCTATGCTTCCCTACTATCTCCAAAACCTTATGCGTCTCAGGTTCCTCGATAGCATCATGATATTCAAATTCATAAATAGGATTGATTATTGGTTTCAAACCTTCCGCACCAATTACCTCAGATATGGCCGTTACTTTCCGATTACCGTCAGCCAATTTTTCCTGATAAATAACAAACTTTACGGCCGAACAAATATTTTGCAAAGCCAATTCAGCTGGTTCATTTGATATCATCATGTATGATGTTAAAAAACGTAGTATTGCTTTTTCATCTTTCTCAGCATGCAAAGTTGAAAAGAAAAAGTGTCCTGTCTGGGCGGCCCTTAAAGCAGTGGCAAATTCACCCGGTGTCCGAAGTTCACCCGGACCAATCCAATGGGGGGACTGACGCATTGCATTTATCAATAAGTTTTCCATTGTAGCCGGACTGGCATCATCATCATCAGGTACTGATTCATATTGCAAAACATCATTGATGATTTTTCCATGCTCGAATTTCCGTAACCGTAGTTCCGATGGATTTTCAATCGTTATAATCCGCTGCATTGGGTCAATTTCACGAACCATCAGTTCGTTAAGCGTTGTTTTTCCACTTCCGGTACCACCAACTGTTATCCAAGAAAGGTTTGCTTTGGGAATAATCGATAACAGTGTATACATATTGCGCGAAAATGATTTGTTATCAATCATGTCAATGGGGGTTATCTTTTTTTTGCTGAACTTCCGCAAAACGAAAGCTGGTTCGTTATACGGCGAAATACTGGCATGGGTTGCATTAACCCTGTATCCTTCCACCATCCTGGCATTTACCATCGGATTTTTTGGTGTCAGCCTGACCTTGGAAGCGCTGATTAGCTTTGATATAATACGCTCCATATGTTCAGTGTCTTGGAAGGTAAAATCCCATGCGACAGTTTTCCCGCCTTTTTCCACAAAAATTGATTTAGGACCGTTACCCCGGATTTCATCTATGCTTTCATCTTCAACAGCCCTGGTAATCGGACCGTAATTTGTAATTTCATTAATTAAGGCAATTTTTAACTCATCCCAGCTAAACGCTTCCCGGCTGCGGGGGCGGCGTACACTCAAACCCCCATCATTCATCTGATCATCAACAAATGCAGTTATATAATCCTGGGTCAGTTTAATCTTAAGTGATTCATCACGCTCTTCACGGAAGTCAAGTGATGCTTTGTTGGCTATGTAATTCTGGCAATTTTTAACCGCATCATCAAAGCTCAGTAATGTGCTGACAACTTGGGATTCATCTCCTTTGCTCCCACCCGAAGAACTATGCTCAATGATAAACTTTTCTTGTAATTCTCTGACTCTACCTATGTTTAACATGGTTTTTCCTCATATAAACCGTTCAACTATCTGATTAAGTTCGTTTAAGTAAGTTTTATTTACTATGTGTGCATCCCGAAAGTATAATTTTCCTTCAAGTGGGCTCTGCCACGCATCTTTATTAAAAGGTAATATGGCGGTGATATTAAAATTATTTGCCTTAAGAGCTGAATAATCATATGTGGCATCATAGGTATTCATAAAAATTACTTCCAAAAATTTCGCCGTGCTTATTCCGACTGAACCGGCATGGTGAAGCAGTTTTACCATATTTGCGACTGCATCTGTCCTTTCGGATGCCGTAAAAAAGCCTTGCATGCAGTTCATCATCGCTCCTAAGCAAAATTCCAAAGGTGGGTTATTGGGAACATCTATTAATACGACATCAAAATTTTCCTTAAGCACATTTATAACTGCTTCGATATGGCGGAATTCAAAGCTATAGTAGCTTTCAATCGAATCATAAGGACTTGGTGATAATAGGAACAAATTTCTTTCTTCTGTTGGGTTAACCACGGATTTAATGTCACTACGGCTGTTCTTCAAAATCCGCATAAGCCCTTCGCCTTTTTTGTTTGGATCTACATTGAACCAGTTAAACAAATTAGGGTAAAAAACCTTGAAGTCAACAACACAAACATTCAGTTCGTTTATTGCCAGGCTGTAAGCCAAGTTCGTTATTACCTGTCCATTTTCTACAAAATCACAAGCAGGTATAAAAGCCGCTACATTTATGCGGGCTTTATGTACTTCATAATCCCGCGATAACTTGCTTAGGACATTATTTAGTTTTTCTGTCCCTCTCTTAGCCATAAGTTGACCTCGCTTTCAAGCGTTGGCAATTGATCCAAGATAACATCGCTGTTAGACCGACTTAGTAAAGTAATCAAAAAATTCCCTGATCCTGACCCGGATCTCGTCCTGTATCTGGCATATGTATCCACTTGTTCTGGAGTGGCGGCAAGAAGCAGTGCCCTCGGCCGGATACTTGACATAAATTTCGAACTCTTCATTACATCCTGCCGATTCTCTTCACTCAACCGCATTACCTCATTATAAATCTCATATATTGAACGGGCATTTGAATTAATCATGTCAGTTACCACGATTGAATCGAACAGTATTTCAGTCTTCATTGTTTTCTTACCCTGCATAAAAAACTGGTTGGGGTTGGTATCAAACATATCATTATCCGAGGTATCAGTAACTTCATATATAACCCGGATTCTTATTTGATCCCCTGGTAATAATATATCTCCACCGGCTTCCATGTAATTGTAAGGTAAGGTCAATACTTCCAGTTCGTGCGGTAATTCGTAGAGCCATTCATTTCTTTGGGGACGTTCGATTATCAACTGGTCTTTATAAAGAAATGTCCCTCCGCGGATATAATAAGCAGTCAGCAAGTCATAAATATTTTCTACATCTGCATACAAAATCATGCCATTACTGCTTCTATCAAACTCTCGTTTGATAATGTCGTATTTTTCAACATTATCTTTTGATATGATGGTATATGCCGGTAAACCGGCTGATTTTACCCGCACTACCGAGACAGTATCACGAGCCGCTTGGTCAACATTATTCAAATAAATGAATGTAAAAACAATTATTAATAAACTGAAAGAAACAGCCGCGATACGTTTTATTAACTTGCCTGGGCCGGTTGCCGTTTTTTTAATTGAACTGATAGATTTTGCCATGCTTTGTACCTCGTGTTTTATGTCACGTTATAGACGTGTTAATACTTTGTCATATGATTTCATCATCAAGCTGCTGGTTTCATAAATAAGGACATCCCTTTCTATCTGCCTGTCAAAATCAACCATATAAGGTATTTCTCCGGCAATCTCCAAAACGTCAATGAAATCATCACATATGTTGTCAGTCATTAATTCAGCCAACCGTTCCGGAGTCAAAATTTCATCATTGTACATTGATTCATCATTATATTTTGTAATTACCAATTTTGACTTCATATTCAAATAACGGATGTCCTCAGCGTTGAAATTGTTTATCAGCGTCCTTAAGGTTGTAACAGCCGAATATAAATTGTTTTCAACACACAGGGCAATATTGTCAAAATGAATTATTGTACCCGGAATCTGCGATAAGGCCTGTAATGGTATATCTACAAACACATAATCAAATTTGCTTTTTAAGGCTGATACCAAAGCAGTAACTTTCGCCTCGGTAAAAAAGTTTTCGATTGCCTGATTATCATCAAAGTCATAACCCAATGAAGCAACCCAAAAATTGTCGGCTACCGCCACTGCGGTTTCCATGTAATTATGAGGGTTTGCCAGTGTCCTGATTAATGAACGGGAGATATCCTCCGATTCTTCCGCCAGTGTACAAAATTTACTAAGATACAAATTGGCTGCCCGGTATTCTATATCCAAATCAAGGACTATAACCCGCATTCCTTTTGTCACGGCCGAATATGCCACATTTAAAACCGAACTGGTAATACCAACTCCGGCACGCCCAGTGAAAGCGACTACCCGACTATGTGCCCTGCTGATGGTGGAAAAATCATCGCTTTCGGTTTTGGGTTTCTTTTTCATTCCGCCAAAACTAAATGACTTGCGGATGCCGCTAGTTTTATTTTCTGTTTCCTCGGTCCTAACTTTTTTAAAATCAGGTGATGGTAAACTCTTTTCTTTTACAATTTCTACATTTGGAGACATTTTCAAGGCGGTAGTGAAATCCTTGTCCCGTGCACGTTGAAAAATTGTAGGAATTACATTTACCTTGCTTAATTTATTAATCTCATTCTTTAGATAACAATCAAATGTCAGTACAACAAATGATGTATTTTTTAAACCAGTATTTTCAACAAGCTCCTCAATAATCCTGATATTGTTATTAGGATTTAACGAAAGCCCACCGTCAGTAATAATTATAATATCAACAACCACATTATCTTGTTGCAAATAGTCTCTTAAGGAATCGATAAACAATTCTGTTTTTACATTAACAGGTGTATATTTGGTTATATGCTTGATATATGATTTATGGCGGACACCTGATACTAAAACTATTTTCACTTGGCCATCACCTCTTCAATGTAATCTCTCTTCATCAATAATTTCCCAAGGATAGTTTCAAGCCCAGTAATCTCGTCCCCATCACCTTCCGGACTTAATTCTTCTGCTGAATGGAAATATTCCCTTATATCCTCAAATGTAAAATCATCCTTAATAATATCGCTTAGTTCATTAAGCTCCTTCATTCCCCCGGTTAAATTCGCTGATATATATGATACAAGGCGTCTGAACTCTGCTTTAGGGTCTGCATTTATCTCAAATGGTATATAGGTAATCAGGGAGTCAACTTCTCCGATGTATATAAATTCGCTGTCGATGATAAAACATTCTTGGGCAAGATCATACGCTTTTGCTTCAGAAAGGGCGAATACAATAGCATTAACAACACTGAGAAGATCTCTTCTTCTTAACCCTTTTGTTTCCGCCAACTCCCGAAGACTTATCCGGTCACCGATGCTGTAATAATACAATACCGCATCATCTTCGACTTTGTGCTTAAACTCCATCAAGCAAAGATTGTAAATGATATTTGAATTTGATAACTTTTTTACATACCTAAATACTTCTAATTCTTCACCTTGGCAAACAATTAAATGCTTATTACCTGACATCTCTTTTTCCCGATGATTAATTTTGTAAATGATGTCACCTCCATATATTATGGGATGTCTGTGGATTTTGGATTGAATCGTCGTAATGTATGGCTTTCTTTGTCGCATTATGTCAATTCTCGTAATATAGATTTTAATGTATGTATCAGGATATTGCAATAGGTATTTTCGAAATTACATAATGTTGATGGCTATCTTTGGCATATTTTCATAACTATTGCGTTTTGCAACTAATGCTGTGGGTTTAGTTTTTGCCCCAAAACTAATACTCAGGGTTTAGTTGGAAAATGGTTTTAATGCATGATAGATGGTCAACATAAATGGGATGTGACCGAAGTTATTTCCCATTTATGTTGACCATTGGGGGCATTGACGAATCTAACTACTATTTTTGACAATTATATATTTGTTATTATTTTCGACTGCTAAATTTGCAATTATTATTTTTCTTTTTTTGAGTGCCAATTTTTTGAAAAAAATATCAAAAAAATTTTTCGAAGTTAACCAAATTTAGACTTTCTGTTCTATTTCCAAGACTAAAACTTGCCCAGCATACATCTACACGGTTTTGTCGGTTAAATACTCGGAAACATAAAATTAATAAATACATTATGATTTTTCTTGTGTACAGTAAACCGCTTTTTTTATAGTTTTGTCATTCAATAACTTCATATCCAATGTTCATCTTTATGTGTTATTTGTTGGCTATATTTGTCCGGCTTTATTAATTATTGCTTGCAGCTAACTAAACCGTGGGCTTATTTTTTGCGCCAAAACTAATACTCACGGTTTAGTTAAATAATGGTTTTAATGTAATATGTTGTGATGAAAATAGAAGAAAGCAACTAAATTCATTCCCCAATAAATATGCAAAATGTATTGATCATTACAAATTTTCAAATATGCTTTATGTCTTATATTATTGTTTATATTTTTCGTTTCAATTTTTGTCTAAAAATTATACAATCATTGACATTGTTCAAACTCATTGATATACTTATTTTATTGATTATTTATTTTTAGAAAGGGTCTAAACATGAAACTTACGAAACGTGAATATGTAATAATGAAAATTTTATGGGAAGCCGATGAACCGCTTATAATTTCTGAAATTGTAAAAAGAGAACCCGGAAGTACTATCTTTGGCGTGCAAAGGCTAATAAAACGCCTGCTTAGCAAGGAGATGGTTGCTGTTGACAGTGTTGTATATAGTCATAAAACATTGGCAAGAAAATTTAAGGCAACAGTCAGTGCTGAGGACTTCGAAATAGCAAATATGAAAAAAATATTCAATTCCATGACGGAAAGGAATATTCCTGCATCCGATATAATCGCCTCCATGATATCAGCCATTGACAATGATAAATTAGTCGATGAATTAGACAGACTGGGGAAGATTATCCAGGAGAAAAAGGCTTCTTTGAATTAAGTCTTTGTTTACAAATACTGCCCGGCTTGAATCCGCCACATGGCGGCATATTTCCCACCCTTTTCCAGAAGCTCGCCATGACTGCCACTTTCAATAATCATGCCATTTTCCATCATATAAATCACATCGGCAATCCTTGTCGTTGAAAGGCGGTGTGAAATGAAAATGACCGATTTATTCGCTGAGACATTTATCATCGAACTGTTCAGATGGTATTCGGCAATCGGGTCCAAAGCGCTTGATGGTTCATCGAGGATGATTAAGCCGGCGTCCTTGTAGAATAAGCGTGCGATTGCTAGTTTCTGCGATTCACCTCCGGAAAGATTTATACCGTCTTCGTCAAATTCGGTGGTCAGGTTTGTTTCAAGTCCATTTGGCAAAATTGAAAGCTGATTTGCGAAACCACTCGCCGTAAGCGCAGTATCCACCAGCCCATCAATAGCCAAGTCAGCATGGTCAAGCAAGACATTTTCCTTGACCGTGGCGGCAAAAATTTTGAAGTCTTGGAAAATCGCCCCGATTTTGCGGCGGTAGTCGTTTACTTCGTATTCTTTAATATTCAAACCATTAAGGAAAATTTCACCTTCACAGGGGTCATAAAGCCGCATAATTAATTTTATCAAGGTCGTTTTTCCTGCCCCATTATAACCGACAATCGCAATTTTACTGGATGGGTCGATTTTCATATTGATATTCTTGAGGACATAATCATTTTTTTGATAAGCAAATGAAACATTTTTTAGTTCTATCATGGTTGGGGATATCGGTGCTGTTTGGTTTTCAATGCTTACTATTTTCGTTTCGATGTCAAGGAATTTACGGATTTTTTCCACATACAAACTGGTTTCCTGTGCAAACGGCCAAGCCTCGGCGATGAAACGCATCCGGTTCTTCATCCTGCTCGATGTCCCATGCATGACCGCGACGCTGCTGAAGGAAATCCGACGGAGTACCGCCGCACTGTATACTAAGTAAATGATATAAAGGACATCCATGATAAAACCATTGCAGAGATAGTTTTTGATGAATTCAAGGGTGAATCTTTTCGGCGCGTGTTCTTTGTCAATCGCCAAAATCTTGTCATTTACGGCATTAAAATCGCTAAGAATCTCGTTGCTTGCTTTAGGGTTTAATCGGATTTCCTTGGCATAATCATTTAGATAAAAAATCCGGTTGACATAACTCAATTTACGCTCAAGGGGATTTTTCGCTATACGGATTTTGAAGCCTAGTTTATTAAGCGCCTTGCTGGCATAATAAGTCGCGATAAATGCTGCCACGACAAATACCACCGACAGCGGGTCTTCAATCATAAAGAATCCACCTGCCAAGGTAAGTGACGTGAAGCCCATCGCCAGATTGCGGGTAAGTTCAAAGGTACGCTCGACCTGTTTATCCGCTTCCGCAACCGCGAGGATGTAATCGTTGTAAAATTCGGGATTGTCGTAACAATCAAGGTCAATTTCCAATGCCTTCTTGTATAGTATTTTTTTGAATTCCAGCGTTATGCCCGCCAAAGCCTTTTCCCTTGCCTTATGCCAGTAGTATCCACTGGCCGCTGCCCCGGCGGCTGCCACCAAGCTAAGGACAAGTAAGAAAATAACAGCATCTTTGAATGGGCGCCCAAATTCGACACATTCCAAAACGAATTTAAAAGCAATCGTAAATTCAAGGAAGACAATCAGTTCGTGACGGATACCATCAAAAATATTGAACAAAAAGAAGCGCCGTTCTGCTTTATAGCAATGTTTCATCAGGAAAAGGTTGTTATGTATAATTGTCTTAAAGTTTTGCTTCATGGTACTCCCCCTTCTGTCCTTCCTGATAATGTTCATCAGCCAGATAATTCTGTGCCTGCATTATGTACATCCCATGGTATGCCCCACCTTTTTCTACCAATTCCGCATGTGTTCCCTGTTCGATAATTGCACCGTTTTCCAGCATATAAACAAAATCGGCATCCTTGACCGTCGAAAGCCGGTGTGAAATAAAAATGGTAATGTCATTGTCCCGGCTTTGTTTCATTATACCTTGATACAGCTCGTATTCGGCAATAGGGTCAAGGGCAGAAGATGGTTCATCGTAAACTTTGATGGGACAATTTCTTGCAAATGCCCGGGCAACGATAACTTTTTGAATTTGACCTCCGGAAAAAACAGCCCCGTTCTCATCGAATTCCCGTGTCAAAACCGTATCGATTCCATTAGGCAGCGTTTGGACTTTTTCAAGGATTCCCGCTTGCCTAAGCGCCTCTTCGACCATCGTTTCCGTGCCGTCTTCCCCCATCAGGACATTGTCCCTTATCGACATTGACATGATTCTATAGTCCTGAAAAGCCGTGGCAAAAAGGTTACGGTAAGCTTTCAAATTGTATTCTTTTATATTGATGCCGTTGA
>Ga0209737_10004196_pt1 | contig 10139 bp, 5 predicted proteins | sample TergutCu122P3_FD_187284 | JGI IMG/M metagenome (GOLD analysis project Ga0209737, IMG submission 187284) | Cubitermes ugandensis P3 segment gut microbial communities from Kakamega Forest, Kenya - Cu122 P3 (SPAdes) (version 2) | ecosystem: Host-associated > Arthropoda: Insects > Digestive system >...
AAATCGGTTAAATCTGTCAAGTCGCTTCTTCCCAGGTATAGGGCAACCGCATAAAAAAATTAGGAATTTTGAGGAATGACATTAAAGATAAGATTTTCAAGAAGCTGGAAATCGAAATTGTATCGGTTGAGTTTCTTTTTGAAGCTAATCTTGCCGAAAGAATCGTCGAGTTTGATGAGATTGTAGCATATTTTTCTGAGGAGAGACAAGTTGAAAATGGAATTATCTTTTTTCGATGTGGAAAAATCCTCTTTGAAATGAACGTCTAAAATCCAATGCAACCCATTCTCTATTTGCCAGTGGTTCCTCGTGATTTCGGCGAACCGCTCTGCCGTAACGTCAATATCAAGAATGTAATATTTACGCTGAACACTCTTTTTACCATCGATTTCCCGCGTGTTTTCTACCATTCCTACGCTTTTTAGGTTCTTCCACTTTTTCCGGTCGTTTATGTGATTTATCAAACCTTCGTCGTTGGCAACATAATACTTTCGTTTCTCTATTCTGCCGTGTCCGTATGACCGTGTTATGTGATATGATATATTTTTCGATTCGATTCTGTCGTTGAGCGCAAATCTGAAATATTCGTCTATGTCTTTGTACAAATTGCTCTGGTTTTCTTTCACGCTCAAACAGTAATGTCCCTCTTTTGCCACTATCTTTTTTGCTATTTTGTCCTGACATCCTATCGCGTCTATCGTAATGATACAACCGCTTATGTCCAATATATCCAATAAATCCGGTATCGCTGTTATCTCGTTGCTCTTGTCGTCACATTTTACCTGCCCTATCGATATGCCTATCTCCGTCAGAAATGCCGATACGATATATGGCGTATTCCCGCCGTTTATCTTGTCCGCCGCACTCTTTACTGCCTTTCCGTCTATCGCTATATGTCGTCCCTCTCCCACCGGTATGCTCCGCACCCATTCCGCGAACATTTCCATGAATTTTTGCGCCTCTATTGCCCGAAATACCCGCAAAAACGTGTCCGCGCACGGTATTCCGTTCTCCAGCTTCAATAATTCTATGAAGTATTTCGCCCGTAACTCCAGCCAGTCCGCTATGTTCTCGCAGTCCTCATTCCCGCATATTATCGCGTATATGCTCATCACGATTATATCTATTAATTTATGTCGCTTGCCACGATTGTCTCGCATATCTTCTAATTTCTCAAATATTTCTACCAGCGTCTGCATTTTTTTCACCTCGGCGTTTATTTTATCATATATTTGTGAATTTATTTTTTATGCGGTTGCCCTATGTAATATTTTATCAGTAATTGGAATCCAGGGCGGAAATAGATTCCGCCCCTACTGCGTTGGTAAAAATGCTGTCAGTTAATACGGCTCCCGAAAAATTTACCCCTGTCAGATTTGCGCCGGTAAAGTCTGCGCCGCATAGTACGGCATCCGTAAAATCTGCCCCGGCCAAGTCCGCATTGCGAAAAATGGCAGGCAAAAATCCAGCGGACTTCCATTCTTCCTCATCTGCACCTGCGCACCCGGCTCTGGCATTTGCGTTTATAAAACTCGCGTTTTTCAATATTGCGTTTGAAAAATCAGCTTCATGAATTGAACAGCCGTCCAGGCAGGCTTTTTCCATATTTGCGTTGCGGAAATTAGACTTAATAAATGAAGAGCCTTCAAGCGATGAATGGCTTAGATCTGACCCCCTGAACTGAGAACGGCAAAAGTTGGCGTTTTGAAAAGAAAGCCGCGAAAAATCCAGGCCTGAATAATCGCCGGCCATGTACTCGTATTCATGTTTTTCATGAAACCATTCTATTATTTCAGCGGTATCTTTGTTTTTTGTCTCAATGAAGACATTCTCGGTTGCGGCCATATAGTCGCCTACATTCACCATAAAAGTATCGTTTTTGTCAATATCGGCAAACGGCTTATTTTCGGCACACTCTGCAACCGCATATCTTGCGATGCTTGCAAGATATGCGTAAAAATCAGGGAGCACCTGCAGCATAAAAGCGGTTACGTCCCGCACAGATATTTTTCCGAGATAGGACTGCTTTAGGGCAGTCAGTTCATACCATAGCCTGTCAAAATGCTCAAACAGAAACGAAATATCATACTCGCCGACGATGCGCTGGTTTTTATCAAGATAGCTTTGATCGCCGTATACCCGAACTTCCGAAACATATCTGCGGTTCGCGAAGTTCGTATACAGCATTGTGTATTCTAAATATGATACGGGGGACAAAGCGGATTCGTCCTGCGTTTTTTTTATGAGGGCGCATACGGACTGAAAATGCTCGGCGAAGCCGGAAATCCACGAGCTGCTGTTGGCCGCGAACGCCGCCTCTGTTTTTAGCAGATATGCGTTGCGGTGGTTTCTGGCCTGGGCGGCGAAATCTTTTTGCATGGGTGTTCTCCTTGAACGTTATCTGTTTAATTTGATAACCAATGATATTATAAATGTTATTAGTGCAATCGGGAATAAATAGAACATGCTAATCACAATTACAGTCGGCTGCCATGGAGTATCCCATTTAGTTGGGGCATACGTAAAAGTAAACCACACGATAAAATACAGTGGAACAGAAGAAATTATGTGGCTCAAAGGCAATGCGAATAAGCTATACTTCTTTGACAGATAAAAGTAAACTATCAAACCAATATGCGCCAAAATTGCTACAATAAATGACAAATCGCTTAATGTGCTGCCAATCATATCTTGAAAAAATTGCGCAATTATTAAAGGCGCTGCTAATATTAAAGATAGTATTAAAAGGCATACGAACGTGTGAATGATAAAATCCAATCTATAATCCCCCCTTACTTTTAATCATAGCATTATTGACAATTTCTATAACTGTTAAAGACGTTCATCGTAACTTTTTCAGTTGCATCAAGTCTGGCTGTATTGCCGTCTTTACCTTTCTTCACCCTCGTTCTGGCGTCATTTGCCCAAACATAATCCATCTTATCTATTTTTCCTCCAAGCCCTGCGGGAACCCAATTTGGCATATGGAACGATACGTCAGCAATTCTAAAGCTGTTTATTCCTATGTTCCCATGCGCTTCAATATCCTGCAATGCGTGCAGTCCATACCCCAATTCTTTAAATGCTTCTTCTTCTAACCCTTGATCGCGATATTCAGCGGCTTTTTTAAATCTCTCTTGTGCGTTCTCAATCCTTGAATCTGTGCCGAATGTGTTACGGTCGAAATGATATGACTGGTCGCCGGTAATAGGGTTGTATTCTGGATCGTAGTCTATTGCGCTAGTATATCTAGCAATTTTTTCAGCTTGTTCTTCTGTAAATCCTGCGGCTATAGCCCATTCAAGAGTTTTCTTATAATGCACTTCGTCAACCCACAACCCGTTCCTGTCGACAAATCTTAACGGATTATTACGGCAGTACAGATAAATGTTTACTCCGTCGCGTACAAAGTCCTCGCTCGTAAACCTGCCGGTCATCGGCTGATAATACCGCGCCTGGGCATAATACAGCCCGCTGACGTCATCAGTCTGATACCCGGTAAACCCGAACGGATTATTCTGATTCTGCCCCGAACCGGCCAACGGCACGCCGAACTCGTCATAAGCCATCGGCGTGTCAATGTCATCGCCAAGCAAACGTATCGGCGAACCAAGATGATCCTGCAAGTAATGGAAATGAAATTTATCGCCGCCATCGCCGCCGTTAGACGAAAGCAGACTGTTCCCCCAGACAAAGCTCTGATTCTGCGTGCTGTGCATCATCAGCAGGTTATCATAAGGCAGGGTCATGTCTAACGTATAGCGTATCTCGCAGGTCGGGTCGGGCATAGCCGTATCGGCGCCTTGCAGCGTTTCTAATTTCCTGACCCTGTTCCTGAATCCGTTATACCCATATTCCGCCGTGCCTTTGCCCGCCGCAAATGCGCTGACCATCATATTTGTCGCGTCAAATTCATATTTTGCTTTAAGCCGTCCGTTTTCGGTTATGCCTGTGAGATTCCCCCGCTTATTATAACTGTATTCTTTCGTTAAATTACCTTCCTGCGTCTTAATAAGCTGGTTGCGGGCATTATAACTGTGCTGTACCTGTTGCCGGCTGCCCCGCTCCTCGACGCGGTTGCCGAGCGCGTCATAACGGTATTCCTTGGTTTGATTTCTGTGGATCGCTTTCACTAACCTGCCCAGCGAATCATAGGTATACTGAAAAATGCCGCTGTCGGAGTGTATTCCCGACCGGTTTTTTTCTATCTCCGATATGTTCCCCGCAGGGTCGTATGTATATTTAAACTCGTCAAGGATTCTTTCTCCGTTGCTGTGGGTAAGGCGCGTAAGCCGCCCAAGCGAGTTTATATCATATTTTGTAGCTGTGCCGTCCGGCAGCATACGCCCGGCAGGTCTGCCCATAATGTCATATGAATAACTGGTTTCGTCTGTTCCCGATACGACTTTCGTGAGGTTGCCGGATGCATTGTACTCATAGTCTACCGAGGCACCGCCGGGATAAATAAGCTTTTCTTTTTGTCCAAGAGGATTCCATACATACCCGACCTCCCTGCCCTCGGAATCAGCGACGCGTTTCGCCCGCCCCAATTCGTCAGGTTCGATTTTTGTCGTGCCGAGCCAGTCCCGCATGGTGGTGAGCTGCCGCAGGGCATTATAGCTGAATTCCACCGTTCTTCCGTCCGCATAGCTTACCGTTGCAAGACTGCCCGCAAGATTGTATTCGTATAAGGTTTCAAGTCCTTCTTCGTCTAATTTTGAGATTACATTGCCCGCCTTGTCATATTGAAACCGCACCACATCTCCAAGAGGTGAAGTCACCGCAACGATTTCGCCCTTTTTGTTGCGCTCATAAGTTGTGATCTGACATTCCGGGCATTTGACGGAGGCATATGTTTTGTCGATTATGCGGCACTGCTCAAACTTCGTGAGCCTGCTTGTTTCGTCATAACCGTATTTTGTGCCGTGACCCGCCGCGTCTATGACCTCGATTATATCTCCAAGCAATGAATACCTGTATTGCGTGACATTGCCGTTTTCATCTGTGACGCCTGTGATATTGCCAACCGCGTCGTAGCTGAATTTCTTTGAGAAGCCAAGCGGGTTTATGATTTCAACCACTCTGTCCAGGCAGTCGTATATCACCGAAGTTTCACTGCCTGAAACATCAGTAATTTTTATAACATTTCCGTTTTTATCATATTCATACACAGCGGCTTCGCCGCAGGGCAGAGAGACCGATTTCAGTCTGCCGCCGGGATAGTAGCCGTACAGCAGACAGTCGCCTTTCGCATTGACAATACTTTCGATCCGTCCAAGCGGGGTATATGTAAACTGAGTTTCGTTTCCAAGCGCGTCCGTCAGTTTGACAAGCTGGCCCGCAAGGTCATACTCTCTTTTTGTAACATTGCCAAGGGCGTCTGTTACTTCGGCAAGATTTCCGCCTTTATCATATAAAAATTTCGTAACTGCGCCGTCCGGCCCAATCATTTCCCGCTGCCGGTTTAAGGCGTCATATTTTATTTCTTTCTTGGTTCCGGCCGGAGAAGTAACCGAAACAACGTTGCCGTTAGGATCATGCTCATATTCTGTAATGCTGCCTTCTTCGTCGATTGACTGTATCACTCTCTGATATTGGTCATAAACATAACGCGTTGTATTCCCGTTGGGATCAGTCACACCTGTAACATTCCACATCAGATCATAAGCGAATGTCGTAACGCCGCCCATCTGGTCGACGACCTGCTCAACTTTCCCCACAGAATTATATTTATATTCTATAATACCACCGTTAAAGTCAGTGATTCGCGTAACTTTATCGGAAAGGCTGTATTCATACCGGCGCGTGTTTCCGCCGGCGTTTGTAACGCTTGAAATATCGCCTTTGCTGTTATATTCAAACAGGGTTACATGCTTTTCGCCGTCAGTCGTTTTTATCACGCGGTTCAGGCTGTCATATTCATATTGCGTCTTGCCGCCGTCAGGACTGATAATGGCGATTATATTGCCGCGCTCATCATATTCGGCTTTATTATTGCTCTCATCAGGCAAGACCAGCCCTGTAATCAGGCCCTGATGGTTGCACTCAAACCGCATTTCACGCATAAGCGGGTCTACTGACCTGATGATATTGCCCTTGGGGTCGTATTCAAAACGGGTTACGCCGCCATCCGGGTTCGTTATTTTAAGCGGCCTGTTAAAATCGCTGTATTCTGTTTCAGTAACGCCGCCCATCGGGTCTGTTTCACTGATCAGGCTTCCGCGCTCATCATAACCGAATGTGCGGGAATTGCCGTTCCGGTCTGTATATAAAATCCGTTCGCTGTTTTTGTTGTAGCCGAAACGCTCTTCGCCGTTATCATATTGGATTCTTGTCGTCCGGTACTTTTCGTCATGCACATATACTACTTTATTTCCGTTCTGCTCGGTATTGATCACGTAAAACTGGTCGTCGTCATATTCTGTTAATGAAAATCCGTCATCCGGGAAAAGCTGTTTGACGGTACGGTTCCGGCCGTCGTATTCGTTGTGGATAACCGTAATGCCGAGAGGGTTTATAATATCGCAGATATTACCGTTTTGGTCATATTTATAGCTATGTACCGCGCCTGACGGGTGCGTGGCAGACTTGAGATAATCACCGTTATATTCATATGAAACGGTCCGGCCTGCGTGGTCGGTGATCTTTATGATCCGGTTTTTATCGTTGTACACAAAAGACAGACTGCCGCAAACATTGGAAATGCCGACCAGCGACCCTCTTTCATACGACAATGTCAGCGTATTGCCGTTCGGATCGGAGATGGATATGAGACGGCCTTCTTTATCAAAACTGTAATGTTTCATTTCCATTGAAGAAAGAGAAGAAAGCGATAAATGATATGCGCCGTCAGAATAGGTTAATGTATTATGGCGGTCAGGCGGGGATTTATAGCTCCCGTCTTTCCGCTGCAAATATTCTTCCACGTGACCGTCATCAAATATGATTTTTACGTTCCGGTCGTTTTCCCGCAGGAATATGTTGAAATTATGCGTCCAGTTTCTTCCGATAACGCCGTTATAATTGTCCATTGCGTTATAGAACCGCTGAAATACAAAAGGAAACTGACCGGAAATTTCAATATCGTCTTTTTGATAGACGAAATTTCCGGTTGACATATTTACAGGGTCGTTGCCAAACGCGCTGGTCGGGTCCAGCCCGTTATGGTCTTTTCCGGCTAACCCTAACGTCCGGAGCATACAGATTGCTGGAGCAGCGCTGATTATCAACGCTGACACCATCGCTCCGACCAGCATTTTCCCTAATATTACGGCGGCGTTCTTTACATATTCTCCTAACGCTTTAAGGGCGTCAATCGCTTTGTCTTTCAGTTCAATGGCCTTGCTCTTCAGCTCAATCACTGTATTTTTAGTTGCTTCCCATGCTGCCTTTCCTGCTTGCACAGCTGCGCCGGCGGCAGCTGTTGCAGCTGAGGCAACATCTTTTGCAACTTTTACAGATTTGACAACGATAGGAACTATCGCGACTACTGCTGAAACAATCTTTAAACCCGTTTTTAGCGCTCCCATTTGTGTCCCCACTTTTTTTACGAATATGATCATGACTATCTGAAAAATAATCTGTCAATTAAGAGTATTATAACACTTTTTTATAAAAAAATATACGATTTTTAAAAATTGCCGGAAAAATATTGACAAATTGGATTGAATTGTATATAATGCGACTGACGAGGTAAAACAATATATTTTTAATTTTTCAGATTAGGATGGAATCGAATGAATATTGATGTCCTTTTGATGGGAGAAGATGAAACGTACATAAAAAGACTTACGGATATAATCAAACGGGTCAAACCCAAAACCGGCGATTCGCTGAATATCTCGATGTTTACGGACGTCGGGAAATTCCGGGCGTCGACGGGCGAAAAAAGGGGCGGCGGAAAAGCGCGGTATCACATCGCGCTCATAGACGAGAAAGCCGACGTCGGTGGAATCGATTTCGGCGACGCTTTGGTCGTTCTCCTGACCGAGGAAATCGGCCGGAACAACGGCGATTATCCCATCGGAACCGGAACCGGATCAGGAACCGGAACAGGGAACGGCAGAACGGCCCTGTGCCTGTATAAATACCAGAGGGTAAGCGGGATCGTAGACGCGGTGATCGTCAAGTACGCCCGCGAGAGGGACATATACAAAAAAGACAAAAAAGGCGGCGCGTCCGTATATGCTTTCTTTTCGCCGCAGGGCGGAGGGGGGACTTCGACGGTCTCGGCGGCCTACGCGCTTGCGCTTGCGAGGGCCGGGGTCAAACCCCTGTACGCCAGCTTTGAGTTTTTTAACTCGACGGAATTGTTCTTCAGCGACCAAAACGGCGCGGCTCAGGGGCTTTCCGAAATATTCTCGATAATCGCCGGGATCGCAGGGGTCGCCGGAATCATCGGAATCACCGGAAGGGAAAACGCTCCGGCGGCGATAGACGCGATCAAAAACACAGATCCCCGCGGGGTATCGTTCCTGAAAAAATTCGCGCTGTGGACGGAAGTCGCGGAGATCAGGCCGGACGAAATGCGCGAGTTTATCGAATCGGCAAGGGCGGCCAACGGCATCGGGGCGGTCGTGCTCGATCTGGGGTCGGCGTACTTGCAGTTCACCGCGGCCGCGCTCGAATGCGCCGACGAGGTTTTTCTCGTTGCGGACGTTCAGGGTTTCTGGTACAGGAAACTGGAGGCTCTGCTCAGCGGTCGCGCGCCGTTCACGGACGTTTACGGGGACAAGACGGGCATCATTTTCAACAGATCTCACGGACGCGAAAGATACGCCGGCTTCAACGCGAAAAAAATCGCCTACGTGAGAACTTTTGCGATTGAGAGGCCGGCGGCGCTGATCGATTCGATCGCGGTAGAACTTGCGGGGAGCATGACGAATCAACGATAATTGGAGAAAAACCTCGAAATCACGCGCCAAAGCCCACTTTACAAAAGGGGGTGGCACGCGAGAACTTGAAAGAATCACTATGATCTTGCGTTACCCCGCATGACGGGGGATTGCGCTCCCCCATCGCACATGCGTATATTTTTTCAGACCGCAAAAAATCAAAAAATCAGATGATCAGGCTCCGCAATCCCCCGTCACGCGAGGGAGGGCGAAATCACAGTGGCGGCGTTCTATTTTCGCGTGCCACCCCCTTTCAAAAGTGGGCTTCCGTTCTGATTCTTTGCATTGTTCCTCGATTTGTCATTCGCATATAAAATATTACAACAACATAATTATGGAAAATTATGGTAATCAAAGATGAGAAATATGAAATTATCGGATTTTGTAAAATTTGTAAAAGAAGAAAGCGCGGGCTCAAGAATGTTTCTGACGGTGACGATCCCCGGATATATCGACGAAACGGCATTCAAGACCATGGCTTTCTCAAAGCCCCCGTTTGTCCCGCCTGTCCTGCGGTCGGAAGAAAACGGCGAGCACATTTTAAGCTACGACGTCACTGCGGATCGATTCGTCAGGCTGAGCCTCCCGGAAATAACCCCGGTCAGCTTCGTGACGCTGATGAAAAACCTGACGGATATATTTGCGAAGTGCGAGGACTATTTTATGAACCCCCTGAATTTTATCGTTCATGAGGATTATATCTACGTGAATAAACAGACGTTTGAAGTCCGCCTCGTGTACGCGCCTTTTGAAGAGCCGCAGTGCGCCGAAAGCGAAATGTGCGAGAATATATTTAGGATCGGAAGGCGCATCGTAAAAACCGACAGGGAATGGAGCCTGATCGGGACGCACCTGTTCGCCATGATGGAAGAGACGTCTGTTTGCAGGGTCGCGGACGCGTTTGGCAAGCTGTACGAGGAATTGTACGGGGAATACGCCGGAATCCCCCCGCAGGAAATCCCGGCAGGATCGGAAGCAAGATCGGAAGATCGTCAAAACCGCCAGGCCGGTCCCGAAATCCAGACCGGGCTGTATACTTCCACTGAACCCCCGGCCGAACCCTTTGCCGGGACGGTCGCAATCCCCATCCCCATTGATGTTCTCAGGGGCCAGGCAAATCAGGCAAATCAGGAAGATTTCACGACCGCCCCGTCTCCCTTTCCGGCTCCGCCCATACCCGATGACATGACCGACGCGACTGGAATGATAGACGCGACTGAAATGATCGACATCGACGCGACTGCA
>Ga0209737_10004197_pt1 | contig 10139 bp, 8 predicted proteins | sample TergutCu122P3_FD_187284 | JGI IMG/M metagenome (GOLD analysis project Ga0209737, IMG submission 187284) | Cubitermes ugandensis P3 segment gut microbial communities from Kakamega Forest, Kenya - Cu122 P3 (SPAdes) (version 2) | ecosystem: Host-associated > Arthropoda: Insects > Digestive system >...
AAGAGTAAAACTACACAGCCTGCAAATAAAATAAAATCTAAACGAACTCTGATAATTACAGGTATGTTTTTAGGTGTAGTTAGTATATGCATAATTGCAATAGTTGTGACGAATGCTCATCAAAATACAAATGAAACGTTGTTATCAAATAAAATAAGCAACACCAAAACAATAAACGGAATAGAATGTGTGCTGGTAAATGCCGGAGAATTTATGATGGGAAATCCGAAGAGTGGTGAAAAAGAACAATTTTCTGATGAAACATATCATAAAGTAATTCTAACGAAAGATTTTTATATCAGTAAATATGAAATAAAACAGAAACAATATGAGTCGATAATGAAAAATAACCCGTCTAATACTAAAGGTGACAATTTGCCTGTTGAAAGTGTGACTTGGTATAATGCTTATGATTTTTGTAAAAAAGCAGGCGGTCGTTTGCCTACAGAGGCAGAATGGGAATTTGCTGCTCGCGGCGGAAATAAAAGTAAAAATTATATTTATAGCGGAAGCAAAGATTTGAATGAAGTAGGTTGGTATTCTAATAATAACAGCGGTAAAACACATATAGTAGGGCAAAAAGAACCGAATGAATTGGGAATTTACGATATGAGCGGTAATGTATGGGAATGGTGTAATGATTGGTATGATGATTATGGTAACGAAACTCGTACTAACCCGACAGGAGCTGAATATGGTTCTATTCGTGTGAATCGTGGTGGTGGTTGGTATTCGTATGCACAGTCATGCCGTGTTGCAAAAAGGGACAATTATGCGCCGTCATTCAGCAGTGACGATTTAGGTTTTCGCATTGTTTTTGATGTTGAATAATTAATGTTTTTTATTTACAATGATTCCATCCGCAAATTGCGGCGGCGAGGGCATCAAAAGCATCGTCTTTAATTTTATCGATAGGAAGTCCTAAAATTGCTCTGACCATGTATTCTACTTGTGATTTTTCCGCAAGCCCATTTCCGACAACTGCTTTTTTTATTTCTGTGGGAGCATATTCGCCGAATTTTGCGCCGCTTTGTCCGACTGCAAGCATAACCGCTCCGCGAGCATGTCCCAAAACAAACGAAGAATGCGCATTTTTACCGAAAAAAGGTGTTTCGATACTTATTAAATCAGGTTTGTATTTTTGAATAATTTCTTTTATGCCATCATATATTCCGCATAAGCGAACAGGCAATTCATCTTTGGGATTTAATTTGATAACGCCATATTCGATTGGCACTAATTTAGAAGATACGGCGCTTATCACGCCGTATCCCATTGCTCTTGAACCCGGGTCAATTCCAAGTATAATCATAACTCGCTACGCTCCTTATGAAGTGAGAAGTTAGAAGAGAGAAACGAGAAGTTGCATTTTAATTTCTCACTCCTCATTTCTAATTCCTAATTTATTTATTGGCATTGAGTCCGTAAAAAACCTGCTACTTCGTCTTTTTTATAAATCGACGGAGAATCTTGCCGTTTATTTTTAGCATACCCATTATCCTGTGAAGTTCCATAAATACTTTTTCCAATAACATGATTATTTGGCTTACCACCTTCGGAAATCGGCATTATTATTTGCGGCACATCATCGGTTTTTTCAATATTTTCTTGAGAAACCGGCGTTTTAGGGCGTTCATAATCTATAATTTCAGTTACAACAGACTGCTCTTCAAACATTTTTATTTTTTCACCTCTGTCAAATAAAGTCGGACGATGTTGTACGGCAATTATATTTTCTTGAATTGTTGCCTCATCTTCCAAACCCGCAAGAATATAAAAAACTTTAATTTTTCCATTCATGGATTCGTTAGCATTTGCACCGACAATAATATTTGCTCCGTCATGATTTCCGATTGCTTCCTTTATTCTTTTCTGTGCTTCGTCAATTGCTTCCATAGAAACATCTTCGCCTGTCAAATAAAGAGCAATAACACCTTTCGCATTTTTCAAATTTATGCCGTCAACAAGCGGAGAAGAAATTGCATTTTCAACTGCTTCCATCATAGCTTTTCTACCGCCGTCCCAACCTTTATTATCTGCAGCCATTGGTGTGTATTCCGCTTCACCTGCGCCAATAAACATAGAACCTTCACAATTTTGGAACATAAGTTTTATGTCGTTAAAGTCAAGCTTCATTTTGGAATTATCTCTTGTTACATTGATAAATCCGGACAATATTCCGCTGACAAAATCGTCAATTTTGCGAAGTTGTGAAATCCACGGAATATTTGGTTCACCGATAGAAAGTACTTTCTCGTTATCAACAACCAATATTGCATTAACACTTTCACGAAGTTTGTTGATTCCTTCAATTGCTCTATCCATTACGGCTTTACCTTCAAATCCAAACGGCTTTGTTACGATTGCTACAACAATTGCGCCTTCTTCTTTAGCAATTTGTGCAACAATAGGAGAACAACCGGTTCCTGTTCCGCCGCCTTCTCCGGCAATTATGAATACCAATCCTGCGCCTTTTACCATTTCTCTGATTATTTCTTCAGATTCTTTTGCAGCTTTTTCCGCTTTTTCGGGGTGAGTACCTGCGCCTTTGCCTCTACATTCGTTTTCGCCGAAAAGAACTACATCGGCTCCGTCAATATCTTTGGTTTTCAGAGCGATGAAATCCGTATCGGTTATGAAGTTTTCAACGCCATAGCAATTGTTGGTTAAAATATTATGTTTTAACATATTTCCGCCGCCGTTTCCGCAAGAAATCATAAGCGTGCGTTCTTCTTTCCATTTATCTTTTTCAAACTTATCCATATCGAAAAGTTTGTTCTTCTTTTGTGTAACTTCCGTTGCTCTTGCAACTACCGGTTCAATGTCTAATCCTTCAAAGCCCATAAAAACCTCCTTGTTTAATCCACATTTAATTTGATATTTTTAACTGATTCAATAATCTCACCGAACGATTTTTTCATTTTATCTACGAAATTTCCCTGGCTCTTTACTTTTGAAACATTTTTTTTCTTCGGTTTTTTACCTGTTGTGTTTTTTTCTTCAAAAGAATAATCCTGTGTCCCATAAATACACAAACCCATAAGCGTTGCAAAGCTCACATCATCATTCATTTGTTTAAATTCTTCGTTAACTTTAAAGCAATCAGGTGTTGCTATTTTTACGGGTAATTCTAAAACTTCCTGTCCGACGAGAGCGATTTCTTTGAGATTTGCCGTTCCGCCGGTAATCAAAATTTGTGAAATATTGCTTTTATAAGTAGAGCCGTCAAAATTACTGCCCAGAACATTATCCACATTTTCAAACATATTTCTAACAGGTTCATTTACCCATTGTGCAAGTGATTCCAATGATACCATTCTATTTCCCGACACTTCTATGGTTTCTTTCCGTCCTGCTTTTTGCGGTGCGGCACAAGCATATTTTTTCTTAATTTCTTCTGCTTCTTTTGAAGGAATTGTTAAGAATTTTTTAATTTCTTTTGTAATTTCAGCTCCTGCAAATTTTTGACTCCAAATAAGAATTGGGAAATTTTGATAATAAACTGCCAAATCACAGCAATCTTTACCAATATCCAAAATTGCAACGCCGATTTCGTTATAATCATCATTCAAAACTGCCATTGCCGATGCAATACTTGCTGCAATCGGAACAAGTTTCAAATCACTTTTTTGAATATTTTCATCAAATTCCGACAATGCTTTTTCAATTGCACATTCCAAATTGAGAATATGGTGTATATTATCGGTTATAAAAAGTCCTGCTGCTTTTATTTCTTTGCCATACATCATATTAGGATTTTTAATTCCGGCTTCATTGTCAATTTGATAACATTGTGGAATAATTGTAATTTGCCGCATGTCTTTAACTAAAATATTTGAAGCATAAGTTTCAAGGTCTGTTTTTAGCCATTTAATATCTTCTTGCGATACTTTTCCGCTTTGTGTTTCCTGGTCTATATTTTTAATGCGTCGCATTTCCGTTTGAATGTTTCTACTATTTAAACTATCACCGGAAATAGAATAAAAAATCGGCATTTCAAAAGGATTAATGTCTACTTCATATTTTTCTTGCAAATTGTCAATTGCATTATAAATACTTTTGCTGAGTTCATCCATATCTTGCACGCATCCATTTGCAAAACCGGACGTATTTGCAACTCCGTAGCCCAAAATTTGAAGAGCGCCGTCTTCGTCTTTATATGCCATCGCTGCTTTTGTTATTTGAGCACCGACATCCAACGCGATAATAGTATCCAACATAATAAATCTCCTTCCTCAATTTCCTTACAGCGAATAAATGCAATTCTCGTAAGCATCAAAATATTCTAACGGAATTCTGTTTTTCTTCCGCAAAACGCTTTCAAAGTATTCAAAATCATCACTTCCGTATTTAAGTGTTCCGAAAAGTCTAACAGGAACCGAAACATTTTTTGCCGAAAATTCTGTAATATTGTTATCTTTCAGATTAACCATAGTAATATTATCGGAATTTTTTCCCGTTCCGCGAATTTTTTCAATTGTATTCACAAGCCGTGCAAAATCATTTTTTTCAATTTTTTTTCCAATGCTGTCTTCAACCGCTTTTACTCCGACAATCAGACAAAGATTAGCGTCTCTGATTTTTTCTTGCCACAAATATCCGTTTTTGTCAGCCAAATATAACTTGTGATTTATATTAACTCGATATTTTGCGGTTCTTTTTGTGATTTTTACATCAATAATTTGCGAAAACGGGTTTGTATTTACTTTTACGCTTTCAACGCCGTCAATTTTTGAAATCTTATTTTTAATTTCTTTTCCCGAATTAAAAATATTTGCAGTTTCATCCAAATTCAAACATTCGGCAATTTTTACACTATCCAAACCTTCGGTACCTTTAACGATACAACCATTTATTGCAATTTTCGATTTAATAGTGTTCGTTGTATCAGAAAAAACTTTTGGGGAAATCTGTGTATATCCCCAGTAAGCACTTAATGCAACTGCCGCGACAATAAGCAATTTTGTAAAAAAACTTGCCTGTTTTGCATGCGTTTGTGCAGCTTTTTTCTGTGCATTCGGTCCTTTGAATTTTTTAGTTTTCTTCATTTTTTAACTCCGAAATTAAATCTTCAATTTTTTCATCAAGGTCGCCTGCGCTCATTATTACCACAATATCACCGCTTTTTGCAATTTTAGCGCATTCTTTTACAACATTTTCTTTTGCTACAATTTTCGAATTCTCGTTTTTGAAAAATTTAGCGATACTTTTTTCGCTGATACCTTCAATTTGCTTTTCACGAGCCGCATAAATTTCCGTCATTAAAACGAAATCACTGCCGTTTTCAAGTGCTTCTGCAAAATCTTTTGCAAAACTTTTTGTCCGAGAATATGTATGTGGTTGAAATATCGCAATAATTCTTCCCGTTTTCGTTTTAATTTTCTGCAATGCCGACATTGTTGCTGCAATTTTGGTCGGATGATGAGCGTAATCATTTATAATTGTGATTCCGCCCACAACCGCCGTTTTTTCGATTCTCCTTTTAATTCCGCCGAATCCATTGGCGCCTTTTGCTGCAGTTTTAAAGTCAATTCCTAATTCAAGTCCTGCAACAATAGCACTCAATGCGTTTAAAACATTATGCTCACCAATAAGTTGAATTTCGGCATTTCCCAAGAATTCGTTTCGATTCCAAACATCGAAAATTGTTTTTCCGTTCTCGTATCGAATGTTTTTCGCACAAAAATCAGCGCCGTCTTTCAAACCAAACGATACTTTTCGAGATTTTATTAAGGGATAAATCTCTTGAACGCCTTCTGAATCCCAATTGCAAACAGCCACCCCGTCATCACGCAAGCCGCCAAAGAAGCATACAAATCCATTTTTCACTCCTTCCAAATTACCATATATATCCAAATGTTCTTCTTCAATTCCAGTACAAATCGCTAATTTCATATCGTGCATCTCAAGAAATGATTTGTCATATTCGTCCGCTTCGGCAAGAAAATAATCATCTTTACCAATCTGCATTCCGGATTCTTTTCCTACAAAAACACCACCGACTATTACACTCGCATCTTTTTTTGCTGCATTCAGCACACTTGCCATAAATCCGGTAGTCGAACTTTTTCCCGCACTTCCGCAAACAGCAATAGAATTTTTGCTTTCTGCCATCATAATTCCAAGCATTTTTGCTCTTTTTATAATTTCTTTTCCATTTGCTCTTGCAAAAATTAATTCTTCATTATCTTCTTTTACTGCAGATGAAAAAACTACCAAATCACAATTTTTGAGTTCTTCGTTTACTTTATGCCCAATTTGAACGGAAACTCCATTCGCACGTAAATTTTTAGTTATTACACTTTCCGAAATATCGCTTCCGCAGACATCTTTTCCACGGGACTTAAGCCAAAGAGACATAGGTGCCATCCCGCTCCCGCCAATACCGATAAAGTAGATTTTCTTTGCCGCTATCATTGGTCACCGCCGTAGTTTTTAATATCTCTTTCTGCTTGTCGTTCTTCAGTGTCTGCAAATATCGCATTTGAATCCAAAGATGAAACAGATATAAAATCTTTTATTCCTTGCATTTGAACTTCGGAAGGCTTATCCAGAAAATTTAAATGTATCTGTGAGAAAATCGCACGCCATTGCTTGTCAAACATACATTTGCTTGGGCTATAGGCAATAAGGTCTTTTGGAAGCGCACCTTTCGCATATTTTTCTTCGTAAGTTTTCTTGGTCATAATACGCAGAGTTTTTCCAAAATATCGAATTATCACAAATTCTTCCGTGTGAAGTTCAGCATCTTGAAAATCTTTGGGCAAACGAAATTGTCCTCTGTCGATAGACACATTCGTTGAGTAAGGACTGAATTCTTTTTCCATAAATTACCCCGCAATATTCCCTTTTTTTATATAAAATAATATAATGTTTTATCAAAGTGGGGTAAAATTTCTATAAATTTCTATTTTTTTCTATAGATTTCTGAAATTGCGTTTGGCGATAAAAAATGCTCTCGTGAGTTTCAGAGAGCAATCTCTATTTGTTTCAAATAGTTATCTTATTCATATTAAGTCTTCCTCTAAGTTTGAATTAAAAATGCCCGCGAAGAAGTTTTTTCATAACAACGTCATAACCATCTTCTTTTGCCGGCGATTCGTACGAAACAGAAGTTATAATATGGTTTTGGGTATCAATAATAGCATCAATTTTTTCCAACACTTTATTTACACCGCTGTTTGCAGTCATAGGAAGAATAATTACGGCAATTTCTTTTCCTCTTACTTTCACAAAACCGGAAAGGTCTAAAAGGCGGAATGTTTCAAAAAGTAAAAATGCTATTTTTTCTGCAATATTGAGTGATATATCGGTTTTACTTGCATTTTTATCCGAAATCATTATTATTGCAAACGGGTGTTTGTGTCGTTTATATTCTTCAATGTAGCGCTTTATAAAATGAATAGTCGCTTTAGGTGCCAAAAGTGGCAGTCCTTTTTTTTGTTCCGACAATTCTTTTTGATTGCGGACATTTTCTAATATTTGTGTAATTTCCTTTGGTGAAAGATTAAATTTTTCACTAAAATTCAAAAGTGTTTTTTTGTAATTATCTGCATTTTCGTTTTTATCAGCAACTTGTGCAAGCACTTTAACAATAGCATCCTGTGATAAATTTTCCGCGCTTCCCAAAGAATTTACAAGCCATTCGTTTTTCAAATTTTCAAGCGTTTGCGGGAATTTTTCCATCAATCCTTTTTGAATTTCATTTGTTGTATGCCAATCAAGTCCGCTTTCTTTAAATTTCGCCAAAATTCCGTCATTTATTGATGAAACTACAGATGAAATTACCGAATGAACATCACCGCCGATTTTTTTCGATTTAATTTTTTGTATTGCGGTATCTTGGCTTATATCGTCAATCATTTTTGACAAATAATCCGATAAATTTATTTCTGATGTGTGTTGTTTTTGAATTTCGGCTGATTGCAAAAGCAGTTTTACACATTCCTGCGGATTTTGAGAAAATGCCTCAACAATTTCTTCCTGCTTAACTCCAAAGTCGCCTGCTTTATCAAAAATTTTCCCGATTGCCTTATCTTCACTTAATTTATTACCCAAATCCATAACAAAATCCAAATAATCCGAAACGCTTAATCCATTGTCTGTCATTGCTTTTTTAATTTGCGGAAGCATTCTTTGCAAATCTTCTTTTGAAGGGTCAAGTCTAATTACAAGTAGTACAAGTTTTTTTACCGAAAAATTATCTTGCTTAATTTCTCTTTTTATTATTTGCAAAATTGCATCTATTGTCATTTGGTCAAGTTGTGAAACAAGTTTTTCTTTTTCGTCAACATCTTGTTCTTTGAAAAGAATTTCAGCGCTTTTAACGATTTTTTGCACATCAACAAGTGAACTGAAAAGCGAATCATAGTCAATTTCGGCTGAATTCTTTTTATCGTTAATTTGTGAACTTATTGAATTTAATTCGTTATTTATAAAATTTATATCTTTTTTGTAATCATTTCCTATTGCATTTTTTATACTAAATAATTTTTCCAAATGCGAAATTGCATTTTCGGGTGATTCTATTTCTTCCTGTGATTTTACTTCGCGAGACACCTCTTGCGGCGATTTTAAATCTAAAATTTTATCAAATGGAATTTCAGATGTTTGATTTGCCATAAATTTATCGGAAATACCCAATTCTTTAACGTCTTTAACAACAATTTCATCTGCGGCGACAATTTTGTCGCCTTTTGCAACTTTTTGGAATGTTATATAATTGAGAGCAATTCCGTTTTCTGCTTTTTTTGATAAAATTTCTTGTATATCATCTGCTTTTGTATCATTTTCAAGTGCTGAAATAAAAATTTGAACAAAATTCATAACATTTCTGACGGAAACATTTTTTGCAAAGGAAATCGATTCAATATATAATTTCCCAAAATCCGATGAAAAACGGCTATGACTTATTTTGTTATCTACAAGCCATTTTTCCACATAAAACGATCTCCCTGATTTAATAAATGAAATAAGCGGGCTTTTGCCGGATGCGGATGAAATTTTTTCACATAAACTTTTTGCTGCTTGTTCGGTTGAAGGGTGAGTCGGGCTGAACATTTTTGCATTTCCGAACAGAAGATTTATGGACATCGCAATAGATTCCGCATCTTTTTTTGATAAATCCGATGCTGCGAATTTTCCGCTTTCAAAATTTTCATTAATTTCGCTCATTGTATTTTCTTTCCAAAAATTTTAAATCATTCAAAAATTCTTCTGCCGTAAAATACCTTTTATTTTTGTCGCTTGCAAGAGATTTCTCTAAAATCGGTGCAAAAATTCGGTAATTTTCCGGAAGAATTTCTTTAATGTTTGCGGTAAAAAACGAATCGGGGTCTATTGCTTTTCTCCGTAATATTTCTTCGGGGCGTTCGCTTCGTCTGGGAATATCTCCGAGAATCATTTTTAGTAACGTCATTCCCATAGAATAAATATCGGCTCTTGCATCAAGTTTTTTCCCTTGCGCCTGTTCGGGTGAAATATAAACCGGACTTCCTACAATTGCATCTATATCAAAAACATTTTCATCGTTACCGGCAAAAGAAACTCCGAAGTCACATAAAAATGCTCGTCCGTTTTGAGCTTCCTCTACCAAAATATTTGACGGCTTAATATCACGGTGAAAAATGTCTTCATTGTGCGCATATTTTAATGCTTCCAATATTTGTATGCTTATTTTTAATATTTCACCAACGGAAAGTAATCTTTTCTGAATAATCGGGTGTTTTTTCTTATTCAATATTATAGTATTGAGATTGTCGCCTTTTACGAGTTGAACAACTTGATAATACAAATCATCCGTTTCACCGATTTTATAAATTTGTAAAATATTCGGATGAGTAAGTCCTGCAATAGTTCTTGCTTCTTCTTCAAACATTTGTTGCTCAAGCGGATTTGAAATAAGTGCTTTGGGTAAAATTTTTACCGCAACTTGCCTTTTTAGGTTGTTTTGAAATCCTAAGCACACCATTCCTTTATGTCCGCGACCGATTTCTTTTAAAATCGTCACATCGTCTAAATTCGTGCCTATAAGCGATGCCGAATCGAATTTTGCCATCTTTTTCTCTTTAAAATTTATGTTTTCAAAAGAAAAATGTTTTATGCGCAATAATCAAATCAACTTTTTTGTAAAAAAACTA
>Ga0209737_10004198_pt1 | contig 10138 bp, 8 predicted proteins | sample TergutCu122P3_FD_187284 | JGI IMG/M metagenome (GOLD analysis project Ga0209737, IMG submission 187284) | Cubitermes ugandensis P3 segment gut microbial communities from Kakamega Forest, Kenya - Cu122 P3 (SPAdes) (version 2) | ecosystem: Host-associated > Arthropoda: Insects > Digestive system >...
GGATCAATTTGCTCCAGGTCTGTTCGTGTGAACGGCGGCACTACTTGCAGTAATGGCGCCGTTTGCACGGGCAGAGCTGGGGCAAATTGGCCGCAAGATGGCGTGCAATGAATACTTCGGTGCTTCCTTAGCTTGCAGACTGTAACCAAGACGGCTCATTCCCTTACATGTGAAAGCTTGCCACTACGGCGCTTCCACGTATGCTACCGATCACAGCACCTTTTCCAGCTCGAACATAGGTGCCTGCATACTTGCCGCAATAACAGAAGAGCCCAATAACATAGGTATGCTCTGAGAGTAGTTTTGAACCATCTTGAGGAATGATATTGAGTTCACTGAATTGGTCGCAATACTCCTGGATAATGTAGTCGCCATGTTTTAAGCATTTATTACAGATATCAATCCAGCTTTCTCTATCTGAACAATCAAGCCCCGCGAACACACCGATAGTGCTGGATCCATATTTTGGTTTTAGTATCCAACGGTTTTTAGTATTAACAAAATCAATAGAATCAAGTTTTTTGTTTTCTTGAATAAAGTCATAGGTTTTTGGGATATGAGCTTGAACAAATTCTATTTCTTTATCATTAAGAAAAGCCCAGGTTTCTTCACTCCACATTACCTCAAAAATCTGTTTATTATGGACTAGAAGATCTTGAAAGCCTCCAATAACAATTGCAGCATCAAAAGCTGCTGCGCTTACCAACGCTGCAACCCCATTGCAGTCTGATCCGTCGATTTTCGATAGTCTGTCAATGCCATTAAAACGCAAATCCTTAATAATGGAGCCGGTTATTGCACGTCGATAAATTACATTTATTCTCTTGTCGCCAATGAACAAAGATCCCTGCTTAAAACACAACTCATTGATGTCAGCAACTTGACAAAAGACACCTCGATTATTGAATCTTTTCTGAAATTCATAAAACTCCTTGATACTTGCTTCCTCTGAGTAATCAACAATGGCTATCTGTGGGGCACTGGATAAAGCTTTGCCCTGTGCCCATTTATGAAAAATGTCTATTACATCGTCAACAAAGGGCTCAAACAGTTCCTGAGATTGAGCACACCTATCCCTCAGCGAATGAGCCCAAGTGACAGATTCACTCACAAGCTGTGCGCAACATCGATCCTCATTCATTGCTGATGAACCGTCGGTATTTATCTCACAGAACTTATAATTCCCTGTCTGTGGATCAAAAAAAATATCATCTCTCATTATCGGAATTGGTGCAGAATATTGCTTGGGCAGTAATGCCAGGTCTTTGGAAAGCTGGTCAAGCCTCCAAAGCTCACGATACTCAACAGAAGATTGAAAATGATGCATTATTTTTTCACATATCGTGCAGGTGGTTGCTGCAATTTCTGTAAAAAGCTCTTTTGCTATTGAGGTAAAGATGATTGGAACAAAACTGTATAGCATTGGTTCTCCATGATAGGAGAGATCCGCTACGGTCAGATCTTCAATAAAAGAGGAAAGTTCTTGTTTGAGGATCCTATCGGTTAAGCAAGAAACAATACTTCTATCAATATACCGAGACGGTATAGAATCAGTTTGCAAGATCAGCTTCTTTCCTGATGAATGCATCGAGTTCACTATAAGGAAGCTCATCTGGATACTGTTTTAGAAAATCATCCCACACAACAGATTTTGTATTTTCATAAGCTTCCTGGAGTGGAATCCCATATTCAATCAAATAGTACATAGGATTTATTTTTTGGATTAGCCATGAGATCAACTCTTCCGTCCTTTTAGTCGAAGTATACGCAGTTTTCAATCCGATAGATCAAAAAACAAAACCATAAAATCAACGTCTGCATAAGCAAACGTATACATGTTCAAGATAACACAAGACCTGTTTAAGGAATAATCGCATATCATCTTCATCATTTCTGAAGCATAGTTAGACATTTACTGTTTCTGATGAGTTCTCCTAACGGTTTGAGGTAGGCCCGTTCATGATCCAGAAGTGAGTTTTCTGCACAAATCAACAACTCGTCAAGCCAATTTTGCGCGCTTTTTCCATAGACATCAGCTGTAAAGGCATGTTCTGTTAGATTCTGCTTTGCTGTAACGATATCTTGAGCGGTAAGCCCAGAAAACCTGATAACCAGATCAGCCAGGGTCTTTTTGTTATAAAAAATGCCCTTGAGAAGCGCTACATAGGACAGTGCGTAGTCGATAGGCAGGGCATCAGCAGCTCTGATCTCGAGGTAGGTCTTGAATCGTACGTCATAAAAGTAGAGTGAAAGGATGAGCTCGATAGTGATCCTATCCAATTGTTTATCTGCATAGACCTCCATAACAGACCTACCGGCCTGATCGATGCTCCTCTTGCCAGTTTGGCTGTCATACTCGACAGAAAAGATCGCAGGGGCAAGCAGAATGTTTAATGCGTAAGAGTCAAAGCAAAAACCCTCTTCGAAGGTTCCGGGTGGTGTATTTGACCGTGTAGCATCGACATCGTTCCACACTGCGGTTCGCACCATGCGCTTTGGGATGGAGAGCCCGGTAGTACAGAGAGTATTGCTTCCTATAGGCTCAAGCTCAAAGACGGGGCTGTTATCGGTTATGAAGGCAAGGAGAGGGCTTAAGGCATGTGCGACCTTGAACTTTTCGATCGCATCCTCTTCGCTGTTGAAGTCGATGCTGACCTGAGTTGCTGCTGTCGCTCGCATCATACAGATACCGTGTTTTCCTGTATGCTTGAAGTGTTCATTCATGAAACGGTACCGGCTCTTGGGGAGCAGGGGAATATCCCTGGCACAGATAGAAGGGTGATACCCCAACTCCAGCATCTCAAGTCCGAGTTCATCCAGTATCGGGTCGATTTCTTTCCTGAAATCGCGATATAAATCCTCCAGGTCTGGGATATCTAAAACCGGGCCGAGGCTGACTTCAAGCTGTGCTCCTGGCTCAAGTGAGATAGAGGCGTACTCACGTGAAAGCCCAAGAAGAACCTTTGAACCATCGGCCTGGGTCTCATGGACTGCATGTGAATAAAAAGGCCTGAGACGCTCAAGCACTGACTGAACACCAGGCAACCCAGTTACGGGATCATCCAGAAAAGGAACGTAGTCGTGTTTGTTCTTTGTCACGACAAAATGCTCAAGCTCCATTCCGATGCATTCACCACAGCTGTGCTCAACACCCTGTGAAATGTATCGCGCTATTGCATCTTTCTGCTTTTGCAACGCATCCGCAAAGCCACTCTGGCCATTTGTCAAGGCGTGACCCTTCTCATTTTGCTCAATTCGGCTAAACTCGACAAGCGCTATTGGCACTATTGGAGTTAACCTTTTTCGTACTCTACGATACCAGATGAAGCCACAGAAGGTGTAGTGAATACTGATATACTGTTTTGCATTTGATACGGTATCTTCAAGGGAACAAGATGTCAGTTGATACCAGAATTGCACAACTACGAAAACCAGGGGGGAGCCCCGCAGGGATAATTTCCCTTTTACTGGTAGCAATTATGGCGCTCACAGGTCTTTTTCCATTTGGAATAAGCGCATGTACAAGTGATAAAAACCAAATGCTCAGGGAAAAAGACGAGCAGATAAAAGTCATCGCAACAGTCTTTGCTTCCTATGATTTCGCGAGACAGATTGCCGGGCCACACGCAGATGTAAAACTGCTGGTACCTCCTGGCATGGAGATACATGCTTATGAACCAACACCACAGGATATGCTTGATATCTCAAGCTGTGACCTCTTTATTTATACAGGAGGATTGACCCTTCGAATCAGGAATTCTACGAAAGAGCGTTAAGTGAGTACCTTTTTCAACTCGACGAGTTGGACGCACTGTTTGGAAGCATTGTTGAGCAGGCAAGGCACACAACCTTGGTTTTTGGCGATCGCTTCCCGTTTCTGTACCTTGCACACGATTACGACTTGAGTTGTTATGCGGCGTTTCCGGGTTGCTCAACAGCAACTGAGCCCAGCGCACAGACAGTTGCCAGGCTCATTGATGTCGTGAGAGCAGAAGGCATCCCGGTCATTTTCTATACTGAGCTATCAAACCAAAGGCTTGCCAAAGCAATAGCATCAGAAACAGGAGCGAAGGTCTTGCCACTGAACTCTTGCCACAATATCACTGCCCTGGATTTCGCCAATGGTGAGACTTATCTAAGTCTCATGCGGGTCAATGCAGAAAATCTGAAGGCAGCGTTGAGCTGATGGCGCTGGTTACCTGCAAAGACCTCTCTCTGAGTTATGGCAGACAACCAGTGGTTCGTGGAATAAACTGCACGATAGGAGAGGGTGACTACCTCTGCGTAGTTGGTGGGAATGGTAGCGGAAAGACCAGTTTTATTCTGGGAATACTGGGACTCATTAAGATTGCCGCAGGACACATTGAGTTAGGACAGGGCCTCAGTTTGCAGGATATAGGTTATCTGCCACAGCAAAGTACCATTCAGAGAAACTTTCCTGCAACAGTCAAAGAGGTGGTTATGTCTGGACGGTTGAGCAGGCTAGGTCGTTTACCGTTTTATCGAAGAGAAGATAAGCTGTCTGCTTTGAAAACTCTTGAGCTCCTTGAGATAAGCGACCTGGCATCACAACCATTCAGCAGTCTCTCGGGTGGGCAGCAACAGCGTGTATTGCTTGCAAGGGCACTTTGCGCAACGCATGACGGACTGAAGATTCTTATCCTCGATGAGCCAATGAACGGGCTAGACCCTCATATGCGACATGATCTCTATGATACAATTCTCGATCTCAATCGGTCTTTGGGTATAAGCATTCTCATGGTTACTCATGACGTACAGATGGCGGTGAGCTTTGCCAGCCACATTCTGCTTCTGGAGGGCAAGCAGGAGTTCTTTGGAACCACACATGAGTTTGAGCACACTGCTATCGGCCAGCAGCTCATCAGGGATTCTTGCGGAGGAAATTGCCAAACCTGTGGAATACGCTTTGGAGATGAACGATGAGCGTTTTTGATACACTCGGCCAGCTTTTCTCCTACGCGTTTTTAACACGGGCACTGGTGGTTGGTTTGCTCATTTCGCTCTGTGCGTCGCTTCTGGGTGTGAGCTTGGTGCTTAAGCGTTTCTCAATGATCGGAGATGGCCTTTCGCATGTGGGTTTTGGCTCACTGGCAGTTTCGACCGCATTCAACTGGGCGCCACTGGCTGTTTCACTGCCAGTGGTGATCACTGCAGCCTTTTTCCTCTTGAGGCTGAGCGAGAAGGGAAAGATCAAAGGTGACGCAGCGATAGCGTTGATATCGGCAAGCGCTCTGGCAATAGGAATTTTCATTGCCTCGATGACAACTGGCATGAACACCGACATCAACAGCTTTCTCTTTGGCTCAATACTGGCTCTGACAAATGAAGATGTCGCCTTAAGCGTGCTGCTGAGCACAGTGGTGCTACTGGCCTTTATTCTGTTCTATAACAGAATCTTTGCTGTAACTTTTGATGAAGCTTACGCTCAGGCTACAGGAATAAAGGTTGGACACTACAACACGATACTGGCGCTTCTCACCGCACTGACAATCGTCCTTGGAATGCGGATGATGGGCGCCTTGCTTATCTCTTCGCTGATTATCTTCCCGGCCATGTCCTCCATGTGGGTCTGCAAGCGTTTTTCAGCAGTAACCATTTGTGCAGCAATTATCGCAGTGGTATGCTTCTTCGTTGGCCTGTTTGTCTCATTTACCCTCAGAACCCCAACAGGCGCAAGCATTGTACTGGCAAATCTTGCGGTCTTCATTGTCTTTTATCTGGTAAGCCGATTGAAAAGGATCGCAAGAAAGTAAGCTATTACACAGCCTGCCGTCCCCACCTTATGCCTTTTCGGTGCTTCCTTAACTGAAGTTTTTAGTGATGTATTCCCTGAAAAACTTATAGTAGATTGCGCCCCACATAGGAGTTTTGTCGTAGTAGTACAGCGCATTGCGCGTGAGATCAAATATTATCGGCATCTCAAAGGCGGCATAGTGTTTCTTGGGCCTCTGCTGGACATAGGCAATTGCCCGGGGGTCAATGTGTTCGGATGCCAGCACACAAAAGCTTCCAACTCCGCTCTGGAGCCCGCGCGGTAATCCCTTATACTTCTGTAATGCGTCAGCTAAGCATGCATCTGAGAACTCAACGATGTCATGCTCGTTTATCACTGGCAGATACGAGATATAGGAAAACATCTTCAGCTTTGTTGCTATCCATTTAAACTCGAACTTTTCCTCATAGAACTGGGTTGCATAGAAGCGGCCAAGGAGCACATTGTTGCTTGATGAAAAGCGCTGGTAAACTCTTGACAGATAATCATTGAATGTCATGATGCCTCCTGAATCAGATTGGTAAAAACGATTATAAAACAATTGTAACAAACTGACCTATCCTATGAACGCCCGCATATAGTGGTAGTGTATGATGTTGCTGATATCAAAAATCAACTGCAGAGAAGGCAGAATACATGGCAGGTTTTTTCTCTAAACTACTCTCGATGGGAGAAGGAAGACAGCTCAGATCCTTTGAAACGGTCGTAGAACAAATCAACGATCTTGAGCCTCAGATACAAAAGAAAACAGACGAAGAACTGCGCGGGCAGACAGCTCGTTTTCGTGAAAAGCTTGACAAGGGCAGTGCGCTTGATGACATCTTGCCCGAGGCCTTTGCAACCGTACGTGAGGCAAGCGTAAGAACGCTGGGGATGAGACACTTCGATGTGCAGCTTATCGGCGGCATGACACTCAATGCAGGGCAGATTGCCGAGATGAAGACCGGAGAAGGTAAGACTCTGGTTTCTACCCTGGCCGGGTATCTCAATGCTCTGCCGGAAACCGGCGTGCATATCGTTACCGTAAACGACTACCTTGCCAAACGCGACAGCGAGTGGATGGGACAAATCTACCGCTTCCTCGGGATGGAAGTTGGTCTTATCCAGAATGGGATGCGGCCTGCTGCGAGGATACCAGCCTACAGGGCAGACGTAACCTATGGCACTAATGCGGAATTCGGCTTTGACTATCTGCGTGACAATATGGTCACACGAGCGACAGATCGTGTTCAGAGAGGCCATATCTACGCCATAGTCGATGAGGTTGACTCCATACTCATCGACGAAGCCCGTACTCCGCTCATCATTTCCGGTGCGGGCACGAGAGCTGCGGACATGTATAACAAGTTTGCCCGGGCGGTTCCCAATCTTCGTGTCGGTGTTGATTTTGAGAAGGATGAGGCCAAGAAAACCATCTTTGCAACCGATAGCGGTCTGCATAGGATGGAGGTGCTCATAGGAGTGGACGATATCTACTCCGACCCATCGGGCATGCTTGTTAATCATCTGCAACAGGCACTGCGCGCTCAGTTCCTCTTCAAGCGCGATGTGGATTACGTGGTGGTAGACGGTGAAGTCAAGATCGTTGACGAGTTTACCGGCCGCATCATGGAGGGCAGGCGTTATTCTGAGGGCCTGCATCAGGCGTTGGAGGCCAAGGAGCGCGTGCTGGTACGTGAAGAGAACCAAACGCTGGCAACCATCACGCTGCAGAACTATTTTCGTCTGTATAAGAAGCTTGCCGGCATGACCGGTACCGCACTCACCGAAGATGCTGAGTTTCGCCAAATCTACAAGTTGCCGGTTATGGCTATTCCACCCAACAGACCGGTGATCCGTATCGACCATAATGATCTTGTGTATCGGTCGGTTAACGCAAAGTATCGTGCAGTTACTGAAGACATCATCGAACGCCATTATGCCGGGCAACCTTCGCTGGTAGGTACGGTCTCGATTGAGAACTCCGAGCGTCTCTCCCGTATGCTCGACAAGCGAGGCATACCACACGAGGTGCTCAATGCAAAGCATCATGAACGCGAGGCGCATATCATCGCTCAAGCTGGGCGCGTGGGGGCGGTAACCATAGCCACTAACATGGCTGGTCGTGGAACTGACATTCTGCTTGGTGGAAATCCTGAGTTTCTTACCGATGAGATACTGATAAACAAAGGAATAGACCTGGAAGAAGCAACTGATGAAGATCGCGCCAAAGCTCTGGTCGAGGCGAAGAAGATTACTGCTGAGGAGCATGAGCTTGTGGTTAAGGCCGGTGGGCTTGCGGTTATAGGAACTGAGAGGCATGAGGCACGTCGTATCGACAATCAGCTGCGCGGTCGTTCAGGCCGACAGGGCGATCCTGGATTCACACAGTTTTATCTGTCTCTGGAAGACGATCTGATGCGCCTGTTTGCAGGTGAGAGAATCGAGCGAATTGCCGGGCTTTTAGACAGAACCGGCATGGGTGAGGACGAACCTATTGACTCTGGCATGGTGAGCAAGGCCATTGAGAGCGCTCAGCGCCAGGTAGAGTCGATTCACTTTGATTCACGTAAACATGTTCTCGAGTACGACGACGTTATGAACCGTCAGCGCGAAGCCATATACGGAGAACGCAATGCCATACTCGACGGTAAAGACATTCACCAAAGAGTGCTGGACATCATGCAGGATACCGTGGAGAAGACTATATCTGAGTATTGTGCTCATAATGCCAGCGACGACTGGGACTGGGACGGCTTACAGAAATGGCTCAACGAACTCACCGGCATAGATGGTGTAAAGCTACAGGATTTAGACCATGACGATAATTCTGAGAAGCTCGCCGAGGAACTCTTTGACTATCTCGAAGGTATTTTCAGTGAGAAGGAAAAAACCATAGGTGAAGAGGACATCCGCAAACTTGAGGCACAGGTCATGCTGCGCATCATGGATACGCGTTGGATGAATCATCTTCAGGAGATGGATTACCTCAAGGCTGGTATAGGGCTTAGGGCTTTTGGTCAGCGAGACCCGCTCACCGAGTACAAAAACGAAGCACATCTTGCCTTTGCTGAGCTCCGTGACTCCATGTTCGAAGACTATCTCCGCACTCTGCTGAGGATTAAGATAGTCATTCCTGAGGAGGAGACAACACAGCTAAAGGCTGCAAACTACTCGGGGCCATCGGGTGACTTGCCTTCGTTGATGACGGAGGCGCGCTCACGTGCGGCCCAACAGGGAGCGGAAGCGGCACGAGCGCAGGGACAGTCGGCACCCAGACCGGCTCCAACCAAGACAGCAACCATCACCAAGGACAAGGCTGACCCTTTTGCCAACGCAGGGCGAAACGACCCGTGCCCCTGTGGCTCAGGTAAGAAGTTCAAGAAATGTCACGGTGCTGCTCAGGGATAGACAGGTGTAACTGGATACAGGAACATGGAAGACTTAACAGCCAGAATTGATCAGATGAGTACACGCCTTCAAGAGGCTGAGGGCTATCTGCATCTGGACGAGAAACGCATCAAGTTAACCGAATTAGAACAGGCTTTTCTGGAGCCAGGGTTTTGGGATGATCCGCAACTGGCTTCGAAGCTGAGCAAACAGGCTTCCGATATCAGATCTGACATCGAAACATACAATGCCGCGTCCGCACTGCTCGATGATGCAAGAACAGCCAATGAGCTCGCTCAAAGCGATGAAGACGAAGAGCTGCATCATGAGGCGACAACCCTGCTTGCAGAGTTGGAAGCGCGTATCGACGAGCTTGAAATGGCCTCCTGGTTTTCTGGAGATCTCGACTCAGGTGATGCCATTATTTCCGTAAACCCCGGTCAGGGAGGGCTTGAAGCACAGGATTGGGCAGAGATGCTCTTCAAGATGTACACACGGTACACTCAGCGACACAACTGGAAACTGGAAGTGCTTGATTCGCCCGCAGGAGAAGTCATCGGCATAGAGCATGCAACCTTTATGGTATATGGTCGCAATGCCTACGGCATGCTCGCAGGTGAAGCGGGAGTTCACCGCCTTGTGCGCATATCTCCAACTGATGATAAGAAACGTCGACATACCACCTTTGCGGGTGTTGAGGTCTTGCCGGTTCTGCCCGATGAGATAGAAGTGGAAATAAACCCGGCAGACCTGCGAATTGATGTCTACCGCTCAAGTGGGCCTGGCGGTCAGAGTGTTAACACCACAGATTCTGCTGTACGTATCACCCATGTTCCCACCAACACCGTAGTAACCTGTCAGAATGAGAAATCGCAGCTCCAGAACAAGGAATCTGCGATGAAGATATTGAGGGCACGGCTCTATGAAATCGAAAAAGCACGCCGCGATTCAGAATTGCAGGAGCTGCGTGGCCCC